>Ga0268356_11137_pt1 | contig 19937 bp, 25 predicted proteins | sample BioMet10_FD_194415 | JGI IMG/M metagenome (GOLD analysis project Ga0268356, IMG submission 194415) | Sewage microbial communities from Oakland, California, United States - Biofuel 10 (PacBio Assembly) | ecosystem: Engineered > Wastewater > Sewage > Unclassified | place: USA: California | collected...
AGTGTATGCGTTTTTTTTAATGAGAAGTTGAAAGATAAATATCCCCATTGGGATTTTGAGGATCCTGGGGGAATTATGGGAGTTGTTTTTGTTTCTTTTGTAATTGAACCAGATGGTAGTGTAACAAATATACAAATCGAAAATGGATTAGGAGATGGCTGCAATGAGGAAGTTTTGAGAGTAATCCGCCTTATGCCCAAATGGAATCCGGGAAAACATAATGGAAAGGCCGTAAGAACCAAATATTATTTACCTGTTCAGCTATCCTTTGCAGAAGGGATTAGCAATAACGATTCGTTGGTAAAATCTTTGCGCCGTACATTTTCCGTTGTTGAGGAATCTCCCAGTTATCCTGGTGGAGAAGAAACCAAATCAGAATTTTTCAATAAAAATATGATTTATCCGGAAGCAGATAAAAAAAACAAAATTCAAGGTACCGTTTTTGTCAGATTTATAGTATGCTCCGATGGACAGATTAGAAATGTGTCTATTATCAGGGGATTAAGCGAAACTATTGATGCTGAAGCTTTGCGGTTAACTAACATGATGCCTAAATGGAATCCGGGGAAAACTGAGAGACAATGCCGTAAATGTTCATATTAATATGGCGATCAAATTTAGTCTTAACAAAGAAAGCAAGTAAATACTTTTTGATTTTAACGATAAACAAAAAAGATTTCATATAGTAAACCCTTGTTGAGCAGCGAATGTGTTATAAATTTTTATTGATATGAATAAGCTATATATTATATTACTCTCTCTTTTTGTTTCAATTTTTGCTCAAGGGCAATCGGTAAACAACATCAAACTGACGATAATGGGTGATTCTGTTATCTTAAAAGGTAGAGAAGCTCAAATTAAAGTAAAAATTGAAAATAAAAGTAAAAAATCAATATTTATTTATACTGATTTTATTTCTTTAGTAGTTTATAATAATATAGATAAAGCACTATCCGATTGTCTTCTTGATGAAGATGGGAGAGAACTATTTTTACATTTAAAAAGAGGTGATTCTAAAATAAAACTTAAATCGCACTCCGTTTTTACAACGACATCACATGTTGACTTTAATACATTGTGTTGGAGGTATAATATTGATAACATAAAAGAATTCTATGTTATGGCAGAATATTACGATATAAAATTAAGAGAATTATTCTATTCAGAACCTATATTGGTGACAATAAGATAGTAAACCCGGCTGAGCGGAAGTTACAATTCCGCTCAGCCGGTTCGTTAAGTATTATAATAGATCAGGCAATATTTATTATTCCTGATAAAATAAATGCATGATAGCATGAAATTCAAACTTATCAAATACAATTACAACAGGCAAATCAGAATTATTCTATTATTTTTAATATATGCAGCCCTTATTTTTATAGGTATTTATTTAAAATCGCATATTGCAGAGCCTGCTTTTTTTAAATGGATTTTGATTTTTCTTTTAGGTATTGAGGCAATTCATTATTTATTTATAAAAAGATACGATGTATTAGGATCTTGTGATTTTAAACCAGAGGAAATCCTGATTATCATTAACGGAGAAAAATAGTTTTTGAACATTCTATAATAGAAAAAACAGATTTTTATTATGGAGGATATAATGGAGAAATACGTGCTTGGGAAATATTCTATACAGGATCTCGGTCAAGAGATGGTTCAAAAAATTTTATTGTTATTAATGGGAATCGGTATCAAATTTTATTGGAAAATGAATCGGACAAAACGTTTATAAAATCGTATTTAAGCGATTTGAAAAACTAAACATAAACGCTAATTTTATAAAACATTTTTAAAATAAAAATTCTTGGTAGATAACCCCGGCTGAGCGAAAATTACACTTCAATCTTCAGGTTATCGTAAGCCAGGTGAATGTTGGGAGGAAGCTTTTTCTCCACCACTTCGTACAGCCCGAGAAAATGGCTGATGTGGGTAAGATAAGCCTGTTCCGGGTTACATTCCTGGATGATGGCGACCGCTTCGGCAAGCGAAAAATGCGAAACATGCTTGGAATTGCGCAAAGCATTCATCACAATCACCTTCGAGCCTTTGATTTTTTCCTTCTCCGCTTCGGAAATGGAACTAGCGTCGGTGATATAGGTAAAATCGCCGATGCGAAAGCCAAAGATGGACATCTTGTTATGCATCACCTCGATGGGGGTGATAAGGGTCTGATTAATCCTGAAGGGTTCGTTTTGTATGGTATGCAAACAAATCTGCGGGGCGGCAAAGAAATGTTTTTCGGTGAAGATGTAAGGGAATTCGGTATGGATGGCATCCAGCACCTGCCGTGAACCATAGATGTCGATGGTTTTGTTAAGAATATAATTAAACCCGCGTATATCGTCCAGTCCGGCAATATGGTCGCGGTGCTGATGGGTAAAGATAATGGCTTCGATATTTTCCACGTTTTGTTTCAGCATCTGAAAACGAAAATCGGGGCCGCAATCGATCACGATGTTATCATTGCCCGACGTTACCATCACCGAAGTGCGAAAACGTTTATCGCGAGGATCCTTCGACTTACAGACATCACAATTGCAAGCCACTACAGGCACTCCGGTGGAAGTGCCTGTCCCCAGAAAAGTAATTGTCATCGTGCTATCCGGCATTTGTTCGTCTGTTTTTATCCATTTACGTTAAAAAATCAAATCCTCCACCTCGGCTTTATCGAGTAAAATCTGTCGTTTCAATTCATCCATCCCGACAAATGCTTTTTCGTCGCGTATCCGTTTTGCAAAAAGCACAATAGCAGATTTCCCACACATATCCTTATGGGTATCGAACAAATGGATTTCGATGCCAATATCAGCAACTTTACGTTCGGGATTGTTCGAATTGTTTTTAATATTCAGAACACCCTTATAGTTTTCATTTTCCACCACCACGTTCACCGCATACACGCCATCAGGCGGAACCAGCTTGAATTCTTCCTCAATGGTAAGATTGAAGGTGGGAAATTCACGGAAAGCCAGCGATTCCTGCGCCTTAAAAAAATCGCCGATGATGATGTACTGATGATCGAGGTAGGCATTAGCCCGCTGAATCTTACCCTCCTGCAAGGCTTTACGGATAAGGGTGGAACTGACCGTTTCGTTGTGGATGTCCTGTTCAGGAATTTCTTCCACACCGAAACCATAAAACTTGCCCAATTCGTACAGATAGGAATAATCGCCTTCGCGGTTATGCCCAAAATGATGGTTAAAACCGATGACCACTTTTTTTGCATGCAGTTTACCTACCAGAATATTCCGGATGAAATCGATAGAAGAAATTCGGGAAAATTCGAGGGTAAAGTTAATGATGATCAGATGATCCAGTCCGGTTTTGCGAAGCAATTCAATTTTTTCTCTTTGCGAATTGATAAGCAACAGGTTTTTGCCGGCTGTATCGGGATAAAGAACTTTGCGCGGGTGAGGATAAAAAGTAATGAGTACAGATTCACCTCCAATTTCGCGGGCAAGGTTTTTAAGACGGTTCAAAATAATTTTATGTCCGACATGAACGCCATCAAAAGAACCCGTGGTTACCACAGGGTTTACTATCATTTCAATTTCGTTCAGGTCGTGATAAATTTTCATTTCGTAGGCTGACGTTTTATTTAATGAAATAGGCTACTTTTTCGATGGAAGTAATCATATCATATTCCTGCAAATAAACATGAGGAGGCACATTTATCGGGCGCGGAGTGTAATTTAAAATACCTTTGATGCCAGCATCCACCAGTATTTCGGCTGCCGAAGCGGCTTCCGTTGCCGGGACGGTCAGAATTGCCATAGATATATTCATCGTTTTTATGATCTCGGGCATTTTCTCGGCAGAATAACATTGAACTCCGGCATATACCCGGTTTACTTTTTCGGGATTATTATCAAAAGCAGCAACAATGGTTAATTTGGTGCGTTTTCCACCGAAATATCCGATAAGCGCCCTTCCCAGATTTCCGACACCGACAACGGCTACTTTTTGTCCATCCCTCGTATCTAATATTTTACCAATAGTATCCGATAAATCATGGACATCGTATCCCTGGCGTAAACTTCCTGAGTAGTTGATAAACATAATGTCGCGACGAACCTGGACGGGTGTGATGTGTAATAAATTGGCCAATTCGTGCGAAAAAATATGATGTTTCCCTTCCGTAAGACTGTTAAGGAGTGCACGCCGGTATTGGCTGAGTCGTTCTACTACTGTTTTTCTGGTAATTTCTTCATTAAAATTTCTTTTTCTATGCTGATTAATTATTTGGAATAGTAATTATAAAGTGGATCCCTTGCCGGGGATGCTATGAAGTGTAATTTCTCCTTTATACATATCCACTATTTTTTTTACGATGGATAGTCCCAACCCGCTTCCGGTAATATTTTGGTTTCCGGGTTTTTAATCCTGAAAAAATCCTGGAAGATATTCAACTGATCTTCTTCTGCCATGCCAATGCCCGTATCGGTAATTTCAATTTTCACATTATTTTTTTCGGCAACAATGGAACAGTCGACCCTTCCCCCCTGCTTGTTATATTTCACCGCATTTGAAATTAAGTTGTTGAAAATGATTTCCATTTCCCCCGGATCGGCAGTAATTTCAATTTTATCCGTAGAATTCAGGTACATGTCCACATCTTTTTGGATGGCATACGGACGCATGGTATCCAAAGCAGTACGGGCTATCTGCAACAAGTCAACCTTGGACAGATGCTGTACCGGTTTGCCGGATTCAATTTTGGTCAGATCGAGCATATCCATAATAAGATTGCGCATACCCTGAATCCGCACGAGCGAACGGTCGAGCATGTCGTATACGAATCGACTTCATTACCCAATTGTTTTTCTTTGATAATATGGCAATAACCTTCAATAGCATTTAACGGAGCCTTTAGTTCGTGCGATAAAACCGAAAGAAACTGAAACCGGATTTCTTTGCCTGCTTTGTTCAGCTTCTGGGTCATTCGTTTCAGAAAGAGCTGTTTGGTAATATTTTCGAGCGACGAACGGAGTTCCTGAGGTGTAAAAGGTTTGGGAATAAAATCATAAGCGCCATCGCGTGTAGCTTTTACAGCCAGCTCGAGCGAAGCATAGGAAGTGATCATGACGACTATGATATCGTATTTCATTTTTTTAACATATTCCAGCACTTCCACACCCTGGATACCAGGTAGTTTATTATCGAGAAGAATAATGTCGGGCATTTGCGAATCAATGATTTCGATACCTTCTTCACCACTGGCGGCTTCCATAACCTCATATTCGATGTGTTCGTCCATAAAAGGATAATCAACCTTGAAATTCCGCAATATGCGTGAAATGCCCGAACGTATTCCAGGCTCATCATCCACTACCAGTAATTTGAAAATTGCCATGGTTATATTTTTAGTAATTTGTTGATTTCACGTTGTAACTGATCGGCACGAATTCCCTTGTCGAGAAATAAATCGGCTTTTATCCATTTACGTTCTTCTTCGGTGCGTACGTCAAAAGACATTCCCGTTTCGGCGGTAACGGCAGTAGCAATGATGATGGGCACGTCGGGATATTTTTTTTCATTTTATAGCTTAAAATAAAACCGCTGTCGTCATTTTCCATCATCAGATCGAGGATAGCCAAATCGGGCTTGGTGGTGGCCATGATTTGTTCGGCTTCTTTTGACTATCGGCTGTAATGGTATCAAATCCGAATTGCTGCACTTTCAATTTCATCTGAAAGAGATAATCGGCATCATCGTCAACAATTAAAATTGTTTTTTTTGCCATAATTTTTGAGTGTTAAATATCGGTTATTTATATTTTAAATTAAAATTTTAGTTAGGTCGGGAACGGGGAACCGTAATTTTAAATGTAGTTCCGGTAGCTCCTTTTTTCGGGTTATCGTTAGAAATAACATTCAGTTGTCCTTTATGCATTTTTACAATGCCATAAATGATAGGCAAACCCAATCCTGTCCCTTTTCCTATTCCTTTGGTTGTAAAAAACGGAGTAAATAGTTTATTCATATTTTCGGGAGCAATTCCGACGCCTGTATCTTTAACGCTGAATATTATTTCGTTATCATTATCATGAATTTCAATATTTATTCTTCCGCCAGAGGTTATGGCTTCCACAGCATTTTTAATCAGATTAGTGAAAACCTGGGTCATCTGGTCGCGGTCGAGCATAGCCAACGGATTTTTAACTTCCGAATTCAACGAAACTTCAATGTTGGAAGGCACTACCACTGAGTTGATACTGTGTTCCATCAATTTATTAACATCCAATTCTTCAAAATTAACCTGATTTTTGCGTGCAAAATTAAGCAATCCGCTGACGATTTTCTTGCAACGGTCGGCTTGCTCCACGATTAAATCAAGATCCTGACGTTTGGGATCTTCCGCCGGAGATTCATCTTTTAGTATATTGCTATACATCGTAATCACCCCAAGGGGATTGTTCAGTTCGTGGGCTATACCTGCCGAAAGCTGCCCAAGACTTGCCAGCTTTTCGCTTTGCCGCAACGCTTGTTGCGTTGAAGCAAGTTTTTCGTTGGAAATATTAAGTTCCTTCACCGATTTATGAAGTTTCTCAATTGCATACGGAAGGCACATTTCGTTTTCGGCCAGACCTTTAATAATGGCAATGGCATGCTCTTCGCACGAATCGTAACCGCAAACGCCACAATCCAAAAGATCCTGGGGTTGAAACTTTCCCATTTTTTGTAAAACCTCCTGAATTTTTTCCGGCGACGGGCGATTAATCCGCATATCGCGGTTGGTAAAAGTCTGGGATAAATCAAGCGAAGCGAATTTTTTAAGATTATATTCCCATTCGGTAGTATTCAGGTTTTTTAATTTATTCAACACATACTTTCTGACGTTGGATTTTTTTGTAAAACGCTGGCTATTGCCCGAAAAAAACGGGTAAGGCGACATTCCGGGCCCCATGATGCAACCATCGCAGCATAACAATTCCAGATGTTCCTGAGTAACCAGACCGCCTTCAAATTCGCGTATGGCTTCCTGAAAATTCACTCGTCCTTCGGCAACAATAATATTGCCATCTAAAATATCTTCTTCGATATCAATGGTGCGTAACAGCCCGCGGTTGACAGGGAAAATAGCACCTTTCCCTCCGAGAGGCGGATCAAATTCGGAAGGAGCAACATTCTGTGACGTAATTTGGCTTATGGCAAAAATTTCTTTCAATTCCCTGAATGTTAAGACATTTTCTATGGTATCGCATTCTGCTTTTTTGGCAATGCACGGACCTATAAATACAATTTTTACATCTTCGCCATATTCCTTGTACACCACCTTCGACATGGCAATCATGGGAGAAACAATGGGCGCCAGTTTCGGAATTAAATCCGGATGATAATGTTCAATATATTTTACAATAGCCGGACAATCCGATGAAATCAGGGGCTGGGCATCGGCATCGAGAAGGAGTTTTTTATAATGTGCTGCGACCAAATCGGCTCCAAAAGCGACTTCTGTAACCCTTTCAAAACCAAGCGCACGAATCATTCCTACAAACATACCTATAATCATCTACTTCTAAAAATTCGGCTGGAAAACTCGGAGCAACCATTGCAACTACCCTTTCGCCCGATTTTAGCAAAGCATTTACCTGAGATATTTCTTTTGAAAAACTTTGGCATACTGACTGCAAACTTTTATGCAATTGCCACAGGCGATACAGCGATCGGACAGTACTTCTGCCTGCCCATTAATAATTTTGATGGCTTTGGCTGGGCATTCTCTCACACAGGTATAACATACCCTGCACTTTTCCTTAATCGTATAAACCAAATGTTTTTTCTCAGGTATTGTACTCATTGGATTATCTGTTTATAAAAGCACTTCTCTTTTTTTATAACTGGTATGAAGCAACTCGTGATTGTTATTTTCCTTTTCAACAGCAAGAAAATTAGCATACAATTCATTAACAGATGCATTTTTATGAGCAACCCGTAAAGCCTCCGTTTCATCAATTTCATAAATAGCTTTTGCCCTGATTTTAAGTATGGAAGTATCTTTGGTTAATGGCTGCCCGCCACCATTGATACATCCCCCCGGACAAGCCATGACTTCAACAAAATGGATGTCGTTTCTGCCGGTAGCTATTTCATTGAGCAAATGGCGAACATTCCCCAGGCCATTAATCACAGCCATCACCAATTTCTGTTCCCCCCATTTTAATCGTAATTTCCTTCCGCCCTTTTACATTTCTTATTTCCTGTATCTTATAATTCAACAATTCCTTTCCACTAAGTTTATAATTCAATGTCCGGATCATGGATTCCATTATTCCGCCGCTTACCCCGGCAATTTTTCCGGCGCTGCTACGGTTTCGGAAAGGTAAATCGGGAGTTCCGGGTTCGCACTGGTTGATATCAATGCCATTCAGACGGATAAGCCTTGCCAATTCACGGGTAGTGAGCACGGCATCAACATCTGTTATTCCCTTGTGAGTCATTTGTTCGCGTTGTGCTTCAAACTTTTTTGCCGTGCATGGCATAACCGAAACCGAATAAATTTTTTCTGAAGGTATATTGTTTGTCTGCGAATAATAACTGTTGATGACAGCTCCCATCATCTGCTGAGGAGATTTACAAGTTGAAAGATTTTCAATAAAATCGGGGCGGAATTGTTCAATATATTTAATCCAGCCGGGACAACAACTGGTAAACATGGGTAGCTTACCATCATGTTGTAATCTATCAATCAATTCATCCGACTCTTCCATTACCATAAGATCAACGGCAAAAGCAGTATCAAATACTTTTTCAAAACCAATTTTCCGTAAAACGGCATTCAGAATTCCATTAATATCTTTTCCGGGTTTAATTCCAAATTCTTCGGCAAGAGTGATAGGCACCGTGGGCGAATACTGAATAACAACATGTAGATCTGGATTATGCAATGCATCCTGTATTTCAGCAAAATGGGCTTTTTCGTACAAGGCTCCTGTAGGACAAACCAAAATACACTGACCGCAATTAATACAACTTGAAATATTTAATCCTTTATTAAAGGCTGGCCCAATAATTGATTTACTTCCTTTGCCAATAAAATCGATAGCAGATACACCAATTGTTTTTTCGCATATCCGGGCACATCGTCCGCATAAAATGCATTTGGCCGGATCGCGAACAATACTTGCACTCGAAGGATCGGTTTTGTATTTATTTTTTTTGCCCGGAAACCGTCGTTCACGCACGTTGAGTTCAATGGCTAATTTTTGCAACTCACAATTACCATTACGTTCGCAATATAAACAATCGTCAGGATGATTGGAAAGTAATAATTCCACTATGGTCTTACGCGCATGAATTACTTTTGGAGAATGTGTCCAGATTCTCATCCATTCTTCCACCGGATAGGAACAAGCAGGTATCAGGTTGGGTTTGCCTTCCACTTCTACCACACACATACGACATGACCCTGTAGCCTTGAAATCTTCCATATGACACAACGTTGGCACTTTTATTCCGTTGTTTTTCAAAGCCATAAGTATAGTATCACCTTTCTGGGCTTTAATGGTTTTATTATTGACTTCTATATTAAAAATCATAAAACAGCATATTATTATCGGTCCATTTCATTTTACAGTAACTGCAACAAACTTACAAATATCAAAACATATTCCGCAACCCGTACATCGGTCTTCGATGATAAAATGAGGATTTCGGGGAGTTCCGATAATTGCCTCAGCCGGACATTTTTTAAGGCAAAGTGTACATCCGGTACATTTTTCAACATCTATGTAAAAAGTCCTTAATTCTCTACATACGTTTGCCCTGCATTTTCTGTCGAAAATATGTTCTTCGTATTCTTCACGGAACAAATTCAACGTGCTAAGTAGCGGATTGGGAGATGTTTGTCCTAATCCGCACAAAGACGTGGTTTTAATTACTTCGGCAAGGCTTTCGAGTTGCATAATACCTTTAAAGCGCTCCAGAGTTTCATGCCCGCCTTCGTTGGTCGGGCGTTTGGTGATATGTTCCAAAATTTCGTGCATACGCCGTGTTCCTTCCCTGCATGGAATACACTTCCCGCAGCTTTCTTTTTGAAGAAAATTCATAAAAAACTTGGCAATATCTACCATACATGTATCCTCATCCATAATCACCATTCCTCCCGAACCCATAATGGCTCCAACGGTTTTAAGCGATTCGTAATCTATTTCTATATCAAGGTTTTCTTCCGTAATACAAGTACCCGAAGGTCCGCCAATTTGAACAGCTTTAAATTTCTTAAAATTTTTAACACCTCCGCCCATTGTAAAAATAATGTCTCTTAGTTTTGTGCCCATCGGAATTTCCACCAGCCCTGTATTGCGAATTTTACCAGTGAGCGCAAAGACTTTTGTGCCCTTACTTTTTTGCGTTCCAATGGAATTGAACCAATGAGGACCATAGTCGAAAATGGCTGGAATATTAGCCAGTGTTTCTACATTATTTATTACCGTTGGATGTCCAAATAATCCTTCGATGGCCGGAAAAGGAGGTTTGGTTCGGGGCATGCCACGCTTACCTTCAATACTGTTAATGAGGGCGGTTTCCTCACCACAAACAAAGGCGCCGGCTCCCTGTTTAATAATTATTGATAGATTAAATCCACTATTATATATATTTTCTCCAAGCAAGCCATAGGTTTTAGCCTGACCGACAGCATGCTTTAGTTTTTCGAGTGCTTGTGTATATTCAGCACGTATGTACACATAAGCCCTGCTGGCTCCTATAGCATATGCAGCAATAGCAATACCTTCAAGCAAACGATAGGTATCTCCTTCAATAATAGCCCTGTCCATAAATGCCCCCGGATCACTTTCATCGGCATTGCAAATTAAAAATTTTTGATCGCTTGCTGTGGAATGGGCAATTTTCCATTTTTTCCCCGTCGGAAAACCACCTCCGCCACGCCCATTCAATCCACTTTCCTCCACTATATTACACACATTTTCAGCAGTATAGTTTCGTATGGTTTTTATAAATGTCCGGTAGCCACCTCTGGCAATATACTCCTCGATAGATAAAGGATTGATATGTCCACAATTTTTAGCACTATCCTTTTTTGTGATGCAAAAAAAGGCAGTTCATCAATATAATTAACTCCATCCCAAGCTTCAAGATTACTATTTCTAAATTGCCCCAAAACATATTCACCTGGAATTGAATAATTAAACACCCCGTCGAGTACAGCATCCACTTTATCGGCAGTAATGTTTTCGAAGGAAATCCGGTTTTTACCAGGCATCTGGATATCTAAAATGGGTTCGGCAGAACAAAGTCCGATGCATCCCACCTGTATAATATCTGCCGCCATTGATTTCTCAATCAAGTAATTTTCAACAGCTTTACTGGTACTACCGGCACCGGCAACCATGCCACATGTTCCTGCTCCGATATAGATTACCGGCTTTAGCACTTTTTCTCTTCTGAGCAAAGCTAATTTTTCGGCTACGTCCTTTGGATATTCAGAGGTAATATTTAGCAGAACATGATCTATCAACGATTGATTTACTGTTTCAAGCATAGCCTATTTTTTTAAATACTTTTTTCCTTACACGATTGAATAATTTCCCTAATGTTTGCCGGAGTAATTTTGTTATAAAAATCTCCATTGATGGCAATTACCGGCGCTATTCCACAAGCTCCAATACAATTAACCACTTCAATACTAAACATTCCATCGCGGGTAGTTTGACCGGCTGAAATCTTTAATTGACGTTCCACTTCGCGAAGAACAGCCTCTGAACCATCTACATGACAAGCCGTTCCCCGACAAATTCGTATATTAAACTTCCCTTTGGGTTCAAATCGAAACTGATCATAAAAAGTAGCTACACTATAAATCTTACTCGAAGGTAATTTAAGGTACTCTCCAACTTTTACAATCGCTTCTTCCGACAGATATCCAAGTTCTTCCTGTATTTCCTGCAGAATCGGGATAAGACTATCGCGTTGGGTGTTGAGATATTTCCGAATTATTTCATCAATTGTTTGACTCATTGCTTACTATGTTTTTTTATAGAAAACAGAACTAACAAAAATAATACACTCTACAAATTTAAAAAAAAATAATTAATATCAGCACATTATCTGTTAAAAAATTAACAGTGTTATCCTGGTAACAAGCATATTTTGTAAAAATAAACTTAATTTGGCTATTGATATTTAGTTATTTATACTAATTTTGTAAAAAATAATTTTTGTAAAATCGGAATAATTATTTCATAAAATACTGAAAAAGAATGCGTACATTTCGTTTCAATATAAAATAATAGTTAATTCCGGTCGTAAGGATACGAACGCAACTTAAGGATTTGAGCAAAATTTTAATAAAATGGACGACAGTATAGAAATAAAAATTTGTTTAGGCAGTTCATGTTTTGCGAGAGGAAATAAAAAAAATGTGAACATCATTATGCAATACATTAAAGAACATAAACTTAACGATAAAGTTCATTTTCAAGGCGGACATTGCTTTGGACATTGCGAAAAGGGGCCAAGCCTCAAAATAGATGATGAAATTATTGATTTTCTGAACGCCGAAAACATCATTGAATTATTGGATAAAAAGCTTTTAAAGTAATTTTGGTCATAAAAAAATAAGAATGTATGGTTGACCCAATAATAAATATCGATCGGGAGAAATGCAAAATATGTTATGCATGTGTCAGGGCATGTCCGGTACAAGCTATAGGAGTAAAAGCCAATCAGGAATATCCACACATCATTCATAATCGATGCATTGGCTGTGGAAGTTGTTATTTAGCCTGTTCACCTAAAGCCATTTTTTTTCGGGATTCAAAGGAAGAAACCAAGGCAATCCTCAATTCGGGCGAAAAAGTAGCAGCCATCGTATCTCCATCCATTTCAAGTGAATTTGGAGACATCACCGATTACCGGAAATTTGTAAAAATGCTTCAATCACTTGGATTCACTATGTTCATGATGTTGCTTTTGGAGTTGACCTGGCAGCACAAAAATTTTCGGAATTATTAAACGATTTTAAGGGAAAATATTATCTGACCACCAATTGCCCGGCTGTTGTTTCCTGCATCGAAAAATTTTATCCTCAATTGATTAACAATTTATCGCCTATCGTATCCCCCATGATAGCAACAGCCAAGGTGGTGAGAAAATTATATAACAACAACATAAAAATTGTGTTTATTGGACCTTGCATTGCCGCAAAAGATGAAGCCTTACGGTACGAAGGGAACGATAAAGTTGATTCTGTCCTCACATTTATTGAACTTCGTGAATTGTTCGAAGAGTTTAACATAAAGGAAAGCACTCTTGAATTTTCAGATTTCGACCAGCCTCTCGGTTACAAAGGCATGTTATATCCAATAAGTAATGGTTTTTTACAATGCACTGATATTGATGAAAAACTTCTCAGCAGCACCATTATTACGGTCGAAGGTAAAAACGATATGCTTGAAGCCATCAAAGAATTCGATACCAATCTTGAATTTATCCGCGAGCATTTTAATATTTACTATTGCGAAGGTTGCCTGATGGGGCCGGGGAATGAGTAAAAACGGTAAAAATTTGTCCGGAAACGACTGGTAACAGATTATGCAAACAAGCGGTTAAAAAATTTCGATAAAGAATCATGGAATCATTACATAACAAATAATCTTTCCAGCGATTATACTTGCAGCTTTTCGGAAGACGATCAGCGACTTCCCTTTCCTCCCGAAGAAAAAATCAAAGAAGTCCTGACTATTCTTGGCAGAGTGGAAAATACAGGCTCATCGGGCTGTGGAGCTTGCGGTTATACTTCCTGCCGCGATTTTGCCATTGCCGTAGCTCAAGGCATTGCAAAAACAGATATGTGTATAACCTATTCCCTGAAAAGCAAACACGAATATATTAAAACACTGAAAATTACTAATGAAAAATTAGCGAAAACCCAGGAAGCGCTCCGGCAGTCAGAAGCCATAGCCCGAAGCGAACAACAAGCTACACAAGAAGCGCTGGAACAAACTTCTGCCATGCTGGAAAAGCTACCTTCCGCTGTAGTTTTGGTTGATGATAAACTTCGGATTATTGAATCGAACGAAAGTTTTATAACGATTCTTGGCCATGAAGCCCGCGAAATCAATGAAATTATTCCCGGATTGAAAGGTGCAGATCTAAAAACGCTTCTGCCATTTCAGTTTTATAAATTATTTTCCTATGTCATTGATAATGATGAAAATGTTACCAATCGTGATGTGCATTTAGATAACAAGCTGTTAAATGTTTCCGTATTTACCCTAAAGAAAAATAAAATAGTAGGAGCCATTATTCGCGACATGTATCTGCCTGAAGTTCGTAGAGAAGAAGTGATTAACCGGGTAAGCGAAGTCATTGACCAGAATCTCGAATTAGTTCAAAAATAGCATTTCTTCTTGGAGAGGGAGGCATCAAAAACCGAAAAAATGCTTAACTCCATCATTGAATCACATAAAGCTTCAGAAAAAGGATAAACATAAATTAATAACTACATAACATTACTAATTAAACAACAATTTTCACAGGAAATGACCAACAATCCATTTTACGTTGAGGTAAGTTGCCAGCAAAAGAATTTCGATGGTGAAAGAATTTGCGGAGATGTATTTCTATCTAAGAAAATTAAAGAAGAAAACCGGATCATAGCAGTACTTTCCGACGGAATGGGACATGGTGTAAAAGCCAATATGCTCTCAACGCTAACGGCTACAATGGCTCTTAACTTTACGGAAGAACACAAGGATTTCCAAAAAATAGCCGAAATAATCATGAACACACTTCCGGTATGCAGCGACCGGAAAATGAGCTATTCCACTTTTACTATCGTAGATATAGATTATGACGGTGAAACAAAGATACTGGAATATGATAACCCACAAAGTATCATTTTGCGTGGAAATAAAATTTATGATCCTGAATGGAATTGTATCATCCTTGAAAGTGAGAAAACGCAGGTAAAGAATTGAGAATATGCAGCTTCGTCCCTCGAAAAGAAGACCGGCTTATCATTTGTTCCGATGGCATTACCCAGTCAGGATTGGGTGGAAAAAAATATCTTTTTGGATGGGGACGAGAAAACCTGGAAGAATATTTACTCGAACTGGTAAACCACGATAAGCTTATTTCTGCACCTGTGCTTGCTTCCAAAGTTGTTAATTTGGCCAATATCAACGACGACTACCATTCAAAAGACGACAGCAGTTGTGCCGTTATATATTTCAGGCAACCACGTAAATTATTGATTTGTACAGGGCCACCTTTTGACGAAGCAAAAGATATCGAATTGGGCGAAAAGGTTAAAAACTTCGAGGGTAAAAAAATAATTTGCGGAGCAACTACCGGCGATATCATAGCCCGTGAACTGAACCTTGAAATTAAAGACAGTTTTGATTTTGAAGATCCCGACTTGCCTCCTATTTCATTTATGCCAGGAATTGATTTAGTTACCGAAGGAATTCTGACCCTGGGAAAAGTTACTGAAATTCTGAAAAAATTATCACAACAGCACCAAACTTACCAAGGGGTCCAGCCGATAAAATTGTGAAACTACTGATTGAAAGCGATGAAATTGATCTTGTCATCGGTACTCGTATTAATATTGCGCATCAGGATCCAAGCCTGCCCATGGAATTAGAAATTCGCCGAACGGTAGCCAAACGTATTGCCCAACTGCTTGAAGAAAAATTTCTGAAGGAAGTAAATCTTCAATTTATATAAAAATACCAAAAAATTAATTTTCAATAGCTTCAATAATTTTTCAGAAAATTTATTCAAAAAGAATATCTGTCGGAAAATAATTATGTCTATTTAAGCATTATTAAATCACAAGTTTTTTCTCTTTCCGGGGTCTAACTAAACATAGGATTTAACTCAAATTTATAATGAAAAATACATTTAAAATATTAAAATTAAGTACACTGATATTATTTCTTTTCTTTATTGCCGGTAACGGAAAAGCAAAAAGCATGTGAAATAAAATTTCAAATCGTTAAAAACGAAAAAAGTGTATATAATGTTGGTGATGAATTAGTTGTTCGGGTTATCGTGGAAAAATCGCATCGCAGATGCGAAACCGGAATAGATGCAACAGAATTTTCGGGAGATGGATTAAAGGTAACGGCAGCTACTTCATGGAAAGAAAATAATAACGGTGGCTTTACCAGAGAACTTAAAGTGAAAGTTACCGGAAATAAAACGGCAAACTTGTTTTATATGCCAAACGTACCTGTTCGAAACAAGGAGGTTTGGGTAAGCTGGAATTGAAGGGCGTACCACTGAAAAAGAAATAATCTGGATGCATAACAAGATTGTTTTCCGGCTTTTATTTATTTTATTGATCTTTTTTGCCAAGATTCCCTTTGCATACAATGATGACGCTTCTGAATTTGTTGCCACGGATACGTCTGAATTTAAGGAAATAAAAAGTACGGACATTCAACAATTTGCAAAAACAACCAATGATCCTTGTGTCGGATGTCCCAATCAAAATTCGGGAATACTGCCGTGGGTGCTGTTGTCGTTAGGAATAACTGCCGCGGCAGGAATAATGGTAAGGTTTAAATCAACCAGAAATTTAAGAGGTTTATTTTTACTGATTTCCATGCTAATCTTTGGATTTTACCGTGGCGCCTGCCCCTGCCCGATTTCCAGCTTTGAAGATATTTTTCTTTCGATTTCAGGTGTTAAAATTCCCTGGCAAAACCTGATCTGGTTTTTGGGATTGATTCCGCTAACTTATATTTTTGGAAAAGTATGGTGTGGCTGGGTTTGTCACCTGGGAGCACTCCAGGAATTTCTCTTCCTTCCGGGAAAAATTAACTGGTTAAAAAGTATAAAAGCTCAACGTATTTTGCGATGGTGCAGAATGATTTTGCTTTTTGCATTGGTACTTCAATTAATAATCACAAGGATAAATGTTTTTTGCCAGTTCGACCCATTCAAAGTTGCTTTTAACCTCGTTTCCCCGAACTGGATTGGCTGGGTTTTGTTAGGATTGTTGTTACTAACTTCTCTTTTCATCTATCGGCCGTTTTGCAGGACAATTTGTCCTATCGGATTAGTGCTCGGATGGATAAGCAAAATTCCTGGAGCTTCTGTCATAGGCTGGAAAAATGATTGTAAAAAATGCTCGCAATGCAGCAAATGTTGTAAAATTCATGCCATTATTGATTGCAACGAAAATAGTAGCATTGACAACAAAGAATGTATTGCCTGTGGCAATTGCATGGATAGTTGTAAAACGAACAGCATTTCGTTTCTTCGAAAAAAACGTTTACTCATTACAACAATCTTTCCAAAAAGAATCAGCTAATTTATTGGCTATACACTTTTGTTATCAACCAATATCATAATTAATTTTCGGTAGATTTTCGAAATTAAAAAAAACGAAAAATCAGTAAATTAGCGACTTGTATAATGCAGCTTGGAAAGTCCGCCGGAAAGCGTTCCGAACCAAATATCGCCCTGTTTATCAACGACTATAGATGTAACCCAATTTTCGGCAAGCCCATCATCTTTAGTATAGTTTTTCCATGTAGTCCCATCAAATTTAGAAGCGCCCAATTGAGTTCCAAACCAGATATTACCTTCTAAATCCGTAGCTATGGCATATACTTGGTTGTGTGCCAATCCATTTTCATAATTATACGTATTCCAGCTCGTATTATCAATTTTTCCACTCCCGCAAGTGTTCCGAACCAAATATTTGTGGATTGGCAGGCAATGGAAAGAATATAATTCAACGAATTATCTGTTTGAATATAGCTGGTCCAATGATTGCCATCAAATTTGGAAATGCCAAATTCTGTTCCCAACCATAAATTGTTCGATGAATCCACCCCAATCGTTTTCACCCTGTTATTCACTAATATTGAATCGCCTTGTTTGACAAATATTTTCCAGTTCAGCCCATCGAACCGGGATACGCCTTCGGGTGTGGCAAACCAAATATTACCGTAACCATCCACAGCAATGGAATTGATATAATTATCCACCAACCCAAAATCGGTGGTATATGAAAGCCATGTTGTACCATCAAATTTTGACACTCCTTCGCTTGTGCCAAACCATTTGTTATTATCGGAATCCACCGCTATGGAATGAACACTGTGGTAAATCAAACCGGAAGAAGATTGCTGAAACTTTTGAAAAGTATTACCGTCATATTTTGTAATCCCATACTCGGTTCCTATCCACAGGGCACCTTGTTTATCTATAGCTAAAGCAAATATTTCATTGCTGCTTAGCCCCTGTTTAGTAGTATATGTTGTCCATTCTTCGGTTCCGCTATTATTGCTTTTACTATTTTTGGTACACGAAATAGCTACTAAACCAATGATAATAAACAATAATGCCAATAATTTTAGTTTCAATCCCATAATATGCTGAATTATATTTTGCAAATACGAAATCAAATGTACAACTTTTTTATTATCGTCAGAAAATTTGATTTTGAAAAATTGCAATCATTTAAATTCGTATTTTTGCAAGTCAAATTAACGATTTTATCATGACTATTTTCGAAGGTTCTTTAACTTCAAAGCTTCCTGGTACAGGAACATCTATTTTTGCTGTAATGTCCGGGCTGGCTAACGAACACAATGCAATCAATCTTTCCCAGGGATTTCCCGATTTTCCAATTTCCAAAGAGCTTATTTCGTTAGTAATAAGTATATGCAAAAGGGGTTTAATCAATATGCTCCCATGCAGGGAGTTTTGGCTCTGCGCGAAGAATTAGCCGCCAAGACTAATAGGTCTTATGGCGCAGTTTACGATCCTGTTAAAGAAATTAATATCACCGCCGGAGCTACCCAGGCTATTAATTCCGTTATTTCGGCCATAGTACAGCAAGATGACGAAGTTGTAATATTTGAACCAGCTTACGATAGTTATGCTCCATCTGTAGTGCTTAACGGTGGAATAGTAAAATACGCAGAACTCAAATTACCCGATTTCCATATTGACTGGAATGAAGTTAAAAAAATGATTTCCAACCGTACACGGTTAATCATTCTTAATTCACCACATAACCCTACCGGCAGCATTTTAGGAGCTGACGATATGAAACAACTCGAAAAAATTGTTGCTAATACCAACATCATCATTTTGAGCGACGAAGTGTATGAACATCTGATTTTCGACGGAAAACAACACGAAAGCATTTGCCGCCATCCGGAATTAGCAAAACGGAGTTTTGTTATTGGTTCTTTTGGAAAAACATTCCACACCACCGGCTGGAAAATCGGCTATGTGATGGCTCCCGAAAACCTGATGAACGAATTCCGTAAAGTACATCAGTTTGTTGTATTCTGCGTAAATACGCCTATTCAATACGCCATGGCAGACTTTCTGAAAAACAAGGCTAATTATGAAAACCTCGGAAAATTTTATCAGCAAAAACGCGATGCGTTCGTCAATTTGATTAAAGGAAGCCGGTTTAAAGTTATTCCTTCCTATGGAACCTATTTCCAGTTGCTCGACTATAGCGCCATTTCGGAAGAAAAGAACTGGACTTTGCAAAACGGCTGGTTACAGAATATGGCATTGCTTCGGTACCCGTTTCACCATTTTACAATAAAGCCTTAGATAACAAGCTTCTTCGTTTTTGCTTTGCCAAAGAAGAAAAACACTCGAAAAAGCCGCAGAAATTTTATGCAAGATCTAAAAATCACCCTCGTCCAGGCAGATCTCTCCTGGGAAAATCCTCAGGAAAATCTCAGAAACTTCGGCAATAAACTTACAACATTAGCCGATAAGCCTGATTTGATTATCCTTCCGGAAATGTTCAGTACCGGATTTGCTATTCATCCGGAAAAAGTTGCTGAAACGATGGATGGAACCACATTTCACTGGTTAAAAGATAAGGCTGCAGAATTAAACGCTGTAATAACCGGAAGTATCATCATCAAAGAAAAAGATAGATTTTATAACCGCCTCGTCTGGATGCGTCCCGATGGT
>Ga0268356_11006_pt1 | contig 19699 bp, 20 predicted proteins | sample BioMet10_FD_194415 | JGI IMG/M metagenome (GOLD analysis project Ga0268356, IMG submission 194415) | Sewage microbial communities from Oakland, California, United States - Biofuel 10 (PacBio Assembly) | ecosystem: Engineered > Wastewater > Sewage > Unclassified | place: USA: California | collected...
GATATGGCAGAAAAAAAAGAATCTTATGCTGAGGCTATGGCTAAACTGGAAAAAATAGTATCGGCTGTGGAGAAAGATGAACTGGATATCGACCAGCTGAGCCAGAAGCTTAAAGAAGCTCAGGAATTAGTCAGCTTTTGTAAGGAAAAGCTTTACAAAGCCGATGAAGAAATAAAAAAGATCATGGAAGGTGAAGGTAACTGATTTATATTAAACCCATTTAAAAGATTCCTCTTTCATAATTTTCTTAATCTATTAAGTGGAAATTTGAAATATAAAAGTTACTTTTGCTAATCAATAGAAAACTTACAAAAACATCATATAATAATGGAACAAATAGATTGGTCTAATCTGTCATTTGGCTATATAAAGACAGATTACAACGTTCGGTATAATTACCGCAACGGTGAGTGGGGAGAACTTGAGGTTAGCAGCAGTGAATATATAAATCTTCACATGGCGGCTACATGTTTACACTACGGGCAGGAAGCTTTTGAAGGCTTGAAAGCTTTTAAAGGAAAAGATGGTAAGATTCGTATTTTCCGTCTTGAAGAGAATGCTAAACGCCTGCAATCTTCTTGTGATGGTATTTTGATGGCTAAGCTTCCGGTTGAAAAATTCAAAGAAGCAATATTGAAGGCCGTTAAACTAAACGAACGTTTTGTTCCTCCTTATGAAAGTGGTGCTTCACTTTATATTCGTCCGGTTCTGTTTGGTACAAGTGCTCAGGTAGGTGTTCATCCAGCCAGCGAATATACATTTATTGTTTTTGTTACTCCTGTAGGTCCTTACTTTAAAGGTGGTTTCTCATGTAATCCTTATGTGATTATTCGTGAATTCGACCGTGCTGCTCCGCTTGGAACCGGTACATTTAAGATTGGTGGTAATTATGCTGCTAGCCTTAGAGCTAATAAGAAAGCTCACGATATGGGTTACTCTTCTGAGTTCTATTTGGATGCTAAAGAAAAGAAATATATCGACGAATGCGGTGCTGCCAATTTCTTCGGAATCAGAGATAATACATATATTACTCCGCTGTCAACTTCTGTACTTCCTTCTATAACCAACAGAAGCCTTATCGCATTGGCCGAAAGCTTTGGTTTGAAGGTAGAAACGTCGTCCGGTTGCCGAAGAAGAACTTCTTACTTTCGAAGAAGCTGGCGCTTGCGGTACAGCTGCTGTTATCAGTCCTATTGAACGTATTGATGACGTTGAAAAAGGAATATCTTATGTAATAGCAAAAGATGGCAAACCAGGTCCGATAAGTACAAAATTATATAATAAACTTCGTGCAATTCAGTACGGTGACGAACCGGATGAATTTGGATGGATTACTATTGTGGAATAATATTCCATAAAAGTAACGTTCTGAAAGACGGAAGTATATTGCAAAATATTTGTTATAATTAATGCAGAAGGGGTGTGTTATCAAAATAGTCAGTTTACTATGAGATAATATACTCCTTTTTCATTTAAAGGCAAATGCCTGAATTAATTTAATCCGGATGTTATTATGAGCTTTAAAATAACGACTCTTGTTGATAATGTTGTTTATGATCGGGGATTGCAGGCAGAGCATGGACTATCTCTTTTGATTGCTGCAGAAGATAAGGTGATACTGTTTGATACCGGAGCTTCTGATTTGTTTATGAGAAATGCAGAAATTCTGGGCGTAGATTTAAAGAAAGTAGACTATCTGGTTCTCTCTCATGGTCATAGTGATCATACGGGTGGAGTAAAGCAGTTTCTTGAACTCAATACTCAAGCTAAGGTTGTTTGCAAGAAGGAAGCTTTGCAGAAAAAAATATAAAGATGCTCGCGAAAATGGTTTTGTAAGTGCCGGACAAGTAGATGAAAACCGGTTATGGCTGGTAGATAGTTTAACAGAAATAGTTCCGGGAGTAACTGTTCTTCCCCAGATTAAAATAGTTGAAAAGGGTGATACTCATTTTGAGCACTTCTTTACTGTGAAAGATGGTAATATTGTACCCGATACTTTTGAAGATGAATTGGCATTGATCTTATCGGATTCGAAAACTATTTCGGTACTTAGCTCTTGCTCACATAGAGGAATTACTAATATTATTCGCTCGGCACTGGAAGCTTTTCCTGAACACACGTTGAATGCGCTGATCGGAGGTTTCCATGTACGTAATGCCGGAGATGATAAGCTTGATCTGATAAGTACTTATCTGGGAAGGAAGTTGCCTAAACGTCTGGGCGTTTGTCATTGTACGGGAATAGATAACTATGCACGTTTCCATCAGGGATTTAGCACACGTGTGTTCTATAACTATACCGGATGGGTGGAAGAAATAAAATAAAAAGATTGAATGGGAAAAATAAATTACAGAAATTTGCTGATATGCGGAGCTATCCGCACGTATTCGAATATCCGTATTCGGTTGTTGATAATGTTCCTTTTGAAATGCAAGGAAAGTGGGGAAAGGAATTTTTTAAGAATGATAATCCTATTGTACTCGAACTAGGCTGTGGACGAGGAGAATATACAGTTGGACTTGGGCGCATGTTTCCTGATAAAAACTTTATTGGCGTGGACATTAAGGGTTCACGAATGTGGAGTGGTGCTTCCGATTCTCTGAAAGAGGGCCTGAACAATGTAGCTTTCCTACGTACGAATATTGAGATTATCGATCGCTTTTTTGCGAAAGGTGAAGTGAGCGAAATCTGGCTTACTTTCTCTGATCCTCAAATGAAGAAAGCAACCAAGCGATTAACTTCAACTTACTTCATGGAACGTTACCGTAAATTCCTGGTTCCTGATGGAATAATCCATCTGAAGACTGACAGTAACTTCATGTTTACCTATACAAACTACATGGTTCAGGAAAATAAATTCCCGGTACTGTTTGTTACTGAAGATTTATACCATTCTGGCTTGGTAGATGATATTTTAGGAATTCAGACATATTATGAGCAACAATGGCTGGACAGAGGATTGAATATAAAATATCTTAAGTTTACTCTTCCTCTGGAAGGCGCTTTAAAAGAACCTGAACAAGAAATTGAACTTGATACCTATCGTAGCTACAACCGTAGTAAACGAAGCGGTAAAAAGACAACGTTAGCTTTTGAAGATGAACAATTAGAAAATGAATAATAAAATGACACTTTATCCTAAACTTATACTCGACGCGCTAAGTAATGTGCGTTACCCCGGAACAGGCAAGGACATTGTTTCTTCCGGAATGGTGGATGACGATATCCGCATTGAAGGTATGAAGGTTTCTTTCTCTTTGATTTTTGAGAAACCTACTGATCCGTTTATTAAATCGTTAGTGAAATCTGCTGAGGCTGCAATTCTTACTTATGTGAGTAAGGATGTGGAAATAGTAGGTAACATTAGTGTAGTAGCAGTTCAGAAACCTCGTCCTGAGGTGGCAAAGCTTTTACCTAATGTAAAGAATGTGATAGCTATTTCTTCCGGAAAAGGGGGAGTAGGTAAATCTACTGTATCTGCAAACCTTGCTGTTGCCTTGGCAAAACTTGGTTATAAAGTAGGCTTGCTGGATGCCGATATTTTGGTCCTTCAATGCCAAAGATGTTTCAGGTAGAGGATGCCCGTCCTTTCCTTGAAAGAGTGGAAGGAAGAGATCTAATTATACCTGTAGAAAAGTATGGCGTAAAACTATTATCTATCGGCTTCTTTGTTAATCCCGATCAGGCTACTGTGTGGCGTGGAGGTATGGCAAGTAATGCACTGAAGCAATTAATAGCAGATGCTAACTGGGGTGAACTGGATTATTTCCTTATCGACCTACCTCCGGGGACCAGTGATATTCACCTGACTATTGTTCAAACAGTTGCTTTAACCGGAGCGATTGTGGTTAGCACTCCTCAGGCTGTAGCATTGGCAGATGCCCGTAAAGGTATTGATATGTTTACCAATGATAAGGTAAATGTTCCTATCCTGGGATTGGTAGAAAATATGTCGTGGTTTACTCCTGCTGAGTTACCTGAAAACAAATATTATATCTTCGGAAAAGAAGGTGCCAAGCTATTATCTGAAGAGATGAATATTCCTCTTCTTGGACAGATTCCAATCGTCCAAAGCATTTGTGAAGGTGGAGATAGTGGTGTTCCTGTTGCACTGAATGAAGACTCAATTACCGGTCAGGCATTTCTTGCACTGGCAGAAAATGTAGTGAGTCAGGTAAATATACGTAATGAGAAATTAGCTCCGACCAAGATTGTTGAAATGCATAAGTAATTTGTCTGCATAAATAGACGAAAGGGCTGTAACATCGCGTTACAGCCCTTTTTTCTAAGTATGAAAAGCTACTAAGTCATAGAGATTTATTATAGTATTGCTTGGTTTTTTATGTAATCTATTCTTGATTGAAGTTCTAATATTTTACACAATTAGTTTTTTATTATAAATTATTGTATATTAAATAGATACTTCTGATAGATTAACTTTATAAATAGCTTTTTCCACTCCGTGAAAGCGCTTTATTGATTTTATTTGTAATGTTATATAAATACGATCGAAATTTAGTTCTTTTTTATCCCTCTATATAGTATTTAAAATCAGCCATGAAACACTTTTTAACTCGATCTTTCTATTTCTCAGAGAAACTATAAAGGAAGTTTTCTGACAATCCGTTTTACTTTTTGAGCTAATTAGTTGATTATAAGCTGCGGGCTTTTTTATTTCACCCCGTATATATACAGAAAAAAGAAGAAAAATTCCGCGCATATAAAGAGAGTGTTCAAAAAGTATGATATGCACCCCAAAAATTAAACAAAAAACTTTTTGAGGGCATATCATTTATTCGTATCTCATATGGAGACTGAAATCAAATATCCGATTCTACAAGGGGATATTTTGATTTCTTAGACACTCTCATTACATTACTGGTTTTTAGTTTCCTGAAGGAGCTCCTCCTCCGGTATTGCTACCTCCACCCTTAACATCATCGTTCTGAATTGATTTTGCGGTTTTCTTCACGGCTGCAGAAAGTTCTCCGATTCTATAGCTGATATTAATTCCAAAACTGCGCATCGGATAAGTAGTCTCGCTGTAATAGCGGAAACTTGGAGTTTCTGTAGTAGAAGTGAATGTAAGGTTCTTGTTAAACAAATTTCGAGCATATACCGAGATTGTCAGTCTCTTATTAAGCATTAACTTATTCAGGCTTATTCCATAATATTTATATCCTGATCTCTTTCCTTGAAGTCCGATGGAAGATCCGCTGCCTCCTCCATTTAAGCTTAATCTCAGGTCGTATGGCAAGTTTTGTTGAATTCCACCGCCGATGTAGTAATTGAATCCATTGTTCGATTGATCCATTTTATCACTCTTAAAGTCGTCATAACTTGTACTTCCATTCATGAATATTCTGGTTTTAGGAGTCATATTCCAGTTTATATAAGATGATAAACGTGTTGATGACCATTTACCAATATTATCAAACGTGTTATTAACAATACCGTCCTTAATGAAAGAATACGATTCTATGCTGTTATTAACAAATGTATGTCCCAAAGAAAGGTTAATATTGAACTTCTGAGAGAAACTGCTATAGTTCAGTCCAAATGAATGGCTTTTTTCACTATCCAGTTTTGAATTACCATAACTGATATTTTTAGGATCGGCATCATTAATAAAAGGATTCAGATACCAAATACCTGGTCGGCTGATTCTCATATTATAAGAAGCCTTTAATGTTTGGGTAGGAGCAATCTGGTACGAGATATTAGCAGATGGGACCAAGTCGCTGAAGCGTTTATTGAAATCTTCTCCTTTAGCGCTATAGTATTTAACATCCATCATAGTATATTCATAACGCAAGCCTGTTTTGAATCCAAAACTCTTATGTTTCAAACTATATCCGGCATAAGCAGCTACAATATCCTGAAGGTGACTGTATTTACTACTTTTATCTTTATTTTCTTTAAAGTCTTCGCTTCCCGAATTTGTAGTGTAATATTTATTATCACTATCACTATTACGGATTATATATTTGGCTCCCAATTCAAGAGTTTGCTCTTTGGTAATAGGATAAGTGTAATCGCATTGGAAAGTATGTTCTGTTGTACTGGGATCTCCTTTTGTGTGCATATCATATAACTGAGATGGGTAGTTTAGAATGTCTTTATAATATGTATATGCATCAGATTTTTGTGGAGAACCATTAAGTTTGTATGATAGAATAAGCAGTTCGTCTTTCTTTTTGAATGTTCGTTGATAATCAAGACTGGCATCAATGCTCATATAGTTGTCTTTACCCGAATTTATAGTGTTGTAGCTGTACATTGAATTAAGATTAGCATCTTCCATTTCTGTATTTCCGGTTGAATTATTTTTGCTGTTTCCTCCGTATAAACTACCAGAGAATGTGATTAATCGTAATGAATCAATTTCATAACTAGCTTCAATATTTCCGGAGTTGTAATTCCCTTTATAATCGGAAACTGATTTATTGGTCAGATATTTATTAGTTGTAGAAGTAATATCTTCACGTTTACTATATGTGTCCACATCACCGGCAGATTTATAATAGTTATAATAGTAGTTTCCTGTAACAGTGAATTTACCCGATTGTACAGTAGAATAGATCCCGGCATTTCTCCCGGTTGTACTTGCACCTGCATTGAATGTAGTGGTGTATCCTTGCATTCCTTTACCGAAAGTAACTATATTTAATATTCCTGCTACTCCTTCGGCATCATATTTAGCTCCTGGATTAGTTATAACTTCTATTGATTTAATAGAGCTTGCCGGCATGCTTTTTAAACCTCAGTGGGGTTATTGCTTATCATATTGTTTGGCTTACCGTTTACATATACTTTAAACTTACTGCTACCATTAACCTGTATTTTATCTTCGCCATCTACTGTAACCAAAGGTACTTTTCGTAACATTTCCAATGTGCTGCTTGTTTTTGAATCCGGGTCATCTTCGATGTTATAAGCAAGTTTATCTATTTCTGTTTTTACTAAGGGCTTTTGCGCAACGACTTCAACACCTTTTAATTCTTTTGCATTTTCCTTTGTGTAGATAACACCAAGGTCTATAGTTGTTGAATTAGGCTGTACTGAAAACTCTTTATATACAACACTCTTTCCTACGGAAGTAAATGATATAACCAGATTACCTTCTTCGGATATTTTTTGTGTGAATTTTCCATTAAGGTCGGTTGTGAGGACTTTTATTGGTTTATTTGGTGCTGTCTTTTTAAAAATCCGTATGGTAGAGTATGGCTCACCGGTTTTTGAAATAGAATCCAGCAATACTCCTTTTACTGTAAATAATACAGGTTTTTCTGATTGTGCCTTTGCTGCGATACACAATAAAAGTAGTAGTAGAGTTAATAAGTTTTTTTCATATTATGTGTTTTTTGGCATTAGACGTATATTCGTGAATAAAAATCACGCCTAATATTTATAAATTTATTTTATTTTGTTTAGTTAACATTTATTGAGTAAATGGTGGCTCCATCCAGGGTGTAGCAAGGCTGTCCATCCGGGTGTAAGATGTTGGTACACCCGGATGTAAGGAACATCTCCACCTGGGTGTAGGTGATATTTCAACAGTGAATTAAATACGAATTGCCTTTGAAGCTTTATTTATTCTTTTGGGCTAGTTTCTTTTCTTTGAGTTCATCCAGCCTTCTTTTTGCAGATAAGAGATACATCTGATCAACGTCTTTCCCTGTTTTCTCGTATTTGTCTTTTACTCCTTGCTGAATCTTACTGATAAATAATTCCAGATAATATTTCGTGTTCTGCTCGTCTTTCAGTGCAATATCATATATTGAGCCAATCTTGTAGAGTAAAAGTGAATGAGTGGGCATGCGCTTGTAAGCCTCTGATAAAGCAGTTATCTCTTCTTTATATTTTTTCTCAGTATGATAGGCTGTTGAAAGAGTCATATAAAAGTTATAAAGTACGGAGTCTACCTTCTGGGCAATGCAAATACCTTTGTTTAAGTACTCTATTGCTTTAGGAGAATTGAAACATTCCCCATAAGCATTCCCCAGATAGTAAATGTTGCTGAGGCTGGTACTATCTTTTTGATATACCTTCTTGAGGTATTAATGGCATTGAAATAATTATTATTTCCATAATGACTCATTCCCAGGAAATAATTTGTGTCGTAAGTGCTGTCTGCTGCTTCGATTTTCTGTAATTGCTCAATGGCTTTTGAATATCTGTGCGAAAGACAATAAGCAGCCCCACTAAGCTTATTCATTTGAACATTGAGTGAATCTTGTTTAAGATATTGATTCGTTAAACTGATAACATCTTCCAACTGATCTTTTTTCAGATATAGTTTTGCCAGCTTTTGAGCGGTCACAAAATCTGCCGGATTCTTTTCAATCGTCTTTTTATAATAAACAATGGCAGAATCTTTTTCCCTTCCTGATCGTAATTTTCTCCCAATAAACGTAGTAATACAGAATTATCAGGAGATAGACTTAATGCGCTTTGAAGACAATTTTCTGATTTTTTATAATCTTCAATCTGTTGATAACAATCGGCCAGTTCTCTTAAGCAATATACATTGGGAGAATATCTGGAAGATATACTTTCAAGCAAAGGTATTGCGCTCGAAAAGTTATTCATCATTTTCAGGCACGTAACTTTTTGCATCTCTAAATCAAAGGTTGGCTTTTCTTTATCAATCAGTTGTATAGCCAACGGATAATTAGATTGTTGTATAGCTTGCTGTATTGAAACCTTTGTGCGCTAGCATTGAATATATAAATGCTGTATGCTATAAGAAAGAATATCAACCTTTGATTTTTCATATTGTTTATTCTTTAATTTATCTCGAATGTTATTGGAAGATCAATGTAGACTGGAACATTAACGCCATTTTGCTTGCCTGGAATCCATTTGGGTATAATTCTTATTATTCGGATAACTTCTTGGTTGCAAAAATCATCAAGAGGACGTATAATTTTAGGATTCTTTACAGTTCCATCTTCTGTGATAGTAAAACGAACATAAACTTTTCCTTTTACTCCATTTTCCCTGGATATAATTGGATATTTTAGATTTTTAAAAATAAGCTGCATCAAAGCATATTCTCCTCCGGGAAAACGAGGCTTTTCTTGTACGGTTGTATAAGGATAAGGTTCTTCAGGTGCACCATTTTTTGCTAAAGTGTTTTCTGTTGTTATAGTTTTGTTCTTATTAAGTGAGAAGTGAAATGGAATAACGTAATAAACCGATGCGTTTACTCCGTTTTGTTTTCCTGGTTCCCATTTTGGCATACCTTTAATAACCCGAAGAGCTTCTTCGTCACACTCTTTATTTAATGATTTCATGACTGTGGCTTTATCAATATCTCCATCTTCTGTTACGATAAAGCGAATATAGACTTTCCCTTCTATTTTATTTGTTGTGCTTCAATAGGATACTTTAAATTAGCAGCAAGATATTTTAATAATTCTTGATCGCCACCGGGATATTTAGGCATTTCTTCTACTGCAGTGAAAACATTGCTTTTTTTAGGATTTGCAGAGTCGGTTTCATGTGTTATTGGGGCTGGTGTATAAATTGCAACCTCAGGAGTTAATTCATTTCTAGTCAATGATACATTAACTCCTTTTGTTGATTTACTTGTTACTTTGGCAACGGCTTCAAAGTTGCTTACCAGCATTAGCAAGGCTGCAAGATGAATAAATATTGCATATTTTGTTTTACCGATGTTTCTTGTTCTTTTTTTGTTCATCAAGGTTATTCTGTTTTTTTAGAGGTAATACATTAAAAATGTTATATAAATTTTTTGCAGCCTTTTGATTTGCCAATCCTAATAAATGATGTATGCTGTAATAAAGAATATCAACCGTTCATTTTTTATTGTTTACTAATCTTTTAGAGTAATCAAAATAACGCCATTTACGCCTTTATCTCCGTATATATCAGTAGCAGCCTTATTTTTTAAAACATTAATCGATTGAATGCTGTTAGGGTCTAACTTCTTCATTTCTGCACCAGATATTTCCTTACCATCCAAAATGTAAAGTGGAGGATTGGCACTATTTATTTCGTTTATCGTTGTTTGTGAAGTCTTGATGTTAGAATCAGACTTAGCTCCATAGCCAATTACCGTAACTTGATTCTTTTCAGAAGTGTTTCTCTTTAAATTGGCAGGAGAACCGTCTAACTTGAATAGAATAGGTATGACATAATATACGCTAACATTTTTCCCTTTTTGTTTTCCCGGAATCCACTTTGGCATAGTACTGATTATTCTTTTGGCTTCATTATCTAATAAAGGTGATACACTTCTCAGCACAGTTGGGTCTTTAACATAGCCATTTTCGTTTACGGTAAAACGTATATATACTTTTCCCTCTTCTTTTGCTTTTTGTGCTTCAACAGGATATTTTAGATTAGTTACAATATATTTTAATAAAGCTTGTTCGCCTCCAGGATATCTAGGCATTTCTTCTACAGCGGTGTAAATATTGCTTTTTTTAGGCTTTGCAGAGTCAGTTTCCTGCGTAATTGGGGCTAGTGCGTAAGATGCGGTCTCAGGAGCTGATTCATTTTTAGTCAATGAAACATCAAGATCTTTTGTTAATTTACTTGTTACTCTCGCAACAGCTTCAATGTTGCTAACCAACATTAGTAAGACTGCTAGAGGAATGAATATCGCATACTTTGTTTTACCGATATTCTTGTTCTTTTTTTGTTCATCATGGTAATTCTGTTTTTAAGAGGTAATACATTAAAACTATTATATAAATTTGCTGCAGCCTTTTGATTTGCCAATCCTAATAAATGGTATTGGTAACTTTTTGTATCGTGTCCGGATAGAATTACATTATCATCCGCCATGTACTCAAGATTGTTACGAATCTCTCTTTTTAGTAACCATACAAATGGGTTTATCCAGCATAAGATGGTTATAATTTCACTGAGAATTACATCGATGGAATGCATTTGTTGTACATGCGTTCTCTTCGTGTACCAGAATTTCTTTAGCTTCTTTCTCCGTATGTAATTCCGGTGATATAAATATCCAGCGGAAAAATGAAAAAGGAGCTGAGGCTTTTACAGGTATTCTCACTGTTATTCCGTTGATATTTCTTTTCTTACTGCGTAAAGCCAGAATACAAATGCTGAATAACTGGATTATGAAACGCATAAATAATAACATCACTCCTGAATAGTAAACGTATGGTACTATATTAGTGATTATTTCAGTCCACTTGTCGCTGTTGTCAGGCTTAATCACGATATCGGGTAAAATAGTTTGAGCGTAAATAGTCGCGATCTGGTTTATAGGTTCTTGCTCTTTTACCCAATCCTGGATATTCATTAGAGGGTAGAAGAGAGAAATAACTAGAAAAGATAGCAGTGCATATCTTCGCCACTGGAAAAAGGTGTCGCGATAAAAAAATAAACGATAAAAGGCATAAAACAAAGCTATACCAATATTTATCTTTAAAAAATAGATGAGCTCGGTTGCCATAGTACAATTTATTAATGTGGTTATTCTTTTCCTTTCTCTATCTGATTAATGATCTCTTTCAATTCATCTGCCGAAATTTTATGTTCGCGTGCAAAGAAAGAAACCATTTCCTTGTATGAGTTTTCAAAGTAATTACGAACAACTCCGCTTATGAATGTTTTCTTGTATTCCGTTTCTTTAATAAGAGGAGTGTATTCATAAGTGTTTCCATATCTTTTAGAGGATAGATATTCTTTCCTCTCAAGATTCTTCACTATTGAAGCAATAGTTGTATAAGGAGGATATGGCTCGGGAAACTTTGTAACAATGTCTTTTACATAGCAAGGGCCTATCTCCCAAATGTAGATCATTACTTCTTCTTCCTGATTGGTTAGTTTTTCCATGATTATAAGCTTATTACGATTGTATCGCAAATCTACGAATATTTCGTAATAAGCAATGCGCTGCTTGTGTAAATTATGTTAATTGATGAATTATTTTGATTTTATTAAAGAAGACTAATGAATAAGTAACTCATTTGATATTAAGATGAAGTTCTGATATTCGAGTTCTGTAAATGGTTTCAGATAGAGAATGGAAGGAAAAACAAAAAAAATAGGGCTGTTCATTGAACAGCCCATATATAAAGAATTATTCTATTATAGTCTAAATCAGAATCCTTGCATATCACACAAACGTCTGTAATAACCATCTAGCTCGATTAACTCATCATGCTTTCCGCGTTCTACAATTTCACCTTCATGAAGAACACAGATTTCGTCAGCATTCTTAATAGTAGATAAACGGTGAGCGATGGCAATCGTTGTGCGATTCTTCATCAAATTATCAAGTGCTTCTTGTACCATACGTTCAGATTCTGTATCAAGAGCAGAAGTAGCTTCGTCCAGAATCAGGATCGGAGGGTTTTTAAGTATGGCGCGTGCTATACTGATTCGCTGACGTTGTCCACCAGATAGTTTACCTCCGCGGTCGCCAATATTTGTTTCATAGCCTTTTTCACTTGCCATAATAAACTCGTGTGCATTTGCAATCTTAGCAGCTTCAATAACCTGCTCCATTGTTGCATTTTCAACTCCGAAAGCAATATTATGATAGAATGTGTCATTAAACAAAATTGCTTCCTGATTTACATTTCCCATAATGCTTCTTAAATCATACAGTGTGGTATCTTTTACATTCACACCATCAATAAGAATTTCTCCTTCAGTAACATCATAGAAGCGAGGAAGAAGATCAACAAGAGTCGATTTTCCAGAACCAGATTGTCCTACAAGAGCTATTGTTTTACCTTTAGGAATAACAAGATTAATATGCTTTAATACATATTCTGATTCATATTTGAATGATACATCTTTGTATACAATCTTATCTTTTAGATCTTTGATAGGAGTTGGATTCTCTGAAATTTCCATTGAATTTTCCGCCTGCAGAATCTTGTCTACACGTTGCATGGAAGCAAGTCCCTTAGGTACGGAATAGGCTGCTTTCGAAAAATCTTTTAGTGGGTTAATAAGGCTGTAAAGAATTACCAGATAGAAAATAAAAGATGGTGCATCAATAGTTGAAGAGTTTCTTAAAATCAATGTTCCTCCAAACCACAAAACAATTACAATAAGCACTGTACCCAAGAATTCGCTCATTGGGCCCGACATCTGTTGACGAGTATTTACTTTGCTTATTGTATGGCGATATTCGTTATTACAGCGATTAAAGCGATCATCCATTTTATGTTCCGCATTGAATGCTTTAATAATACGAAGTCCACCTAATGTTTCTTCCATCTGAGACATCATATCACTCCATTGGCTCTGTGCTATAAGTGATTTTCTTTTAAGTTTCTTTCCTATAGTTCCCATTAACCAACCCATTCCTGGAAGTACGGCTATTGTAAACAGGGTGAGTTCCCAGCTAATAGCAAGTAATGTTCCGAAATACATAATAATAAGAATAGGATTCTTAAATATCATATCAAGGCTACTCATTATGGAAGTTTCAATTTCCTGAACGTCGCCGCTCATTCTTGCCATGATATCTCCTTTGCGCTCTTCTGAATAGAAACTGAGAGGCAGATTAAGCAGCTTTTTGTAAAACTGACCACGTATATCTCTTACAACTCCGGTTCTGATAGGAATAATAGTTGCAAAGGTTAGTATATAGGTACCTGTTTTCATGAATGTCATAATAGACAGAAAGAGTCCAGGATAAGCAAGGTCTTGCTAGGTCCGTATGTTTTAATTAACTCTGTTACATAATAGTAGAAGTTATTTAAAGCAATCTTTTTCATGCTCATGTCTGCATCCCACGGAATAAACTTATAAACCTGATCACTGAGTTTGAACAGGATTTGCAGAATCGGAATTATGAGAGAAAAAGAAAAGATATTAAGTATCGCCGAAAGGACATTTGATAGGATATTAAGTATTAAAAACTTTTTGTAAGGAGGTACAAACCTTCTTAAAATCTGGAAAAATTCTTTCATTGTTTTTTATTATAAAGTTTGCGACAAAGATATATATAAAATCTGATACAGCAGTCTGTTACATAAAAAAACGGGAGTAATAACGCTTACTCCCGTCTGTACTATAATAATTTGTTTTACTGTATCTACACAATAAAGTTTAGTCTGTAATTTCTCTGGATGAGAGTTGTTGTTTGGCTTTCATTTCTTTGTATCGATCTAATACATGCTTACGACTGCTCAGTATCTGCCAGCGATAAACCCAGCAAGTGGTAAGAAAATAGACTCCTGCCTGTATCCAGAGGGCTTTATATTCTGTTGAGATTTCATTTAATGATGCCCCCATATTGTTGATTCTTACAAAACCGTTGATCCCAAATGTAGAAGGGAATATGTAAGATACATATTTCCAGAATGCAGGAATAGCTGCTCCCGGCCATGAAATACCAGAAATAATAATAAAGGAACAGATGTAAATACAAAAATAAGCATGCAGGTTTCTCTGTTACGAATGGCAATGGAAGCAGTCATGGCAAAGAATATGCAAGCGGCCAGATAGGGTAACATAAACAGAGTTAAAGCATCTGGCTGTCCAATCTGGTTTAGACTGAAAATACGTGGAACTACGCAGAGCACATAAACAGAAATAATAGAATATACCATGAAGTAGCTTAAGCCTTTACCCATGACAATTCTTAGCGTTCCGTTATAATGACGATTGATAGGCACCAAGTCCTTAAATCTATTATGTTCGCGTGCAGTTCCTGCTGAAAGTCCAATACCTAACAATAAAGTTTGCTGTATCAATAAAATAAGTACGGCCGGAATAAGGAATGCTGCAAAACCATTTTGTGGATTAAACAAAGCTACATTATCGTAATCTATTGGACGTGCTGTTATTTCATCTTGTCGGTTGGTTGTATTTCCGGCACGGCTGATTTTGATATTCTTATTCATGTCTAAAGATACAGCTGTGGCTGAAAGCAAAATGCCTTTGTAATAAAGTAATCCACTCATATCACAATAGATGCTCACTTTAGTCTGTTTCCCCAGTGCAATGTCTTTACTGAAATTACTTGGAACATATATCAAGCCATAAGCCTTCCTTTCTTTCATCAGCTGTTTTGCTTCTTCCATATTGCTGCAATAAGTCTTTATTTCAACATCGGCAGTAGCATCAACTTTTCGTATAAATTCACGGCTCAATGAAGAATGAGAGTCATCAACAACTATAATCGGAACTTCCCGAACTACTTCATTTGTATATATGAATCCATATATTAATGGATACATAAGTGGTACAAGAATGAAAAAGATCAAACTCCCTGATCTCTGAAAGTTGTCTGGAATTCCCTTTTCCATATATAAAAAAGGTCATGTATTCCTTCTGATATCTTATCTTTGAAAGTTGCTTCTTTCATTATGGCATATATTTATAATAAATTAAAGCACTCTTTAGTCTTTGCATTACAGCAAATGGTAACATAATAAATAGCAGTAATGCCGTGTAGTTTGTCCAGGAATATACCATACTATATCCATTAAGTGCCTGATCTACATAAATCAAGAAATAATGTCTTAATGGAAATAGATTTGATAGACCCTGAAGTACTGGATGCATGGCCATTACCGGAAATGAGAATCCTGAAATAGAGAAGGAAATAACTCCCCATAGTGAGGCAAAACTCAGTCCCAGGACGCAATGTGGGGAAAGTACCGATCATTACTACTCCGCAGGCTTGCGACTGCAAGAACCAGAAGCAGAGAAGCGAAAATCATTGGTAAAATACCACTATTGCAAGGAAAATGTAAAGTATCCGTAGAGATAGGTATTATAAAGATACTCATCACAAAGAACACTATTGTTTGAGGTATCAGCTTTTCCTGCTAATGATATATAGATAGAGTTATTGCCTAATCTTAACCATTCTCTGGCGGTTCTGTCTTTAATCTCAACTCCAATAGAATAGACTGTCGTCATAAATATGAGTATCATCAATATTCCAGGAACAAGAGTATTACACAAATAAACAGAGTAATTAAGCCATGGATTATTTAGTGGATGTGTATCAATTAATATTGGTTGTAAAATGGCCATAGCTTGTTCTTCTGTAGCGCCCTTAGCATAAAGTGTGGCACGCGATAAGGCTCCGCCCGCTAGTTCTGACATCATTTTCATGTCTTTGAAAAGCAAAGAACCGGCAATCAGATAAGAATTATTTGTATAAAAAGATATTCTAGGTTGGCGACCGCTTATTGCTTTTGAGGCTAAATCTTCAGGAATATAAAAGAATCCGTAAATATCTCCTCGTTGCATGGCTATTCTTGCATCATCAAAACTTTCATATCTGGCAACAATCTTTGTTTGTTCGAAAGCATCCAGATTCCTAAGAATTGAGCGTGAAGTAGATGAATTGTCTAAATCAACTGCACCAATAGGAAGATCTGTTGGAAGTCCGGATCCCATTAATGTGGTAAAGAAAATATAGCAGAACATGGGTGCTATGACCATACAAAAGAGATAAAGCGGGCGCGACACCAAACGCTTACATTCACGTTTCATGACTTGCCCCAAACTGGTATATTTCTTTTGTTTTGCTTCCATCATATCTATTTCTTAATAATAACAGACATTCCAGGACGAAGATTCTGTATTTTTTCAGTAGGAAGTGCACGAACTTCAAATGTTTTTAAATCGAACTGCCCGGTTGTCTTAGTTGCTTTCCATGCAGCATAAGTACCTAAGTCTTTCATAAAGTTCACTTTCAATTTTACCTCTTTATTATTCATAGAAGGAATAATAGCAGTAAACTCAGTTCCAATATTGAGCCCATTCAGAAGATCTTCACGAACATTGAAAGTAACCCACATGTCGTCCATTTTAGCTACGTTCATAATTGGTGCACCTGTTCCTACTAATTCTCCCATTTCAGGGAATATCTCACTGATTTCACCATCCATCGGAGCTATTAATACCGTTTCTTTTACGTACGATTCAACTTCGGCAACAGCACCTTTTGCTCTATCTACTAATGCCGAAGCTGCAAGTTTATCTTCTCTTTCCGCTCCGTTTTTAGCCATTGAATATTGTGCATGAGCAGCTTTTTCTGTAGCTATGGCAGCATCGCGTTGTGCTGTTAGTTCATCCATTTTTTGAGCAGACATAACACCTTGCTCGAAAAGGTTTTTCACTCTTTTATAAGATTTTTTCGGCAATATCAACTCCGGCTTTGGCTTTTTTGCCACATTTCATAAGCTGTCTGAATTGTTCTGAACGTGCTCCCTTGATTGCTTTCTGGTTTTGTGCTTGCGCAGCAGATTCAGCAGCTTGTGCCTGCATCATTTTTGCGGTAACCTCAGGCGCTTCAAGTATGGCCAGCGTATCACCGGCTTTAACTTTATCACCTTCTTTCACTCTGAACTCCAGAATTCTGCCGGGAACTTTACTGGATACTCTATATTCGGTTACTTCAGCCTGTCCTTGAATAATTTCGGGGCCTTTTCTTAGCATAAAGAAACCTACTAAAGCAACGATTGCAATAACCCCAAGTAGGGTAATAAATGCCAGCAGCATATTACTGTTTTGTGATTTTTGTGATGCCATATTATTTATTTTTTATATCATTTTGATAATGTTCCTAATGATTTCTGTAGATATATCTCGGTTAGTTTAACATCAATCTGCGCATCTATTTTTTCTGATTGAGCAGACAAGCCATGCTGTGTGTGCTTCGAGCACATTACTTGGGGGAATAACACCTTCTTCAAAACCTAAAGTTGCATAGCGTAAATTCTCATTGGCTTTTTCCATGTTCTTTTCGGCCATGGCTAGTTTCTTTGATGCTTCATTTACTTTATATGCCGACTGATTCACTTGTAACTGGATTTTTTCTTTTGCATCTGCTAATTGAAATTGAGCGACACGAGCTTCTGCTTTGGCTGCATTTACTTTATAAGAACCTTCTTTCCAATGCCAAATAGGGATTTTTTACCATAACACCTACATTCCATTGTCCACCAAATTTATTTTCAAATCCATTGTATATTGAAGGGTTGCTTACGAGATAATTTCCTATTAATGACTACCTGAAGGAAGGAACTCTGAGCGAGTTATGTTTATTTTCTGATTATAAATATTGGTAGCTAATTCGAGACTTTTAAGTTCTGGACGATTTTTGTAGGCCATATCTATATCGGCAACTCCAACAGATGGGTTGACTGGTAGATTATTAATTGTTTCGTCAGCTAATTTAATTGGTGTTGATAAGTCAATACCACAGATCTGACAGAGCAACATTCTGGAAAGACTTAAACCGTCTTCTACTTTTGTAAGTGTCATTTCGGCTTCGTTAACCTTTACTTTTATAGAAAGTCCGTCAGCCTTTGTTGCAACTCCTTCTGCAATCATTTTGTCTATATCGCTTTCCAGCTTTTTTAGAAGTTCCAGATAACCTTCTGCCAACTTCTTTTTATTCACGAGAGACACCACTTGCCAAGTATGCCTGATCAGTGTTTAAAATAACCTCCTGCATCCCTGACTTGTGCTGTGTTTTAGCTAGTTCTTCTGCAAATTTTGTTATTTTATTGTAAGCTCTAATTTTAACCACCCATATAAATAGGTTGAGTAAGTGTTATTGCTCCGGCATAAACATTCTTGGTGTCGAACTCAAATTGCTCTTTCGGAATAGTGGTGTATTGTTTCCAAACAAGCTTCTCTGGATTTTTGGTAGGATCGAAAGGAGTGCCACTGGCATCAGTAGGCACCCATTGTCCTGAAGGAAGTTTAATTTCTTGTACTTGTCCCGCACCAGGGGTATATCCAAAGGTGCCACTTGACGTTAATGACCCGATTGGCAGGAACTTATCTTCGCCAAGAAGCGCAATGTTTTTTTGATTGCGCATGTAAGAGCCTGTTGCTGAAATGTTGGGAAGAAAGTTTGTGAATGCAGCTTTTCTCTCATAGTATGCTGCTTTAATTTTTTCATTACCAATTTGCAAGTCTTTGTTGTTGGCAAGAGCTAATGCGCGACAACTATCTAAACTTAGAACTTCTTGCGAACTTAATGAGCAAGTAATACTTAACAGTATAACTAAACTGAGTAACTTTTTCATTGCATCTTAAACATTATGAACGTAATAGTATTCAACTAAAAAACATTTTGTTTTTGTTTATAGTTGCAATTATTTGCAATGCGCAATATTATGTGCATAACAAATAATTGCATAAACAACGATGCAAAAATATATTGTTTCTGCGAATTGGACAAAAAGATTGAAGCGTTTTTATAGAAGCTTAATGCTTCTTACTACTCAATAGTAAATCTCTTTGAACCAATGAGATTGCCGTCGGCAAAGATATCGACACCGTAAGAACCTGCATATAAGAATTCTTCAACATCCCAAAATACTGTAACAGATTGTTCTTCACCTGTATATTCTACATACTTCTTGATTAGAATAAGTCAGATTTCTGTTTTCATAAGAGAACGTTCCGCCATTTTAGTTAATACGTCGTTATCTGGCTTAGTTATTCTTATATAGATTGTTTTATTTCCCGCTTCTGCAGTTATATTTTTTACGATAGTAAATCCTATCTGAATTTAACTATATCTTTAACTTTCTTAGCTTGTTTACCCTTTTATCTTTTGCTAAAAGAGTTATACCTGTAGCATCTAACTGAGCAGCTAAAGTTACTTTGTTATGTAAGTTCTTCTTTTCTTCAGATAAATTGCTTATTTGTTCTGTAGCACTCAGATATTTTTGTTTAACTTCCTGGTTTCGGCAGT
>Ga0268356_10456_pt1 | contig 19689 bp, 19 predicted proteins | sample BioMet10_FD_194415 | JGI IMG/M metagenome (GOLD analysis project Ga0268356, IMG submission 194415) | Sewage microbial communities from Oakland, California, United States - Biofuel 10 (PacBio Assembly) | ecosystem: Engineered > Wastewater > Sewage > Unclassified | place: USA: California | collected...
ATGACACCGATCTTGTCGCTGATCTTGGAACCACCCATGATGGCCACGAACGGACGTTTCGGGTCAGCAATGGCCTGGCCCAGATATTTGATCTCTTTTTCCAGCAAATAGCCCGCTACCGCCGGCAGGAAGTGGGTTACCCCTTCCGTGGAGGCGTGCGCGCGGTGAGCGGTGCCAAAGGCATCATTGACGAAAACTTCCGCCAGAGAAGCCAACTGTTTGGCCATGCCCATATCGTTCTTTTCCTCTTCCGGGTGGAAGCGGGTATTCTCGAGCACGAGCACTTCACCGGGTTTGAGCGCTTTGGCAGCCGCTTCAGCTTCCGGGCCGATGCAATCCGGGGCAAAGGCTACCGGTTTCTTGAGTAATTTAGCCAGATAATCGGCCACGGGTTTGAGAGAATATTTGGGGTCCGGGCCACCCTTGGGACGTCCCAGGTGAGAGCACAAGATCACGACCGCGTTCTGTTTCAGCAGATACTCGATCGTCGGCAGTGCTGCACGGATGCGGGTGTCATCTCCCACGCCGCCGTCTTTCAACGGCACGTTGAAATCCACGCGCACGAGCACTTTCTTCCCCTTCAAATCGATATCTTCGATAGTCTTTTTATTGAACATGGAATCCTCCTGATAAAGTGAAGTGATGCGTAACCGACTCAATCGAAGATTGGCGATTACGCATCACATTTATTTCAAGACTCGAAAGTCAACGGCCGACTAGAGTTTCTTGGCAACCATAGCAGCCAAATCAGTGGCGCGGCAAGAAATAACCCCATTCGTTGTCGTACCAGGTGACTACCTTGATCAAAGTGCCGTCCATCACCATGTTGGTGGGCAGGTCAACGATCGAGGAGCGAGGATCGCCTTTGAAGTCCATCGAAACCAACGGATCATTGTAATCGCCGTGGGTCACACCCAGAATGCCCTTCAAAGCGCCGTTAGCGGCTTCTTCGAACTTGGCATTCAATTCTTCCTTGGTGGTCGGTTTCTCGATATTGGCCACGAAATCGACGATGGAAACGGTCGGGGTTGGGACGCGCAGGGAGAAGCCATCGAATTTACCCTTCAGCTCGGGGATAACCAGAGCGACGGCTTTGGCAGCACCGGTGGTGGTGGGGATGATGTTCTGGCCGGCAGAGCGAGAGCGGCGCAGTTCTTTCTTGTGGCCCTGATCCAGAATAACCTGGTCATTGGTGTAAGAATGGATGGTGGTCATCACACCGTGAATGATACCGAAGTTGTCATTCACGATCTTCGCAGCAGGGGCCAGACAGTTGGTGGTGCAGGAAGCATTGGAAATGACATGATGCTTGGCGGGATCATATTTACTCTCGTTCACGCCCAACACGATGGTGATGTCTTCGTTCTTGGCGGGTGCCGAAATAATAACTTTCTTGGCGCCACCTTTTTCGATGTGCACACGGGCACCCGGTTTGCCCTTGGCGGGGTCACCGTTGGCATCAGTGAACAGACCAGTGGATTCGATGACGATATCCACACCCAGTTCTTTCCAGGGCAGCGCACCCGGATCTTTTTCAGCGAAGACACGGATGGTCTTGCCATCGATGATCAGGCTGTTGTCCGTAGCCAGGACTTCACCCGGGAAAATACCGTAGTTTGAATCGTATTTGAAAAGCTGTGCATTGGTTTTGGTATCGAAAAGGTCGTTGATTGCGACAACTTCCAATTCTTTGCCATGACGTTCGATCATGGCTTTCAAAACCTGACGGCCGATACGACCAAATCCGTTAATACCAACTTTCACTGTCATCTTAATGCCTCCTAAATTTATCTAACCAGATTTTACCATGTCCAGACATGGTTTGTTATCCACTAAAGTGTTGAACTATCCTCACGATTGCTCAATGGGCCGGTACGTTCGTAATACAGGTCCATGATTGTTTTCGCCAGCTTGGCTGAATCGTGTCGGATAGGGTTCTTTTCATCCAGCAGATCAGCCTGATAAATCGGGTAACCACTTTCTCGCAACGGATTTACTGCTACCCATTGTACTCCATTTGGCGGGGCAGCTTCTATTTTTTGGTTGCAGACCACCAGATCAAAGATATGGGCGCCAATATGGCGATCCAGTACTTCAACGTGATCTTCCACGGTGAAATCATCGGTTTTCCCCTGCCTGCGTCGCCACGTTGCACACGTAGAATTTATACGCCCGGCTTACCCGCAAGGCTTCCACCAGGTCAGGCACCAGCAAATTGGCAACCAGACTGGTATACAGGCTGCCTGGGCCAATGATGATCAGATCCGCATTCAACAATGCCTGAATAGTCGGCGGAAAAGCCGCCGGGTTACCCGGCTCGATCCACAGACGCTTGATCTTGCCGCCAATCTTGGGGATCTGGCTCTCGCCTTTGATACGCACTTCCACGTCTTTATCCGGCAAACGCACATCAGCCACCAGGCTGACGTTGTGCAGTGTGGAAGGCAACACCTGCCCCTGCACCGCCAGTACCCGCCCGGTCTCTGCAACGGCATCTTCGAAACTGCCGGTGATGTCTGTCAGCGCGGAGATCAGCAAATTGCCCAGCGAATGTCCGCTCAGGCCATAATTTTCGCCAAAGCGGTACTGGAAGATTTGCGTCAGCATTTCCTCATCACTTGAAAGAGCCGTCAGACAGTTACGAATATCCCCCGGCGGCAAGATGCCAATGTTCTTGCGCAGTTTTCCAGAGGAACCGCCATCATCGGCCACGGTCACGATCGCCGTAACGTTGCGGGTGTATTCTTTGATGCCGCGCAGCAATGCTGAAAGCCCGGTCCCTCCCCCAATGACCACAATGCGCGGACCGCGCTCACGCCGGCGGTAATCCGAAACTGTGTCGATCACGTCCCGCCCCGGTGCCAGGAAAGGCCTCAGCAAGGTGCGATTCAGTTTGACAATACCTAAAATGACCAGTCCAATGCCAATGGAGCCGAAGATCAAAGCCCGCAGCGGACGATCCAGAAAACGCAGTGACAATATAGAAAGGACGGGCAGCCACCAGGTCTCTGGGGCTGTTCGATAGACATCCAGAATCAGAACCGCGAAACCCAGCGCCAGAAAAACTGTCCCCAACAAAATCACAGCGACCCAGCGTTTTACCCCAATACCCGGGATCAACCAGCGCAGGGAACGATTGGCATATTGTAGGGCACGTTGAAACCAACGACGTCTAGAGGAACGCATATGTGTGAATGATAGCAGTCTTTTATTGCACCGTCAAATAAATTAGCCGCCATGCTATAATAGCCGCATGGAGAAAATCGTCGCTGTCGATATCGGAGGCACCAGTATTCGTGCCGCTCTTTTCGAAAGAGGCCATAGCATCCCCCTCACTCAAAAGAAATCACGACTCAGGGAGAAGGCCAATCTCCTGAAGCCCGGCTGTGCGCTCTTGTTGAGCAGATCTGGCCGCCGCACGAAGAAATTACTGCCATTTCTATTGCGGCTCCCGGTAATGTTCTGCCTGAAAATGGCGTGATTGATTTTGCCTCCAATATTCCGGGCTGGACTCATTTTCCCCTTCAGCAATACGTACAGGATCACTTCCATATCCCCGCCCTGGTGGGGAATGATGCCAACCTGGCTGCTTACGGCGAGTGGAAATATGGAGCCGGCATCGGTCACCGCAATCTGATCTACATTACGATCAGCACCGGCATTGGCTCCGGCATCATCATCGAAGAAAAACTGGTCACTGGGGTCACTGGCGGCGCCGGAGAACTGGGGCACATTACCGTGGAAGAAGAGGGACCCGTATGCAGTTGTGGCCTGCGTGGTCACCTCGAAGCTCTGGCCTCAGGCACAGCCATCGAAAAGTACGTCGAGCAGGAACTCCTGTCGGGACGGCCCAGTTTGCTCTCGGTGGCTCACCCTGCCTCCGCGCTCGAAATAGAGTTCGCTGCCAAAAAGGGCGATGCGTTGTCTATTGAGGCTTACCGCCGCGCTGGCTTCTACCTCGGCCGTGCCATCGCTGATTTACTCGCTGTATTGAATCCCTCCATCGTTATTCTGGGGGGAGGCGTTTCATTGAGTGGCCCGTTGATTTTCGATCCCATCTGGGAATCTCTGCGTGCTCATGCCATTTCCGCAAAATACCTCGAGGGTTTCTCCATCCAGCCCGCTAAACTGGGCGACCAGGCCGGTCTGTTGGGCGCCTTTGCTCTTGCCGAAGATCGTTAACCCTTCCCCTTTTCCCCCCTCTGTTTTAGTTTACGAAACCCAGCCTTCCCCTTATAATGATTAAAATTATTTAATGTAAGCCAATTGAATACCGAAGTAAGTCAATGGCTCCACCACAAAGAAGGAGGTGCGCTATGAAGGTGCTAAACTTACCAGGGCCTATCGCACAGAGTCTCATTGAACGAGATCGAAAGGTAGTCTCTCCATCCTATCCCAGAGGATATCCATTTGTTATGGATCATGGACGCGGCGCAGAAGTATGGGATGTCGATGGAAACCGTTTTCTGGATTTCGCCGCAGGCATTGCAGTTACGTCTACCGGTCACAGCCATCCCAAAGTAGTTACTGCAATTCAAGAACAAGCAGAAAAATTTATCCACATCTCTTCAGATTTCTATCATCAGAAGTGGGTGGAAGTTGCCGAGTATTTGAATCGCATCGCTCCGTTTTCTGAGGACGCGATCTCATTTTTAACCAACTCGGGAACAGAAAGCGTCGAGGCAGCCATCAAACTGGCCCGCTACCATACCGGGCGCCCGCAGTTTATTGGCTTCACCGGCGGCTTTCATGGCCGCACGATGGGGGCTCTTTCTTTTACGGCCAGCAAACCTTATTACCGCCAGGGGTTCTTCCCCAGCATGAATGGGGTCACTCACGTACCTTACCCGGATCCTTATCGACCGGTACTGCTCGCCCATCCCGGCGAGGATGTGGGGGATGCTGTCATTCGCTACATTCAAGAGGAACTCTTCGAAAAAATGGTTCCTCCACAAGAAGTAGCAGCTTTTCTGGTTGAGCCAATCCAGGGAGAAGGCGGATATATCGTGCCGCCGGCTTCCTTCTTCCCCCAACTGCGCGCCTTATGTGACCGTTACGGCATTTTGCTGATCGCCGATGAAGTGCAGGCCGGGGTCGGCCGCACCGGCCGCTGGTGGTCGATCGAGAATTTCGGTGTTGAGCCTGATATCATTTCGGTCGCCAAAGGCATCGCCTCTGGGGTCCCTATGGGCGCGATGGTAGCCCGCCAATCTGTGGTCACCTGGCCCAAAGGTTCCCATGGCAACACCTACGGCGGCAATCCGCTTGCCTGTGCCGCTTCTCTGGTAACCCTCGATTTGATCGAGCACGAATACATGGCCAACGCGCGTACAGTAGGCGCCTACATCTTGGATCGCTTACGCGGGATGCAGGCAGCCCATCCTTCTATCGGGGACGTGCGTGGAATCGGTCTCATGATCGGGGTAGAATTCGTTCAGGATCCCATTACCCGGGAACCCGCTCGTGCACTTCGCGATAAAATAGAAGAACTCGCTTTCCACCGTGGATTGCTGACGCTGGGCTGCGGCAAGAGCACCATCCGTATCTCACCCACATTGACCCTGTCGCAGGCTGAAGCGGAAGAAGGTCTTAAAATCTTCGAAAGAAGCGATCTCCCTGGCCGAATCCGAAACCTTTTCTGATGTCACGGCCACAGAAGTGAGTATCGCCAAAGGATAAACCGATATGCTGCCTGATTTTCGAGTGCGCCAACGCGATTATTTGTTGGAAATCTCCCGAGCTCTCACCCAGGAGCTGGATCTCGATAAACTTCTGGAACGAATTCTCAATATTTCCATCGAAATGCTCGCCGGTCAGGCCGGTCTGATCGCGTTGCGCTCCGAAACTCAGGGCTGGCAGATCCGCGTCTCCACTGGTCTGCCGCCTGCCTTTCAGGAATACCTTGAACAGCAATTTACCCAATCCACTGATCTGCAGAGCCCCAGCGAGAACGAGGGTTCTGGCCATCAACCGCATCCTCTCTGCCTTTACCCAGGCGGTGACCCTGGGACGCCTGAGCAGTGTGGGTTTACCCTTGAATACTGCGGGCCGTAATGTGGGCGTGATCTTCGTCTTTCGCCAGTTTGCGGCCTTCAGCCCCAATGATCGTATCTTGCTGTCGAGCTTTGCGGACCAGGCGGCTATTGCCGTCCACAATGCCCAGCTTTACCGGCAAATGGATAATGACCGGCGCCGGGTAAATGCGCTGCTCGATTCTGCTGCGGATGGCATTTTGATCTTGCTTCCCGACTTGCGCGTGGAACGCTGCAATCCGGCCTTTTGCCACATGATTGGCGAAAAACTTGAGGCGCTGCAAAACCGTCCGCATGACGAGGTCATCACCTGGGCCAAGAAACCCCAGCAGATGACGCTCGAACAGGCAGTCGCCGGTGGCTGGCCGTTGACTTCTCATGCCACCCTGTACGTGGAAGGCGATCTGCAGCGTCCCTATGGCTACCCGGCCCTGCCGGTGGGCATCACTTACGCGCCGTTGATCTCGGAAGAGGGTAATTTGCTCAACATCATCACTTCGGTACGCGACATTACCCGCTTCAGACAGGCAGAGGAGATGAAATCCACTTTCATTTCGGTGGTTAGCCACGAGTTGAAGACCCCGGTCGCGCTGATCAAGGGCTACGTCGGCACCCTGCGCCGCGAAGATACCCAGTGGGATAGCACCATTGTGCAGGAAAGCCTGCAGGTGATCGAAGAAGAAGCTGATCGCCTGAGTGGGTACATCGAAAATCTGCTGGATGCCACCCGGCTGCAAGCCAGCGGCTTCAGCGTCAAACGCTCCGATCTGCAGCTGGCAGATTTGATCGAGCATGTCGCCGCCCGGTTTCGCACCCAGACCACCAAGCACACCATCGAAGTGGATATCCCTACCCCGCTTCCGGTGATTCTGGCGGACGAAACCCGTCTTAACCAGGTATTCTCGAATCTGGTATCCAATTCCATCAAATACGCTCCAGGAGGCAAGATCACCCTTTCTGCTGAATTACGCGGTGATCAGATTGTCTGCTGCGTTAACGACGAGGGGCCCGGCATCGATCCCAATGATTTGCCCTTTGTTTTCGACCGCTTCTATCGCTCCCCGGATGCCATTCGGCAAACCAAGGGGGCCGGTCTCGGTCTGTATCTGGCCAAAGCCATCGTAGAAGCACATGGCGGAAAAATGTGGGTGGATACTGAAAATCAGAAGGGCGCCCGCGTCTGCTTCAGCCTGCCGGTGATGAAAAACGAATAATTTGGGGAAAACCTATCCGCAATGGTATAATCTTGGAGAATTTAATTCGAAGAAGCGAGAGAAAAATGCCAAAAATTCAAACCAATTGTCCTCGTTGTCATCAACCAATGCTTGCTGAAGTCCAGCAGCTTTTCGATATGAACACCGATCCAACGGCCAAGCAAAACTTTTGAGCCGTACAACCAACGTCTCACGCTGCCAGGCTTGTGGCTACGAAGGGATGATCAGTGTTCCTCTCGTTTACCACGACCCCGAAAAAGAACTGCTCCTGACCTACTTCCCGCCCGAATTGGGAGTGGCTGTAAACGATCAAGAAAAACAGATCGGTCCGTTGATCAATCAGGTGGTCAGTGCTTTGCCTGCTGAAAAACGTAAGGGCTATTTGTTCCAGCCACAGGTAATGCTCACATACCAGACTCTGATCGACCGCATTCTCGAGGCCGATGGCATTACCAAAGAAATGCTCGAAGCCCAGCAAAAACGCATCAATTTCATTCAGAAACTGATCTCGACCCCTGATGCCGAGGCCCGCAAACAGGTCATTGCTGAAAACAGCGCTCTTGCTGATGGCAACCTCTTTGCCATTTTCTCAACTCTCATTGAGTCCTCCATCATGCAGGGCGATGAAAAATCTGCCCAGATGCTTTCTGCTCTCAACAAAGAGTTGATGGAGCAGACTGAAGTAGGCCGTGAGCTGCTGGCGCAGAATCAAGAAGCCCAAAGCGCTATCAAAGCCATCCAGGAAGCCAGCAAGGCCGGGCTGACCCGCGAACGCCTGCTCGAAATTTTGGGCGAGATCAAATCCTTGAGCGCCCTGACCACTGTGGTCAGTCTTACCCGCAATGCGCTCGATTATCAGTTCTTCCAGAGTTTGACCGAAAAGATCGATAAATCGGCTGATGCCGACAAGTCTGCGCTCGTTGAGCTGCGTGATCGTCTGCTCAAGATCACCCGCGATTACGATCTCGAAATCAAGAAGCATGCCGAAGCCGCCAATAAGCTGCTCGAGGCCCTTCTTTCTGCCGAGAACCTGGAAGAGGAAGTGCAGAAACATCTCGAAGAATACGATGAATTCTTTTCCCAGGCCGTTCGCGATGCTTTCGCCCAGGCCAATCAGGCCAACGACTCGGCACGCCTCGAGAAAATTCAGAAGATTACCACGATCATTGAAAAGTTCAGCGCTCCCCCGCCCGAGATTGAGCTCATCCAGCACATGATTGATGCTCCCGATGAAGCCGCCCGGCATGAGCTGCTCGTCCAGCACGACGGCATGATCACCGATGAGTTTCTGCAGGCATTGAATTCGATCATCGCTGAAGCTCAATCGCATAATGAATCGAAAGAATTGCTCGAAATTCTCAACACGATTTACAAAGAAGCACTGCGCTACAACATGGAAAAGAAGATGAAAGCCTGAGAAATTCAGGATACTCAAGAAACGAAGAACCGGTGACTTTTCAATTGTCACCGGTTCTGTTTATTCTATTCTCGGTTTTGCAATCTCAGTCCATGCCCGCGCACGGTTACAATGTAATCGAAATCCGGGTCATGTTTGGCCAACCGGTCACGCAGGCGTCTGATCAAAGCATCCAGCGCCTGATCGGATACCCCGTCTGACTGCTCATTTTCCCAAATCGTCGCAATCAATTCCTCACGGGTGACTACTCGCCCGGGTTGTTCATACAGTAATTCCAGCAGCTTGAATTGGGGAACAGAAAGGGGGGGCAAAACTTCTTTGTTCCCCACCCAGACCTGGCGTGATTTTTTTTCGAGGATCAGTCCTTGTTTCTTCTTTTTCTCGGCCAGATAGGGCACGTCTTCCAGCGGCATGGTAGCATCAGAAACGTAGTACACGAATTTTTGCAGCATGGCTACCTGAAAAGAGGTTCCATCCGAAAGGATGATCTTTTCACCAATCGGTTCCCCTTCAATGTAGGTTCCATTCTTACTGCCCAGATCTTCCAGTACCACTTCCCGCTCTTCATAGCCAATGCGGGCATGATAACGTGAGACCTGCCGGTCAATGATCTGGATGTCGCAGTCCTCTGCCCGCCCAATTGTCAGCTCGTTGGCTAAGTTCCAGCGTTGTCCTTCCAGCGGTCCCTGTTCCGCGATCAGAACACCTGAATGATTATCACCGATGCCTTTAAGATTGCTCTTCGTAGAATTTTCTTTTCCCATCCCAGGTACTATCCTCTAATGTATAATATAACAGATATTGAGAAATTTGGCCGTATATCGTTAGCCACCTTTTTCCTGAGGACAACAATATGCCTGTTCCCCTAAAAACCGGAGAAACCCTTCGCGGTCGCTACCGTGTCCGAAAAATTATCGGACAGGGTGGGATGGGCTGCATCTATCTCGCGGATGATCTGCGTCTGGAAGGCCGCCAGTGCGCCCTCAAAGAAGTGGAACACGACCGCACCCTGCCGGCCAAAATGGTGCAGGAAGCACGCGATCAATTCTTACGTGAGGCGACCGTGTTGGCACGCCTCGACCACCCCAACCTGCCCAAGGTCTCCGATTTCTTTTCGAACGGTCCGCGCGATTATCTAGTCATGGATTACATCCCCGGTAAAGACTTACGTACCCTGATGACCGAGGCCATGGCAAAAAAGAGTTTCCTTCCCGAACTGGGCGTGTTGAATTGGGCCAATCAACTGGCAGATGCCCTCTCTTATCTGCACGAACAGAACCCCGCCCATTTTGCATCGCGACATCAAACCCAGCAATATGAAATTGACTCCTACCGGGTCATCAAACTGGTCGATTTTGGCCTGGTCAAGCTTCTCGCTCCTGGCGAGGTGACCATCACGGTTTTGCAGGGACAGGGCACAGCGCTCTATACTCCCCTTGAGCAATACGGTGGGGATATCGGCCATACCGATGTCCGCAGTGATATTTTTTCTTTCGGGGCCACCCTGTATCATCTGTTGACCAATCATGCACCCACCGATGCCCGCGAACGTTTCTTGAATCCTGATGCGTTGCCCGAACCGCGTCTGCTGAACCCCAATGTCAGTTTGCGGACGCAGAAAGCCATCCTCTGGGCCATGGAACTGCACCCCGATAATCGTCCCGAATCTGTGGAGGCTTTCCGCGAAACCTTGATCGGCAGCCGTCCCATTATGATTTCAGCGGGCAGCTACCGCATTCCTATGCGTTATTCCTGGTTAAAAAACAAAGTGGACCGCAGCCTGCTGATTGTCTCAGCCGCGCTGGCGGTCATCACTCTGTTGATCACCCTGCTTCACTTTTAATTTTCGAACCCACAAGCGATATTTCAGCATCATGTTTGGCAGCACAACCGGGAAACTAACCGGTGTGTTCTTTTCGATTCTTGTTCATTTCAACTCGCCACCAGACCAAAGCCGCCACCCAGCCGAATAAGGAGCCGCCAAGGCTCAGCAAGGCAATGATCAGTGAACCGCTTTGGCTGATCAAATATGCACTGCCCGGTAAGCCGATCACCAGGTAAGCATACGCCAGGTAGCCGCCCGCAACCGAGAGCACTCCCCAGCGGATTCCCCATTGGGTAGAAGCTCGGTTGCTGCCCAGCCAGTACAAGCCTGCCGCCAATCCCAGGATCAGGATCGTAGACAGGAACCAGTCTCCCGGGGTAGGCAGCCCCTCAGAATGATAATCTGGGGCAGTCAGCACTGCCGGCGGGGGAGTGGTCGCGGTATCGCTGGTCTCTCCAGTCGTGTTGGTCGGCAAGAAGGTTGGCTCAATGGCCGTCAACACGCCGCCTTTATCAGTAATATCCAGTTGCAGAGTTTGGGAACGAGCGCCGGCTCCGCCTGGACGGTGATTCCCAGCAATCCCTTGCTGGGAATGCGATAAGTGGTCTTGGCCACCCCACTCACTGTGGTCGTTTCCACGGTCTCCACCGAACCACTGCTGGAACCGGTGTCGATCATGAAGCGCACGATGGTACCATCCGGTACCGGATGCCCGTTATGGTCCAGGATGATTCCCGTTCGGATGGGTAAGGTATCTCCCACGTTATATACGGTCTGGGCAGTTGGGGTGAGCTGCGGCGTTCCCGGAGTGGCCGTGGCACTTGAGTTCTCATCAACCATCAGTTGAATGACCTGATCTGGATCAGGGGTAGTCGCCGTGATGATATCATAGCCGACTCCCTGCACAGAAACCGGCAGGTTTCCAGAAGGGACCAGCTCCTGGAACAAGGCACGTGCCGCCGCGTTGACAAAAGGCGTCGTTTTTCCATAAACGCCATAATAAGCGGTCAATTTAGAAATATCGGTAGCATCCAGATAATAAGGGGCATTGAAAGCAAAACCAATGACCTTTTTATTGCGCAGTAACTCGGCTTTTTCAGAGAGAAAACGCCGCATCAATTCCTTGCTGACTCCTGATTGTGCGTCACTTACGATCGAGAGCACGATCCAGTCAGCCGAAGCCAGTTCATCTTGCAAGGTGATCACATCGCCGGTTTGATCCAAAAAACTTTCCAGATCGTCGAAGGTCATCGAAGTCAGATGGTAATCCTGGATCTCCGCACTACCGCTCTGCCCATAGAGCTTCACTACCGCATTGCGAAAATCATCCGCTGAAAATTCCAGCATCGAGCCGCAGGTACTGCATTGCTTGGCAGTAACTGTATCTGAAATAAAGACGATCCGCTCGTTCCCCTGAGGCGGATTGGGCAGCACAGAATCAAGGTCAGCGAGATCCGGGCTGATCAAAGTCACTGCCTGGCTGGCTACCTGCGCGGTGACCTGCGTTGAAAGGCCTACCTGCGCCAGCGCGTTTGCATCAGGCAGCACGAGGTTCATCGTAAAGCTGGAATACAGCTTATATTTCAAGGTCAGGATGCGCAAAACCGAATCATCCACTTTTTCCGCGAAGGAAGAATCTTCCTGATACTTCTGCACGAAAAGATCCAGAATCTTGATCGTCGAAGAATAACTGTTCTCGTCCCCCGAAGAGACGATGTTACCCAGATAAAGCAGGTCATTCCCGGCCAAAAAGGCAGTTTTAGCCACCTGGCGCGCGTCGAAAGACTTGCCGGTCGGGTCGAAGAATTTCTCGATGGAAGCCGTGCCCAGATCATCACTGACGATCACCCCGCCCGATTGCCGCCAGCTTGAGATTGGGTCCAGCGACAAGATTTGTTCCAGAGCGTTGCTGTCAAGCGACACGGGTTTCGTGGTCGCGCGGATGTTTCCCTGAAACCCTTGGTAACGGATATGCGAAACCAGCAAGCCATCTGTTTGTTCACTGACGTTGTTGCTGGAGTTGGTTACTGCAAAGAATGGTGCCAGCTCGATCTGCTTCAATTGTTCCAGTGATTTGCGCACGGTGGCCACTTCATCCTCAGCCGGCCGGTCAGCGCTGCCTCGTCCTGGAAAGTTTTTGGCAATGACCGCGATCTGATCCGTGCTGCCTTCGTGCACTCCTTGGATGTAGGCCTTGCCCATCTCCCCCACCCAGAATGGATCGCCGCCAAAGGTACGTACGCCCAGGTCTTCACTATCGACCGTGCGCACCGAATCCAACACGTCCAGCGAAGGGCCAAAGAGCATATTGAAACCAATGTCGTGTAATTCTCGGCCCAGCACCTGCCCGGTAGCCTCAGCATTGGCGGTATTCCAGGTAGCCCCGATCGCCATTTCATTAGCCAGCGGGGTCATCCCGGTGAGGATCTGATCATTGGGTGATTCGTCACCTTCCTGTGAGATGCCGATGAACAGGGGAATTTGCCGTTTGCTGGCCTGAATATCCGTGGAATTACTCTTGAAGGTATCTTCAGACAATGCCACACTCTGCAGCCCGGCAATCAGGTTTTGTGCATTGACCAGAGTATCTTCACCAGTGAAGTTATCGTTGGCCTGATCGAGCACCACCCCACCAATGAAATGATTTTTTACCAGATCGTAAATTTGGCTCTGTTCGCTTACATCCGTGCCCTTGAATGAGACCAAAAAAAGCTGGCCCACCTTCTCTTGCGGGGTCATCTGCGCCAGCAGCACCCGTGCCTTCTGCTCCGGGTCAGAGGCAGGTACATTCCCTGCCGCGTGCACGCCCAAAATCGGCGCGAACGTCTGGATCACCAACGAGAGAAGCAAAAGCAGAGCAAGGTGTTTTTTCACAGAAAAGTTTTCCCAAAAAAGAGATTTAAATACAAAAAGATTGTTCTGGCCGCTCTTTTGCAAAGAGAGGCCAGAATAATCGTTTGCTGCTGTGCACAAGAAACTTGTTTCTAATTATAACGACAAATTGTCGTCACTTACTGAGAATACTCTTCATCTTGGCCGGATCATCTGTAAAAATACCGTCCACGCCCATCTTCAGCAAGTTTTCCATGTCTTGGGCTTCGTTCACTGTCCACACGTGCACTCGCCGCCCGCGTGCGTGTTCCTTCTTCACCATCGCCGCCGTGGTATCCGCGAGATACGGATGCACGACTTTGGGGGAAACGCCCAACATTAAGGAGGAACGGCTCACCGCTCCCTGAATTCCCGGCAAACACAGAATAGCCACTGGGGCCTGTGGAATCAGGACATGGATCTTTTTCAAATTGCCCGGCAAGAAAGAGGAAAAGATGACACGGTCTTCCATGTGATTGGCCTTGACTACCTCTGCCACCAGCGCGATGAGATCATCCTTTTTGCTGGCATAGTTGGTCAGCTCTACGTTGACGTAGATCTGCTGCCCAACTGCCTTGAAAACTTCATCCAGCGTCGGGATTTTTTCGCCAGCATACTGAGCCGCAAACTTGCTGCCGGCATCGAGTGCCTGCAATTCAGCTCGCGTCAATTCATTGATGCGGCCGCTGCCATTGGTGGTTCGGTCCACGGTTTGATCGTGAATGACCATAACTTGGCTATCTTTCGAAAGTTTGGCGTCCAGTTCGACGAAATCGGCGCCTTCTTCCACGGCCAGGCGAAAAGAAGCAACGGTATTTTCAGGGGCATGGGCGCAGGCGCCGCGGTGCCCAAAGATGATGGGACGAGAAAATTGATTGAACATAGGCTCACAACTCGACAAAGTAAGATTCGGCAGCCTGATCCAGCAGTTCTTTGGTCATGCTGGGTTCGACTCCCTGGTAACGAGCAATATCCACGATTTGATCACACAGGTCGCGCGGATGCGAAGCGCGCATCTTGCGCTGCGGCTTGATGTACCATTCCTGCAGCAGGTATGCCAACCCCTCATCGGAGTATTGTACTCCCTTCGATGCGGCAACGCGCTTGAAAATGGCACGATATTCATCGTAAGTAGGGTCACCGATCTCGATCTTATGGCGCAAACGACGCAAAAAAGCCTCATCCACCAGATCCTTGGGCGGCAGGTTGGTCGAGAACATGACCAGCACGTCAAATGGCACCTCGATCTTGCGCCCGGTGTGCAGCGAAAGGTAATCGATGCGGTTTTCCAGAGGCACGATCCAGCGGTTCAGCAGATCGCGCGGCCGCACTTGCTGTCGGCCAAAATCATCGATCAGCAGAATGCCACCATTGGCCTTCACCTGGAAAGGTGCTTCGTAAAATTTCAGTGTATCGTCGAAAACCAGGTCCAGTCCTGAGAGCGTCAATTCACCGCCCACCATGATGAAGGGCCTGCGGATGCGCACCCAGCGCGCGTCCTTGCGCAGCCCACCACGGCCGGGAGTTGTGGTAGATTCCTCTTCCGGGGCCAGTTGGTGGTTGACGTTATCGAATACCGTGATGACCTGACCATCGACGTAGATGGCAAAGGGGATGTACATGGTCTGCGTCAGCACAAGGTTGCCAATGGCGCGGGCCACACTGGTTTTGCCGTTTCCTGGCGGGCCAAAAATAAAGATGGAAGTACCCGAGTTCACTGCCGGGCCTAACCGGTGGAAAGTCTTTTCGCTGAAGGTCAGATCGCCCAAAATTTGCCGCATGTGCCGCTGGGTGACCTGCACCCGTCCGCGGCTCTGCCGACGCACGGAATCGTTATACACTTCCAGGGGCACTGGCGCCGGGCCGGCATACTGGCTGCGTTCCAGCGCTTCACGGGCACGGATGATTCCCGCCCCGGTAATAGCGTACAGGTACGCGGCTTCTCCCAATCCCATTTGCGAGGAACGAACTTCGATCATTTTCTCGCGTTTGAGCCCTTCCAGCAGTTGATCAACCGTGCCTGAAAAAGGCAGCGCCATCAACTCAGCTACTTTTGATCCGGTTAGAAAACCCTGGAAATAGAAGATTTTGAGCGCCAGGTCTTGCAGCCAGAGCATTCCCAGCCCGGTATCCTCGACGCAGTTGATTTGTGGGGGGACAAACCCCTTTCCGGATGCGGTGGGGACGACCGGAACATTATTTGTCGCCTGGGAAAAATCACTTGCCATGAAATCCCTCCCCGAAGATTAAGAAAAATGAATGAAATATTGCTGCTGCTTTTAATAATACTCTTTCCTGCCCGTTTGCGCAGCCTGTTTTGATTAACAAAACAGCAAGGTAGAGCAAGCACTTTCCCCCAGAGCAGAAGCCGTTCTATTTTCGTGCTTTGCGCGGTCCCAAATTGATCTGGACGATCAGCACGCCCACAATGGAAAGAGCCAACCCAAAGATTTCCCGCCCGGTCAGACTTTCCCCCAAAAAGACCCAGGTCAGGGCAGCTACTTCCGCCACCATGGTGCTGTTGATCAGGCTGGCCTCCATGGCAGTGAGGGTTTGCTGAATGTAATTCCACATGGTAAAACAAAATGCGGTATTGACCACAGCCAGCAGCAATACGATCCCCCAGCCCTGCAGGCTGATCGGGGGCAAACCCTGCATGCTGATCCCGGCGATCAGCATGATTGCGGAACCGATGCCCATACTGACGATGGTCACAACCAGCGCGCTGTATTTGCCGCTGCGGTTGACTTCCCGTCCCTGCAGCGTTCCCCCAATGTTGGCAGCCAGGCTGATGAAGGCGAAGATGTACCCTAACCAGGCCCCACCAGAAAAGCTCACCGGCAGAAAGTAAATGGTAATGCCGGCCAGGTTAAGAAAGACACCGCCCCACTGCAGCCAGCTTGGTTTCTCTTGCAGAATGACCATTCCCGAGAATGCCACAAACAGCGTACTCAAGTTGAGCAGCAAACTGACGGTAACCGAAGGCAGATAGGCCAGCGCCAGATATTGCGCGCCCTGTGCCAGGGTATAGATGACCAATCCAAACAGAGACAGGGTCAGCCAGTCTTTTTTGCCAAATGATCTGATCTGGCGCCAGTTTTCTTTTTGAAATAGAAAGGGCAGCAGGCATAGAAATGCGATGAAATAACGCAGCCCGGCAAACGTCAGCGCCGGGATTTCCCGCAGACCGATTTTGATGAGCACCCACGAGGTGGACCAGATGACCGTTACCAGCACGGCCAGTAATACCGCTTTCAAATGTTTCGACATGAGATGATTTCTACTTACTTTCCCAGTGCGACGGACGCATGTCGCGCACGTTCAACTGCAGAGTACGGTTCCCCATGTACTCGTTTTCTTCGATCATGTACAGCAGATCGAAGTTCCCGGGCATTTCGCTCAACCAGTCCGCCTGCCGCCAGGCAACCGCATCCATCAGGTAATTCCCGGCCACACAGGTAAACTTCAAATGCTTTTTGTCCGCTCCGATCGCTCGTGCGTTGCGCACCGCGACGTTGCGCGAAATGAAGGCAGCATCCGGGTTTTCCATGCCGGTGGGCTGCAGCCGCTCCAGATCCGTGAGCCGAATTTCTCGGGCACGCTGAATCGGGAGTTCCATATCTGCTTTGTAAGTCTTGCGCAAGTCCCGCCCGCCCAGTTCTTCATCGGCGATTGCCTGCAAACGGGTCACCAGCTCTGGCACCCGTTCGTTGCGGACGGTAAAGCCGGCGGCCATGGCGTGCCCGCCGTGGCGTTCGAGCAGATCGGCACACTGATCCAACGCATGGGTGATATGGAATTCCGCAATACTGCGGCATGACGCTCGCGTATATTCTGCTTCTACTGTGCCCACAATAGCCGGCCGGTAATAAGTTTCAACCAGGTTGGTGGCCACCAGCCCCATGATGCCGCTGTTATACTCAGGGTCGAAAGAAGTGATCAGATTGCTGTCCGGTTCCGTGCCGATCCGTTCTTCAGCAATGGCACGAGTTTCTTTGGTAATTCGCTGCCGCTCACTGTTTTGATTATCCAGCTTTTGTGCCAGCGTACCGGCTTCTTCGAGCGAGTCGGTCATCAGCAATTCATAGGCCTGGACGGCCGAGTCGATGCGGCCGGCAGCGTTCAATCGTGGGCCCAGAATGTAGCCAATGTCGCTGGCGGAAATTCGCTGTGGATTGCGCCCACTCACCCGGATGAGGGCCTGCAGCCCCACCCGCTGCCCCTGATGGATCAACGTCAGCCCGCGCCGTACCAGCACACGGTTCTCGCCGGTCAGCGGTACCACGTCGGCTACCGTGCCCAGCGCCACCAGGTCCAGCCACTCGTCAGCGCTGTGCCCGCCCAGCGGACGCAGTTGTGAACAGTGGCATCTGCCATTTTGTAAGCCACCCCCACCCCGGCCAGATCCTTCCCCGGGTATGGGTCGCCTTCCCGTTTGGGGCACACGACGGCATAAGCCCCTTCCAGCTCACCCTTGGGATAGTGGTGATCGGTCACGATCATGTCCACTCCCAGCGTACGGGCCAGTTCGGCTTCCTCCGCGGAGCGAATACCGCAGTCGACGGTCAGAATGACTTTAACTCCCGAATCCGCCAGCACAGTGACTGCTTCACGATTGACGCCGTAGCCTTCATCGAACCGGTTGGGGGATGTAACGGCTGACCTCTGGCGCCCAGAGTTTTCAGCACCTGCACCATCAGCGCAGTCGCTGAGACGCCATCAACGTCATAATCGCCGTAGACGACGATGGTTTCGCCGTGATCGATGGCATGCAGCAGTCGTTTGACCGCTTTTTCCATGTCCAGTAAAAGCAGGGGGTTCCCCAGCGGTTGAGAGGCATTGAGATACTCGACTGCTGCCGCTTCTGTCAGATAGCCGCGGTTGAAGAGCAGTTGGCGCAGAATATCCGGGAAAGCACTAAGAGCCTGATCGGTCTCAGCCGGAATGCGTGGATAGACCCACCAGTTTTTACGTTGGGGCGGATTCAGCAATGAAAACCTTCTTGATTAATCGTCGATATAATAACGCGGTACGCGCGCCGACAGGCCGCACACCACTTCATAATTGATGGTGTTCCAGCTTGCCGCCACTTCTTCTGCGGTAATGCGCTCATCACCTTGCTGACCGATGAGCACGACCTCATCGCCCACCTGGGCTTCAGGCACGTCATCAAGCTGCCACATGGTTTGATCCATGCACACCATGCCCACCTGCTTGACCCGATGACCGCGGACCAACGCCACGTTATCCAGCTTGCGCCGCAGTCCATCAGCATAACCGACGGCCGAGGCCCCGATCTTCTCGTATCCCTGGGTCACGTAACGGTGATTGTAGCTGATGCCCGAACCCGGCGGCAGTGTCTTGACCGAGGTCAGGCGTGTCTTCCAGGCCAGCGCCGGCTCGAAACCTGTCGGCAGCGGGGCTTCCTGTGAAGGGTTGAGACCGTAGATGGCATTTCCCGGCCGTACAGCATCGTACCAGGCCTGGGAATAATACAGCGTACCCCGCGCTGTTCCCGGCATGGACGATGGCGGGGCGAATGCCTAACTTTTCGACTTCCGTGACCACCCGGTTGAAGCGGACGATCTGCTCGTCCGTGGTAGATTTTTGCGGTTCATCTGCGCTGGCAAAATGGGTGAAAAGCCCTTCGATGTTGATGTGATCCATGTGGGCAACCTGCGCGATGAATTCCACCGCGTTTTCCGGGAAGATGCCCAAACGGCCCATCCCCGTATCCACCTTGATGTGGACGTTCAATTTGCCGTCCGTGGTGGAAGCCGCTTCCTGATACTGGGGAGCCAGCTCTGCGTTGAACAAGGCCAGTGAAATGTTGCGCCGCACTGCCTTGGGCACGTCGAGGGGAGAAGTATATCCCAGCACCAGAATGGGAGCATGGATACCAGCATCGCGTAACGCCAGCGCTTCTTCCAGGCGGGCCACACACAGGCGGGCAATACCCGCCTTTTCGGCCGCCTGCGAAACCTCGAACAGGCCATGCCCGTAAGCATTAGCCTTAACCACAGCCATGACCGGCCCGTTGGGTAATTTTGGCAATCCTTTGAATATTACGGCGAATTGCGCCTAAGTTGATTTCAAGCCAAATAGAATATGCGTCCGTGTTCATCCCCCAAGTATAAACGACCCTTAATTCATGAGCAAGACTCGAATTTTTTTGAAATCGGCCGTGAGCCTCTTCCCGGGTTTTCAAGTACAATTAGGCCAGCGGGCCCGTTTCACTGCCGCCAATGGTAAAAATGAACTTTCGATTATTTTGCAGTACAGATTATTAAGGAAAAGAGCCTGCTCCGCTGAGGAGTGCACTTTCTCCGC
>Ga0268356_10500_pt1 | contig 19654 bp, 27 predicted proteins | sample BioMet10_FD_194415 | JGI IMG/M metagenome (GOLD analysis project Ga0268356, IMG submission 194415) | Sewage microbial communities from Oakland, California, United States - Biofuel 10 (PacBio Assembly) | ecosystem: Engineered > Wastewater > Sewage > Unclassified | place: USA: California | collected...
GGGAAAATAAGAAATGGGCTCTGTAGAAATCATTTCCCCTTCACCAAACAGTATTTGCGAGGGAGACCCTCTCTTCCCCAGTGGGGGAGGCCACCCACGGATGACGAAGCCCCCTTGACCCCCCCCCGCCGAATAAAAATTTTTCAATTAAGCTTCCCGTGCACGGGTTTGCTCCACGGGGCGAGCCCCGACGAGGCGGCGAGCACCCCGTGGTCCCCTCTCGAACAAAATTCAGGATCTCACTTACGGTTTTCTACAGAGCCAAGAAATGGTTTTTTAGAGAAGATCGTCAACAGGTGTATCTTACAGAATTGCTTGGATAATAGAACGATACCGGGTTTTTTACCAAAATCTTCCCCAAAAAAAACATACAATATCACTACCAGAAAACAATGCTCGAGTTCGTCTTTTTTATAAAGTCATGTGCCCTGGCCGGGCATGTCCTCCGAATACATTTTATTGTATATTGACATTATTAGTACAATCGGGATATATTAAACAGGAACCGGCCATGATGGGAGGATTAAAAGGCCCCGGAGGCCGGTCAGTCAGGGTCAGACAGACATGTGTACTCGAAAGTTACATGGTCGTTTTATTCGGTGCAGTGATCGTTGTCCAGCAGTTCATCATGTACCTGATGTACGTTCGAATCCGCCAGCTTTTACGGGAGATCGATTCGATCGAGGGAAAGATGAAGATCACCGATCACGAACTCGACAACCTGATCCAGAAAGTCGAAGAATTCAAGCAGACAGGAATGTAAACAGGATTATGGCCAAATGCCACGGGTTTTGAGTAAAATTTATTCCTTTATCCTTTGTGAGATTAGCAAAACGAGACTCTGGGACTATTCGTATCCCTTAAGGAAAAACAGGAGATTTCCTATAATTCCAGCGACTATCAATACATACTTTTAAGATTACTTACCGTCATGCCGTTAGTGATCTTGCTGCCATACAGCAACTGGGACTGCCTTAATATCGAATCGCACTTAAGTTGGCGTTGGTGTTGGGCTCTGAATAGAACATACTGTCGCGATAACTCATGGTTTCTCCCGGTAACCCCATGTAATACAGCAGACCCCGCAGTGTGTAATGAGCACGTTTGTTCCCGGTGAGATCGTCATTTACATAGACATTATCCGATGAACTTGTCTGATACGCGATCGTACGGTAAATCGAAACAGAGGGGTACCTGCATCGTCCCGGTTGATTGTCCTGCTGGCCATTGATGGAATTATACGAAGAATCTGATGCAAGGGATTCCAGAGCAACACCAGGTAGGAAATGGATGACGATATTACCTTGATTCCCTTGGGAGGGGTTAGACGAGAGCTGGACGGTTGATGACAGATCCATATTGAACTGTCGGATAAATGCTGTGAGAGTGGCAATATCGCCATCATCGTAGGAATTTGCGACAGATACCTTTACGTTTGTTCCGTTGAGCTTGTCGATCTTGGTATTATCAGAATTGAATGCGATATTGATCAGGTGCTGGTATATTTGAGAAGATGTGTACGCTACCGGCGTCGCAGTTGCCTTTGTAGTGGCTTTGGTTGTTGCCTTTGCTGTAACGGTATTTGTTGCTTTTACGGTGGCCTTGGTTGTTGCCTTTGTTGCAACGGTGGTAGTTGCTTTTACGGTGACTTTTGTGGTCACTTTTACAACAGGCGTAGGCGTTCCGTGGACAGCAGATGTATTTATGGACGTGGTGTTAAGTGACGGCCCCTGGAATGCGGTCACAGTATCCAGGAGGGCAATACCTGCTGCCACGCACAGGATTATCAGTACTGCCGTTATGAGCGTTTTATGTTTCATTCTGAACGTACCCTACATTCGATCTTAACCCTGAAAAACATTCCTGAATGCAGAATTATGTTCAAGGAAATAAGTTCGCCCGTTAATGTTATTTAATCCCGAAAACATTTTTACCGGGGCTGGACTCGTGTTTTTAAGCATCGCAGGGGTTTTTTTCTACGAGAAAACCAGAATGCCGAAAAATACTTGTATTTTGGCATCAGAAGGGCTGCCTCCGGCCTCTCCCGTATTGCGCTAACAGCGTATGGGCTGTTCCGTAACTTTTGTGCGTGCATTGCGGCATGTACTCTTGTTACACATAGGGAGTGTTCCCTCTTTTCCTGCAACACACCAACAGAAAATAAGGGGGAATTAAAATGTATCTTAAAAAGTATTCTCTCACGAAAGATGGTAAAAAATATTTTCAGTTCCCCTTGCAGGAAGAGACCAGTATTCCGGCCAGCAGGCCGAGTGCTGCTGCACCCACGGCAATCAGGGAATCCGGGACGGGTTTACTGGAAAATGCGAGGACGATCATCCCGATAACGGCAATAACGACGATAATCCCAAGGATGATGAGGGCGTGTTTGAGATAGGATTTCTCTTCGTGGGATTTTGCGCTTTCCAGCAGCCGGCAGATCTCCTGTGCTTCCGCAAGCGAGGTTGTGGCAGGGTCTTTTCCAACAGATTTCAAGGTATCTACTATCTTCTGGACTTCTGCACTGGTCATCTGGGAAGAGGAGGGCTTTACTGTGCCGGATGCCGTTGTTTCCCCGACAACGGGCGCGGTTTCAGGAGATACGCCGATCATAGTAACAACATACACCTTTACCATATATCTTATTTTCCCGGGTTCTCTTAACCGTATAATCTGAAGATCCACGTACCCAGATATATTCCCAAAAAGAGGGTTTTTTCCACGGGCAAGCCGAGAGTTTTTTACCACGTGTATTCCGGCAACAGGTTTATCTCTGATTAAACAGGAGATTATTTTTATTATGAAATACCTGCCGGTTCTTTTGGGAATTACTCTCCTGCTGGTCTGTGTACTGCCGCCTGCTGCAGCATTCCAGGCAAAGACGCTGTCCATCACGGTAAGCGAAACTGGCGATGCACAGGTCGATTTTACGTACCAGCTCAACTGGCTGGAACAGGCAGCGGTCTTTACCAAAATGGTGGATCCCGGCCAGCAGCTCAAGAAAGCTATTGAAGACAATTTCCGTGCGACCGTGAACGTGAATTCGGTAAGCAACGATGAGACAAATCTCCAAGTCAATTCGTTTGCTTCAGTGAAAAAGACACCTTCGGGGGTTACTTATACAACACCGCAGCTGTCCTTTAAAAATGCTGAAAACGTAGTCCGGCAGTACTGGTTTGCCCCCCTAATCTCCCCGGATTTTTCACCCGATACCACACAGGTGATCTTCCCGGATGGCTACACACAGGAATATTCAGATGAGATAGCCATTCCTTCCATCACCCATACCGTATCCTAAACAAATTCTTTTTTTTCCGCTGCAGCCCGGGCGGGTAAATAGCGTTTTTGATTTTGAGAGCCGGTAAAATGGTAACCGGGAACGTATGCTCTTTTCCGGTACGCTCAAATTACCTTGCCGGATACTATCTATCAGCGATGCGGTTACGACCAGGAAAATACAGGGTTCGTTTGGTAATTTACATCTATTCAATGGACCCGATGAGATACCCGACAAAAAGTCCCGCTGCGGCAAAGCCGAGTACAAGGAGACCGTCGGGAATTTCCCTACCTGAGGCGAGCAGTATGATCGCTCCTCCGGCCGCTGTGAGGATGATGATCCCCAGAAGGATCCGGATTCGGGCAAGGGTGAAAATGATCTGATCCTCTTGAAGCGTGGACGTGATACCATGGGCTGCAGCAGTCTCCGCTGCGGATGCAAACGAGACCCAGGCCGGATCCGCACCGAGCGCACGTACGAGGCAGTCCATGCGCACCAAGTTTCGGGATAACGGACCCGGTGGAGGGAGGGATTTCATACGGGCGGGTACGATCTGTCTGCTCCGCACCGGCCTGTGGCCGTACAAACGCAGTTCCCACAGGTAGAGCAGGATCGCGGCAAGGATAAGGATAGCAGCCACCATGCCGTACTGGTCGACACTTTTTACCGCGAGATTAGTCAGCGGAATTTTAAAGAGGTAACAGAGCACAACCGCTCCGCATAATATGCCAAGAATTATCTCTGTACATCTGAGAACCAGTCCAGTGGCCCGGATATGGTGTTTTGCCCGGTCAAGTACCGTTTTTCGCTTCCAGTAGAGGACAGCTCCTGCAATACAGAGGGCAACCAAAATCCACTCGGCAGGATTGAAAAGGTCGGTCTCCAGGAGGTACACGATAAAATCCGGAGGTGCCGGCGTGTGCACAGATGTAGTGCCAAGAGCAGGGTACAGCCATGTTGCCAGGTCGGTCCACATGGAATCGAGGATCTGGTGCGAAAGGATGCCCGTATCCAGTGCGATAACGACCGGATTACCGTAGAATTTCCAGGCAATGATCCCGACTACGAGGAGGATTACAAAGATCCAGAGGTTATGGAAAAAGAACCTGCCATATCCTATAGAGGGGATAATGAGGTAACCGAGCGGCTTGTCGATGAGGTCCGGCAAGACCGCGCCGAGCGCACAGGGTATCACCCACCTGCGATCGTCAAGGAGTTCAGCGATCAGGAGACCCAGGACAATACCTGCAACAAGGTGGAAGAAAAAGAACATATCCTGCATTTCACGGTACGGTGTATTCCTTAATAGGGCTGTCACTGCCGCGTGTTAAAGGGTACGGAATTGTTTTTAGATCTCGAGGGGTCTCTTTTCCGGGAGAAAGGAGGGGGTACTATCCTCCCGGTTTACCGATTGAAAAATCACGACTGGATCCAATAGTGAGATTACCGAACAACAGAATTATAATGAAAAATAATTGTAACCGATCCGTATTTGGATCAGGAACCCCATTCTTTTTTGGCGCAAAAACTACAATATAACGGGTGTACATAAATGAGTGAGAATATTTACAAACATTCATCAGCCAGGTGACTAATGGAGCACTACGGAACAAATACTATCGGCGACGGAGCACAGATTTTTGAACCAGTTTTCATCGGTTTCCCGTCACGGGATTTTCTCGGAAAGGAAAAGTTTCCCGGTGCCGTGATTGGAAAGAATGCCATCCTGCGGACCGGGACTGTGATCTATTGTACGGTGACCATTGGGGATAACTTCTCAACCGGCCACAATGTCATCATTCGGGAAAAGACCACTATCGGCGACAATACTGCAATCGGAACCGCAACGATCATTGAAGGAACAACAAAAATCGGCAGTAATGTCCGGATCCAGAGCATGGTGTTTATCCCCACGAATACCGAGATTGGGGACAATGTTTTTATTGGGCCAAATTCGGTTCTCACCAACGACCGTTACCCCCCGTTTGGCAGACCGGCACTGATCGGGCCGGTGCTTGAGGATAATACCACTATCGGCGCTAATGTCACGATTCTGCCAGGTGTCCGCATCCATGAAGGGGCGGCGGTTGCTGCAGGTTCCGTTGTAACAAAAGCCGTACCGACAGGAGTTCTTGCAATCGGTGCACCTGCACGGTTCCGCGAACTCCCAAAAGAGATGAGACGATCATGATGCATATCCCTATAGCCCAGCCACGGGCGGACACAGATGAAATTGATGCGGTTACCCGGGTTCTCCGGTCCGGCATGTTTGCCCAGGGACCGGTTGTTGCAGAATTTGAAAAGAAATTCGCCAGGTATTGCGGGGTCAGGAATGCCATCGCGGTAAACAGCGGTACGGCAGCGCTCCATGCTGCGGTTGCCTCTGCCGGCATCGGCCCGGGAGACGAAGTGATCGTCCCCACTTTCTCCTTTATTGCAACCGCGAGCTGTGTTTCCCTGTGCGGGGCGCAGCCGGTCTTTGCCGATGTCGATCCTGCATATTTCACCCTTGATCCCGAGGCAGTACGGAAATTGTTTAGTCCACGAACAAAGGCTGTCATCGGTGTCCACCTCTTTGGCCAGCCATTCGATATCGATCCCCTGCGGGAGATGTGTTCCGATCATGATGCACTCCTGATAGAAGATGCTGCCCAGGCACACGGATCGATCTACAAGGGAAAGAAAGTCGGGGGATTTGGGGCAGCGGGGTGCTTCTCGTTCTATCCTACAAAGAACATGACCACCGGGGAAGGCGGCATGGTGACAACAGACAATAACGAATATGCAGCGAAGATCCGCAGGTTTATTAACCATGGCCAGAGCGAGAAATATCTCCATACCTCACTGGGATATAATTACCGTATGACCGATATCGGAGGAGCCATCGGCGTGGCGCAGCTTGCAAAACTTGACGGATTCAACAAACGCCGGCTGCACAATGCCGATTATTTTGACCGCCACTTAAAGGCAAAGGGACTGGTATTACCGGCGCGGAGAAAGGACTGCACCCATGTCTTCCACCAGTATGTTGTCCGGGTGACAAAAGACTGCTCCCTATCCCGCGAACAGTTGATGGAGGCCTTAAAGGAGAAAGGTATCGGCACAGCGGTACATTACCCTATTCCCATCCACCGCCAGCCGGTCTACAAACCGGTTACCGCAAACACACGATGTCCTGTTGCAGAGGAGCTTGCCGAGCAGGTGATGAGCCTGCCCGTCCACCCACAGGTAACCGACGAACAACTAAAATATATCTGCGATACGCTCAATGGGATGATTTGATATGGATGTCGGTGTTATCGGGGTCGGTGCTATGGGCAAGAACCATGCCCGGGTCTATTCGGAATTAAAAAACGTGGATAACCTCTACCTCTTCGATCTGAATACCAAAGCCGCTGAAGAACTGGGAAAGAAATTCGATGCCCACGTTGCAGGATCGATGAAAGAATTATTAGATGCCTGCGACGCGGTGAGTCTTTGCGTCCCGACACCATACCATTTCAAGGTATCAGGCGAGGTGATCAAACACCATATCCCGCTCCTGATAGAAAAACCGATCTGCCTTACTACAGAGGAGGCGACTGCACTCGTACGTAGCATTCCGGAGGATCTTGTTGTCGGTGTCGGCCATATCGAACGGTTCAATGCGATCATTCCGGAACTTGCACAGATTGTCCGTCATCCCTGTTACGTAGAGATTTGCCGTCACAACCCGGGTTCGGCACGGGTTACCGGCAGCACCGTAGTGGAGGACCTGATGATTCACGATATCGATCTTGTTTTCAGCCTTATTCCGGCAAAATCATGGTCGGTGCAGAGTGCGGGCAATGCAGATGTCGCTGCTGCCCTCTTTACCATTAACGACAACCCGGTCTATCTCTCCGCGAGCCGCAAGGCATCCAAAAAGGTCCGGTCTATCCTTATTGAAGAGGAGACATTTACCGTTGAAGGCGATTTCATGCACCAGGAGATTTATATTCACCGTAAACCCGGGAAGATCAGTTTCGAAGATGCCCGGTATACCCAGGACAGTGTTATGGAAAAGGTACTGGTAAACCAGGTCGAACCGTTAAAGAGGGAACTGTCCACCTTTTTGGACTGTGCCGGATCCGGGAAAAAATTCCCGGTCACACCGGAGCAGGGTCTCTTCAACCTCCAGGTCTGCGAAAAGATTACGAGCAGTTTTCCTAAAGCTGTATAAGCATGTCGTCACACGTATCCCAAAAGATTGCAGAGCGGGGAGCAATTAAAAAGATCGGGGTTGTCGGAATGGGGTATGTAGGTATCCCTGCCGCGATGCTCTTTGCCGATGTTGTGCAGTTCGAAAAAGTCTATGGTTTCCAGCGGGAATCGGCAACCTCAGGATACAAGATCGAAATGCTCAACCGGGGCGAAAGCCCCTTAAAAGGCGAGGAGCCCGGGTTAGAGGATCTGATCGAAAAGGTGGTTGATGCCGGGAAGTTTGAGTGTACCTCGGATTTTTCAAGGATCGCAGAACTCGATGCAGTGACGCTCTCCATCCAGACGCCGTTTTTGAACAAGAGGGATCTCCTCCCGAATTTTTCCGCCTTAAAAGAAGGATTAAAAAATGTGGGCCGGTACCTTCGGCCGGGGATGCTTGTTGTCCTCGAATCGACTGTTACCCCGGGTACTACGGCAGGATTTGCCCGGGAGATTCTTGAAAAGGAGTCTGGCCTTACTGCCGGAACCGATTTTGCCCTGGCCCATGCCCCGGAACGCGTGATGGTCGGGCGTCTCCTCAGAAACCTCCGGGAACACGACCGTATTGTCGGAGGAATTGACGAGGCAAGTACCCTCCGGGCAACGGAGTTGTATTCTCCCATCCTTACGACGGGGAAGGTTATTCCGATGAGTGCCACCGCAGCGGAAGTAACAAAAACCACGGAGAATACGTTCCGGGATCTCCAGATCGCTGCCATGAACGAGCTGGCGCTGTACTGTGAAGCAATGGGCATTAATGTATACGATGTCCGTACCGGTGTGGACAGCCTCAAAGGGGAGGGGATCACCCGGGCCATGTTATGGCCGGGAGCCGGTGTTGGCGGGCACTGCCTGACAAAAGATACCTATCATCTCGAACGGGGTGTGCAGGTCCTGGGAAAGGATCTTCTCGATTACCCGGCCGGAGAACCTTCGCTCTATGTGCTTGCCCGGCATGTCAACGATTTCATGCCCGTCCACATGCTCAACCTTACCCGCCAGGGACTAAAACGTGTCGGAAAACAGCTTTCCGGTGCAAGAATCGCACTGCTTGGCTGGGCATTTATCGCAAACTCCGATGACGCCCGCGACCCGCCATCAGAACCATTCAGAGAGCAGGCAATCACCGCAGGAGCAAGGGTTGTTGTGCACGATCCCTGGGTCCGGTCTGTCCCAGGGGTTGAGATCGAACACGATCTTTCCAGGGTTTTATCCCAGGCAGACGCGGTTGTTAATCTTTCACCGGCCATTCCCAGTACCGTTCCCTCGATCCGCTCACGGTCAAAAAGCTCTGCGAAACTTCCCGTCCGGTGATTGTTGACGGGAGGAACGTGATCGATCCCGATGCATTCATCCGGAACGGATTTGTCTATAAAGGGATCGGGCGCGGGGACAAGAACGGACACCCGCTGGCAGAATAAGGCGATTCTCTTTTTCGATCCCCGGGATAAGAGTGGGCACCGCCCTCGCTCATCGTTATGCATTTTTAGTCACACTACAAGCACGAAGGAGTTCCGGCCCCGATCGTACGATGGATCATAATGAAACAACACCGGACTCAACGGGGTTCAGGAAGGTTGTATTTCTCCAGGAAACCTGAACGGTACTCCCTGCCCGGGATCTACCCGGCCCGACAGGGGATTCATAGAATACGGGCCCTACGATATACGATGCATTTTTTGTCGCGGCAGTTGTCCGTTATGAGGTCCCGCTCATGACCGCTGATATGAATCCGGCAGCAAACAGACGCATGCCGGGTGATCGCGTTCGTTTAAAAAACGCCGAAAGGTAGTGTTTCCCAGAACTACATGCGAACCTGTTCAGAGGATACCCGCTGATTTAAAAAAAAAAGAATCCGATGGGGAGTTACCCCCCGCCATCCTGCCGGCCGGTTTTATCCGGACCGTTTTCGTTGTCAATGTATTCCAGTGTTTCCGGCAGCACGAGATACCGGTACCACGTTGTGGCATTTCTCCGCACCCAGATCTCCCTTCGGATATCCGACTGAATCGTGAGGGCCCGTAGTTCTTTTATGACGGTCCTGCACGAGTACGCGATATTTACGAGGTTGAAATCCAGGTATTTGGGACGCCGGACGGTGACAATGCTTGCCGTCCCTCCTTTGCTTACGATAAAGTGGAACGGGAACATACCCAGTGGCTCCAGCGCAAAGACCATAAATTCCTGTCCTGCTGCCCATTCCCGTGCTTCGGCAATCGACCGTTCGGGAGGGTTTTTACCGGTCACGGTGGATCGCCCCCGCGTTTTCCGGACCCGGCCACCGGCTTTGCTGCATCAGAATCAAGCCCGGGGCTGTCCGGCGGTACGGCTGACGGGTCCCTTTGTCGGGATTCAGTCAGATGTCCGACATGCTGTACTGCCGCCGGTGTCGATCCCCCCGGGACCTTCCGGCAGCTGCCTGTTTTCGGGACGGTAACGCAGAGGAGTGTTGCCCGGTATATTCTTCTCTGCTCACCGTTCCGTCTTTTCTGTGTGGTTTTTTTCCATTTGTTTTCATCTCCTGCCACCGGCCTGGGATACACGGGAAATTTTGTACAGAGCTCCCGCTCGCTATACAGAAGTATCAGCAGAAGCCTGCCTCGCACATGCCCGTCGTATCCCGGGCCGTGTGGCATATACCTGTTGGCAGGCCCTGGAGAAGTGCTTTGATTATGAAATGAAAAATACGGAAATCCGGGCAAGTATTGCCGCCCGTAATGGAATACGGGCGCAAATCTCCGGTATTTTTTGGGAACAAAAATGTTCCTTCCCACGGTCCAACAGGGGGAGCGTCGTGTCGGCAGGATCCTTTCGTGGATTTCCCGCTGGGGAGCCCCGCTTCATAAAAAAGGGGACCGGCCAGAGACGCGCCTCATCCGACCGGTACGCACCCGGACTCGGGGCGATGCGAACCGCGAGGGGGGGAGACATGGCTCCTCCGTACAGCGCCTGCCAAAAAAAATCAAAAAAAAGTTCAGGCCAGAAACGGCACATTACCTGAGGAACTTAAAGATCGGATCCATGTGCGCATAGCCAAGAAGACAGCCGGCTGTACGCTGTTGGGACTGGTCCCCGCCATACACTACAAACGAGCGTTTTGGATCATTGCCGGACAATGTGTTCCAGTATGTAATCTCTCTAAAATAATCGCTGTTTACCGTTCTTCCGGATTTTATTTCCACGGGAATGAGATCTTTTCCCTGGTATTCGATGATGCAGTCTATCTCATGCCCGTGCTGATCGCGCCAAAAATACAATGAGGATTCGTTCCCGTGATTGAACCGGCATTTTAAGAATTCCGTGATGATCAGCGATTCAAATAGGCCGCCTTTGAGCGAATGGCTGCGAATCGTGTCTGCATCGCGTATCCCGGCAAGGTGGGCTGCGAGACCGGGATCCGTGAAATACAGTTTTGGCATCTTTATCATCCGCTTGTTGAAATTTTTAACATGCGGCATGATCCGGATAATAATTGATGATGTTTCCAGAAGGGACAGCCATTCTTTTGCGGTATTGTGAGTAATCCCGCAATCCTGGGCAAGGGACGAATAATTCACGACCTGCCCGTTCCTGAACGCACACATCTTCATGAAATTCTGGAAGGCCGAAAGGTTCTGAACCTGTTTTAACAAATGGAGGTCGCGCTCAAGATAGGTCTGGATATAGGACGAATAGAAATCCGCCGGTTCGATTGTTGATGTATACACCCGGGGATAAAAACCCCGGTAGATGATATCCTCGTAGCTCCCGACCGGTATTTTTTCCTGGATAAGTTCATGCATGGACAGGGGCAGTAACCGGATAATCCCGACACGGCCGGCAAGGGATTGTGAGATATTTTCCATGAGTAAAAAATTTTGCGAGCCGGTCAGGATGAACTGCCCGGGCCGGTTCTGGGCGTCCAGGATACCCTGGAGATAGGAAAAGAGTTCCGGGACGCGCTGGACCTCATCCAGGATCGCACCGGTGCGTTCGTACTGTAAGAGGAAAGACCGGGGATCTTCCTGTGCAAATGCGCGCGTATCGGGGTCTTCCAGAAGGACATAGGGTTTTTCGGGAAATACTTTCCTGACCAAGGTGGTTTTTCCGGACTGCCGGGGCCCGATGACTGATACCGCCGGGAATCCCCAGGCAAGATCCCCAAGCTTTTTTTCTGCTTCCCGTTTGATCATAGGATTTGCCGCCGACAAACATGGACCGATTGTAAACCGGATTCTCAATTTGTCCATTCACTATCGGATGGAGAGGTAATAAAACCATCCACCAGGCTATTGTTCCGCGAAACGGAGAAACGCCATGGTTCCTCCCGGTATATTCGGTGTGAAAACCGGGCCCTGATCAAAGGCGGACATCCTTGGGGGATGCTTCACTCCCTCAAAGCAGGTTTTAAAAAAAATAACCGGATCATCGACGAATCCCCAATAGGCCAGGATACTTCTCCCGGACAATTGAGCAGCAGGGCCACAGATTCGTCATCAATAAAATCATACAGGGACCGGTCCGAACCTTCCCACGGGTGCGGGCATTTGTCGGCGGTGACAATACGGATCTCCGGGACATTCGGAGACCGGGGATTCTTTTCCAGTCTTTCCTCCGGTGAGTTCGTAATATGCTGCACCCACGAAGCTTCTCGTAATCCCCGTATTCGCTTTTTTAACCGGGTGGAGGACCAGGTTGCCATAGTACGGGTCTCACCAGGTGAGGGGTTGATCGTCCATGGCTGCACTTCGGGAAATGTTTAGTGAGCGCAATCCCCGGGTGGCGGAATAACTTAAATACCCATCGGGAATTCCCGTACGACTGTTCTGGCGAGTATCTCTTTTTTTAGCGGCGGCAAAGCGTACCAAGTTCATTTTCAATTTCTGCGGCAAACAGGAAAAATCCCCGATATTTTCCTGTAACAGGGAAAACGCCAGTGCATCATCGATAGTACCGTACCGATGGACAACAATATTACGGAATCCCCTCATTGCATGGATCTTGTCCTGCATGGTTGCAGTAATAATTTTCCTGTCCACAAGATGCTGGAAATATCCTCGTCTTCACCCGGTATCCCAAGGTCAAGGTCCGTGTTTATGATTGCACAGATATCGAATACATCTTCGATCGCAAACTCAATTCTTTTATAGATGCCGTCTTTTACCAGACCCAGGTTCCCAAACTCGCCTGCAGTTTTTGGCAGGTGTTCCTGTACGATTTGGACACCCTCCCGAATCTCTTTTATCTTGACGCGGATCACGGTTTCCCGCAAGGGCTTCTTTTTCATCGGAGAGCATCCTGACCGGTATAATCATACAACCGGTGTTTGAAATCTTCAAAATCCCGAAGTGTTTCCGTGGCTTTTTCATATAAAAACCGCAAATTCCGGACAAAAACCGGTTTTCCCTTCAGTACTTCGACCCGAACATACAGGGGGAGATCCTGGAAGATCTGGACATCATAATCAGTACCAGGAAGACTGGAAAGGACAGAATGGCGGAACCGCGCAGCTTCGGTGTGTCTGCCCTCATAATACACACAGAGATCGATATCCGATTCTTTTGTCATCCGGTTTTCTGCAGCGGATCCATAGAGTATGATGAACCGGACATGTTCAAATCCCCGCGTCTGCTGCATATGGCGGACCGCAACAGCTACACGCTCGGATATTCCTGATGACGGAATGACTGACGTTGCCGGGACTGGCATAATTCTGATTTCCTCCGGGAGGATAGTCTCCCGCATTACTTTAACATTTCTCTAAAAAAATAAGGGCAACGTATCTGGTTAACTCATCAAGGGGTTATGACTATCATCCATTTCCCCTTTTGTGTCACTCCTGTCCCACGGTCTGGCTCAAATGGGGGTACCCGTGATCAAACGTTTCTCATATCGAGCTTGTCGTTGTCGATCCCGTTTTGTGATCGAAATGATGGGCTCTTTAGGAACAACGGACGGATAAATCATGGAGCCGTACCGATTCTATCTCTCTTGAAGGGAGGGGGAATAGGGAATACATGATATATTTACCAGTGACCGGTCATTTTGTTCTGGCAGGGTGTGATGCGCTGCTTGAGGGAACAGGAATAACGGTAGTATCACTCTATTTAGCAGATTCCTGGCGCCCTATGAAGATCGTTGCCATTTTCCAAGGCTGACAGGTTTCTTTAAAAACCAGAGATGACGGGATTCTCCCCCGCCATCCTTACGGCCGGTTTTATCCGGGCCGTTTTCATTCTCTAGGTATTCCAGTGTTTCCGGCAGCACGAGATACCGGTACCCAGGTGTGTGCATTTTTCCGCACCCAGATCTCCCTGCGGATATCCCAACTGATCGTGAGGGCCCGAAGTTCTTTTATGACGGTCCTGCACGAGTATGCGATATTCACGAGGTTGAAATCCAGGTACTTGGGACGCCGGACGGTGACAATGCTTGCGGTCCCTTCTTTGCTTACGATAAAGTGGAACGGGAACATACCCAGTGGCTCCAGCGCAAAGACCATAAATTCCTGTCCTGCAGCCCATTCCCGTGCTTCGGCGATCGACTGTTCGGGCGGGTTTTTACCGGTCATGGAGGACCGCCCCCGCGTTTTCCGGACTCGGCCACCGGCTTTGCTGCATCAGGATCAAGCCCGGGGCTGTCCGGCGGAACTGTTGACGGATCCCTTTGTCGGGATTCAGTCAGATGCTCGACATGCTGCACTGCCGCCGGTGTCGATCCCCCAGGGGTCTTCCGGCAGCTGCCTGTTTTCGGGACGGTAACGCAGAGGAGTGCTGCCCGGTATATTCTTCTCTGCTCACCGTTCCGTCTTTTCTGTGTGGTTTTTTCCATTTGTTTTCATCTCCTGCCACCGGCCCGGGATACACGGGAAATTTTGTACAGAGCTCCCGCTCTCTATACAGAGGTCCTGAGCAGAAGCCTGCCTCGCACATACCCGTCGTATCCCGGGCCGTGTGGCATATACCTGTTGGCAGGCCCTGGAGAAGTGCTTTGATTATGAAATGAAAAATCCGGGAATCCGAACAAGTATTGCGGCCCATAACGGCATACGGGCGCAAATCTCCGGTATTTTTTGGGAACAAAAATGTTCCTTTCCCCGGCCCAGCGGGGAGAGTGCCATGCCGGCAGGATCTTTTCGCGGATTTCCCGCTGGGGAGCCCCGCTTCATAAAAAAGGGGACCGGCCAGAGACGCGCCCCATCCGACCGGTACGCACCCGGACCCGGGGCGATGCGAACCGCGAGGGGGGAGGAACGTGGTTCACCATGCCCGGTCACCGACGTGAAATCCACATTTTTCCAAATTTTACGCCGGACAAAAAAAACGACCCGCAGGGCACTTCGGACGGCGGATGTTGAGGGGGGCAGGGCAGCAATACCTTTGGAAAAACCACCCTCGGATACGACCTGGACAGGGCCGGGATTTCAGGGTTTTGCATCGAGATTTCAGGAATCGGGGGTTATTTGCCCGGTATTTCCTGCACCGCCTTTCAGAAAAAGGTCATTTTTCCTCCACCGATAGGAGCAGGGGAAAACCGGGGCGTTTTACGGTCTTGTTTTAACCCGGGAAAAACAGATCTACACAAGCCCTGGCAGAACAACTCACAGGATACCATGAATTTTCCAAAATAATCTCACGTCAGGTTAACAAGATTTACACGGTATGTGATATTTGATTCTCTTTTACACAAACTACAATATAACGTTTGTACATAAATTACAGAGAATATTTGCGTTTGTTTTGTCAGTCAGGTGACCAATGGAGCAATACGGACTAAATATAATTGGAAAGGATGCACAGATTTTTGAACCTGTCATCATCGGATTCCCGTCACGGGAGTTTCTCGGAAAGAAAAATTATGCCGGTGCTGTGCTTGGAAAGAATGCTGTTCTACGGACCGGCACGATTATTTATTGTACGGTGACCATAGGGGATAATTTTTCAACCGGCCACAATGTCATCATTCGGGAAAAGACCACTATCGGCGACAATACTGCAATCGGAACCGCAACGATCATTGAAGGAACAACAAAAATCGGCAGCAATGTGCGGATCCAGAGCATGGTGTTTATCCCCACGAATACCGAAATTGGCGACAATGTTTTTATCGGGCCGAATTCGGTTCTCACTAACGATCGTTACCCTCCGTTTGGCAGACCGGCACTGATCGGGCCGGTGCTTGAGGATAATACCACTATCGGCGCTAATGTCACGATTCTGCCAGGTGTCCGCATCCATGAAGGGGCGGCGGTTGCTGCAGGTTCCGTTGTAACAAAAGACGTACCGACAGGAGTTCTTGCAATCGGTGCACCTGCACGGTTCCGCGAACTCCCAAAAGAGATGAGACGATCATGATGCATATCCCTATAGCCCAGCCACGGGCGGACACAGAGGAAATTGATGCGGTTACCCGGGTTCTCCGGTCCGGCATGTTTGCCCAGGGACCGGTTGTTGCAGAATTTGAAAAGGAATTCGCCAGGTATTGCGGGGTCAGGAATGCCATCGCGGTAAACAGCGGTACAGCGGCGCTCCATGCTGCGGTTGCTTCTGCCGGCATCGGTCCGGGAGACGAGGTGATCGTTCCGACATTTTCCTTTATCGCAACCGCGAGCTGTGTTTCCCTGTGCGGGGCGCAGCCGGTCTTTGCCGATGTCGATCCTGCATATTTCACCCTTGATCCCGAGGCAGTACGGAAATTGTTTAGTCCACGAACAAAGGCCGTTATCGGTGTCCACCTCTTTGGCCAGCCATTCGATATCGATCCCATAAGGGAGATGTGTTCCGATCACGATGTACTCCTGATCGAAGATGCTGCCCAGGCACACGGATCGATCTACAAGGGAAAGAAAGTCGGGGGGATTTGGGGCTGCGGGGTGCTTCTCGTTCTATCCTACAAAAAACATGACCACCGGGGAAGGCGGCATGGTGACAACAGACAATAACGAATATGCAGCGAAGATCCGCAGGTTTATTAACCATGGCCAGAGCGAGAAATATCTCCATACCTCACTGGGATATAATTACCGTATGACCGATATCGGAGGAGCCATCGGCGTGGCGCAGCTTGCAAAACTTGACGGATTCAACAAACGCCGGCTGCACAATGCCGATTATTTTGACCGCCACTTAGTGGCAAAGAGTCTGGTTTTACCGGCGCGGAGAAAGGATTGCAACCATGTCTTCCACCAGTATGTTGTCCGGGTGACAAAAGACTGCTCCCTATCCCGCGAACAGTTGATGGAGGCCTTAACGGAGAAAGGTATCGGCACTGCCGTGCATTATCCTCTGCCCATCCATCTCCAGCCGGTCTACAAACTGGTTACCGCGAACACACGGTGTCCCGTTGCCGAGGAGCTTGCCGGCCAGGTGATGAGCCTGCCCGTCCACCCGCAGGTAACCGACGAACAACTAAATATATCTGCGATACGCTCAACGGGATGATTTGATATGGATGTCGGTGTTATCGGGGTCGGTGCTATGGGCAAGAACCACACCCGTGTCTATTCGGAATTAAAAAACGTGGATAACCTCTACCTCTTCGATCTGAATACCAAGGCCGCTGAAGATCTGGGAAAAAAATTCGATGCCCACGTTGCAGGATCGATGAAAGAATTATTAGATGCCTGCGATGCAGTGAGTCTTTGCGTTCCGACACCGTACCATTTCAAGGTAGCAGGCGAGGTGATCAAACACCATGTCCCGCTCCTGATAGAAAAACCGATCTGCCTTACTACAGAGGAGGCGACTACACTCGTACGGAGCATTCCGGAGGATCTTGTTGTCGGTATCGGCCATATCGAGCGGTTCAATGCGATCATCCCGGAACTTGCACAGATTGTCCGTCATCCCTGTTACGTAGAGATCTGCCGTCACAACCCGGGTTCGGCACGGGTTACCGGCAGCACCGTAGTGGAGGACCTGATGATCCACGATATTGATCTGATCTTCAGCCTTATTCCGGCAAAAATCATGGTCGGTGCAGAGTGCGGGCAATGCCGATGTTGCCGCCGCCCTCTTTACCATTAACGACAACCCGGTCTATCTCTCCGCAAGCCGCAAGGCATCCAAAAGGTCCGGTCTATCCTTATTGAGGAGGAGACATTTACCGTTGAAGGCGATTTCATGCACCAGGAGATATATATTCACCGTAAACCCGGTAAGATAAGTTTCGAAGATGCCCGGTATACCCAGGACAGTGTTATGGAAAAAGTGCTGGTAAACCAGGTCGAGCCGTTAAAGCGGGAGCTCTCTACCTTCCTTGACTGCGTCAAATCCGGTAAAAAATTCCGGTCACACCGGAGCAGGGTCTCTTTAACCTGCAGGTCTGCGAAAAGATTACGAGCAGTTTTCCTAAAGCTGTATAAGCATGTCGTCACACGTATCCCAAAAGATTGCAGAGCGGGGAGCAATTAAAAAGATCGGGGTTATCGGGATGGGGTATGTAGGTATCCCTGCCGCGATGCTCTTTGCCGACGTTTTGCAGTTCGAAAAAGTCTATGGTTTTCAGCGGGAATCGGCAACCTCAGGATACAAGATCGAAATGCTCAACCGGGGCGAAAGCCCCTTAAAGGCGAGGAGCCCGGGTTAGAGGATCTGATCGAAAGGTGGTTGATGCCGGGAAGTTTGAGTGCACCTCGGATTTTTCAAGGATCGCAGAACTCGATGCAGTGACGCTCTCCATCCAGACGCCGTTTTTGAACAAGAGGGATCTCCTCCCGAATTTTTCCGCCTTAAAAGAAGGATTAAAAAATGTGGGCCGGTACCTTCGGCCGGGATGCTTGTTGTCCTCGAATCGACCGTTACCCCGGGTACTACGGCAGGATTTGCCCTGGGGGAGATTCTTGAAAAGGAGTCTGGCCTTACTGCCGGAACCGATTTTGCCCTGGCCCATTGCCCCGGAACGCGTGATGGTCGGGCGTCTCCTCCGGAACCTACGGGAACACGACCGTATTGTCGGAGGAATTGACGAGGCAAGTACCCTCCGGGCAACGGAGTTGTATTCTCCCATCCTTACGAAAGGGAAGGTTATTCCGATGAGTGCCACCGCAGCGGAAGTAACAAAAACCACGGAGAATACGTTCCGGGATCTCCAGATCGCGGCCATGAACGAGCTGGCGTTATACTGCGAAGCAATGGGCATTAATGTATACGATGTCCGTACACGGTGTGGACAGCCTCAAAGGGGAGGGGATCACCCGGGCCATGTTATGGCCGGGAGGCCGGTGTTGGCGGGCACTGCCTGACCAAAGGATACCTACCATCTCGAACGGGGTGTGCAGGTTCTGGGAAAGGATCTTCTCGATTACCCGGCCGGAGAACCTTCGCTCTATGTGCTTGCCCGGCATGTCAACGATTTCATGCCCGTCCACATGCTCAACCGTACCCGCCAGGGACTAAAACGTGGCGGAAAACAGCTTTCCGGTGCAAGAATCGCACTGCTTGGCTGGGCATTTATCGCAAACTCCGATGACGCCCGCGACCCGCCATCAGAACCATTCAGAGAGCAGGCAATCACCGCAGGAGCAAGGGTTGTTGTGCACGATCCCTGGGTCCGGTCTGTCCCCAGGGGTTGAGATTTGAATCACGATCTTTCAGGGTTTTATCCCAGGCAGACGCGGTTGTAATCTTTACCGGCCATTCCCAGTACACGTTCCCTCGAGTCCGCTCACGGTCAAAAAACTCTGGCGGAACTTCCCGTCCGGTGATTGTTGACGGGAGAAACGTGATCGATTCCCGATGCATTCATCCGGAACGGATTTGTCTATAAGGGATCGGGGCGCCGGGGACAAGAACGGACACACCGCTGGCAGAATAGGCGATTCTCTTTTCGATCCCCGGGATAGAGTGGGCACCGCCCTCGTCATCGTTATGCATTTTTAGTCACCACTACAAGCACGAAGGAGGTTTCCGGCCCCGTCGTACGATGGATCATAATGAAACAACACCGACTCAACGGGGTTCAGGAAGGTTGTATTTCTCCAGGAAACCTGAACGGTACTCCCTGCCCGGGATCTACCCCGGCCCGACAGGGGATCTAGAATACGGGCCCTACGATTACGATGCATTTTTTGTCGCGGCAGTTGTCCGTTATGAGGTCCCGCTCATGACCGCTGATATGAATCCGGCAGCAAACAGACGCACATGCCGGTGATCGCGTTCGTTTAAAAAAACGCGAAAGGTA
>Ga0268356_10355_pt1 | contig 19419 bp, 21 predicted proteins | sample BioMet10_FD_194415 | JGI IMG/M metagenome (GOLD analysis project Ga0268356, IMG submission 194415) | Sewage microbial communities from Oakland, California, United States - Biofuel 10 (PacBio Assembly) | ecosystem: Engineered > Wastewater > Sewage > Unclassified | place: USA: California | collected...
GAGCGGAGAGTGAGTGGGTCTCGTTTCCCGCAATGACCGGGATCGCGGGGAAGGGGAAATACAAGCGTGCCGTCGGGCCGCAGGAGGATAAGGTCGCCGTCGCCTACCTGGCCGACGAGGATGGTATCGTAAACGACAAGGGCGGCAAGGAGCGTTGTGCCGTACCGGGAATAGGCCGCATCGGGAAGCACGGTCTCTTTGGGGGACGGTGCAGGATCGGAGCGTTCGTAATCGCGGGATACGAGATCGCGCCAGCGCCGGGTGACCCGTCGGGGGAAATCTGTCTTGAATCCTGCACGGAACTGCTGGCGGGGGATGTTCCCGTCTGCATACGAGCGGTGGAACGCCACCATCTCGCTTATCGCAGCGTCAACAGCAAGTGCCGATCCGGTCCGGCTCCGGTCATGCCGGGGGTCTCCATGGCCGTCGGCTACCGCACAGGCAATACAGGGCTGTGCGCCGGACGACCCGCTCCAGAGCCCGTAGGCATCCTCGCAGGGTTTGCCGGCCCGGATATGGGATGCGCCGGTCCGGCTGCATCCGAACGCCCACCCGAGACCGGTATCGCAGGTACAGGAGAACTCTTCCGGCAACGGCATGATCGGTTCAGAACAGGTCGGTATTGGACGTGATCATCGGTGGCGGAGATTCGAGGGCAACGTTCGAAGTCTCGTCGCCTGCGGGTGCTCCCCTACTCCTGCCGCGTGACGAGGCAACCGATGCGCTGACCGAAGCCCACTTGATATAGGTAACCAGTTCCTCGGGGGAATGCGCTTTTAAGAGGCCGACAGCGTCCTGGTTGGTGAACTTGAGAAGTTCGGCAGCATTGTAATCCGATTCGTCGCCGATCGCAATCGAGAGCCGGACCGCTTTTATCCCCCACGGGATCTTCCCGAGTTCGGCAATGGCTGCATCGTATTCTTCGCGGGGGTCGGTGCAGAACCCGTCAGAGATAAGGATGCAGACCGGGGGAAGGCCGCGACGGGGCATGCGTTCTATGGAGAGTTCGCCTGCAAGAGAGCGGAGCGCCTTTGCCGTAGGCGGTAAGCCCGCTCGTCTCGAGTTCGGGCCAGACAAAATCGGCTAAGGGAACCGGGTCCGGGCCAACGTGCCATGCAGCGTCATCAGAGAACTTGATGGCCCGCATGCGGATGTCGACCTGGGGATAGGCTGCAACCGCTTTCTGGATCTCGGGGAGGGCTTCCCGGATCGCCTGGTTGAGCGTTGCTATCTTCTTTCCGCGCATCGAATCGGAACAGTCGGCAAGCCAGAAAAAGTGCAGCTGTTTCTTTGCGACCTGCCCGTCGGGAATAGGAATCATATCTTCGATAATTATGCCCCCCTTTTGCTCTGAATACAGATTCTATCCCGTAACAATATAAGGTAACCGGTCGGGCTAAAGGAATAAAAAAGCGATAAAATGAGAAAATGCCGATTCTGTTTACTGCTTTGCGGGAACGGCGCTCTTGATCATGGCCTTGACCGGCTCGGGCAGGTTCATGCCATCGACGACCGAGGGAAGGAGGCTCATGATGACCTGCTGGCCCTGCGAGCTTGATGCGAAATTCTTGAGGAGCGCCATGCCGTCGGGCGTTGCAAGGAAGTTCTTGACTGCAGTCTGACCTTCAGATGTTGCAAGGAAACCGGCAGCCGAAGCGCCGAGTCCCCCCAGATTTCCAAAGTCCATTATAGTTCACTCCATGTAATTTTTTCTCTACATATTTGCGAGGATTGTTCTTAAACCTGCATGATATGGGGGAATGGCACTGACATTTGTCTGCGCGAGCCCGTTTGGATGATCCACGGTTTCCCGCCGTGGACCGGTATCCTTCTTACCCGGCAAAATGGAAAGAATCATTAACAAAGTACAGGAAGATGTAAAGAACAGAGGATATGCGTGACGGTCGGCAAACCCTCAAAAAATGCAATTATCCTGTTTGTTGCAATTATCGTCCTTGTAGTTGCCGCCGTATCGGTTTTTATTCTTCTCATTAATGTCCCGGCCATTCCGGGAAATACGGCCCCGGAAGGAGCGGCGGCAGTCCGGCTGACCGCTGAAGAACAGCAGTGGATTTCTGCGCATCCGGACATAACCGTCTGCCCGGATCCCGATTACCCCCCGTTTGAATATTTTGACAACCGGGGCAACTATGTCGGCATAAGTGCGGATTTCCTCGACCGTATATCTGAAAAGACCGGCCTGCATATCACCGTGGTCCGTCAGTCCGACTGGAATTCCTGTATCCAGATGATCAAGACAAACCAGACGGATCTGCTCGGTGCGGTCTATATCTCGGATCTCCGCGGGACATACCTGAATTATACCCTCCCCTATTACCAGCCGCCGTTGGTTATCATTACCCGGAAAGATTCCTTCCAGAACCTCACGTTAAACGACCTGGAGGGCAGGACCGTAGTTGCCGTAGATAATTACACCTCTGAAATCCTGCTAAAGGAGCAATACCCGAAGATCCACACGCTCACTGTCCCCAATATCGGGACCGGCCTGAAAATGGTCTCGTACGGACAGGCCGATGCGTATTTCGGCGACCTCGCATCGTCGAGCTGGGTTGTCGACCACCAGGGCCTGACCAATCTCCAGGTATCCGGTGAATACCTCCCCTCAAGCCCGCAGCAGTTCCAGTTCTCGGTCGGTGTCCGGAGCAACGAACCGGAACTCCGGGAGATCGTAAACAAAGGAATTGCCGCTATTTCTCCTGCCGAACGCGACCAGATCGTAGACCGGTGGGTTTCGACACACTTACAGTCCCCGGGGATTGATTCCCGGATCCTGACGGCTTTTCTGGCGTGCATTGCGATTCTTGCCATACTTGCCATAATCATCTTTGCCTGGAACCGTTCTCTCCAGCGTGCAGTCGATGAGAAAACCCGCGAACTCAAAAAAGAACTCGATGAACGGAAAAAGACCGAGGAGGCGCTGGCTCTTGCGCGAAAGAAGATGACAGTCCTTAATGCCATCTCAATCCAGGATGTGGAGACCTCGGTTTTCTCGCTTTCCGCGTATCTCCAGATGGCCGATTCTGCCAGGCATTCCAATAAATGTGAGGAGTATATTGAAAAAATGGGCCAGGTCCTTCAGGCCATGTCTGAATCCGTGAAATTTGCGCGACTCGTTCCAGGCGCTGGGCCTTTCCCCGCCCTGCTGGCAAAATGTCGAGCAGTCGTTCCTTCTGGGGATATCGCATATGAATCTCCCGCAGCTGGAGCGGAAGCTGGAAGTCGACGACCTGGAAATTTATGCCGATCCGATGCTTGAAAATGTCTTCTTTGCCCTGGCAGAAAATATTGTCGAACATGCAGGGTCTGCAACGGCATATTCCCTCACGAGCAGGGAAACAGACGAAGGGCTTGTCCTTCTCTTTGAAGACAACGGGCCGGGAATCCCGGCAAACCTCAAGGAGAAGATTTTCGATCAGGAATACGGGCGCAGGAAAGGTTTCGGCCTGTATCTTTCCCGGGAAATCCTCTCCCTTACCGGCATCACTATCCATGAAACCGGGGAACCGGGCAAAGGTGCCCGGTTCGAGATTGTCGTGCCGAAGGGTGCGTACCGGTTTACGAAGAGTCGGGGATAAGATGAGAGAGCAATCTTTTATTTATCTCCGGTACCGAACAGTGAGTATCTAAAATACCCTTCAATACGGCCGTTTTTTAATTTCCCAAGTCCGTGCCCGGGTATTTTTCTCTCAACAAAGGGATTGAGACTTTTTTTAAAAACCCGGCAACTGGTCCAAAGATGTGCCGGAACCATCGGCCAGCAGTCCATCCATTTTTTTTAGCAGGAGACTACCCCCCCACCCCCCCACATTAAAAAAAGAGGGGAGGGGGGTGGGGGGCATATCTGGTTCGGGCGGTGCAGGGTGTACCCCCACCCCAACCATGAGGTACCCCACCCCCCGTGTCCATAACCGGAGGGGTAGTCCCCCCTCCCCCTCTTGTCGGACATTCCACGCGAAACAGACCTTTTGGAACTGGAACAATGGAGGGGTAGTCCCCTGTTTTGTGCAAAAGAGGGGGGGGTGGGGGTCCGTTCATGAAAAAAAGAAAACCCGGGGGGGGAGGGGGGTGGCAACATTTTTGGAGGGCACCCCGCCTGCCCCGCATTTGGGGGAGGGGTGGGGGGGTCTTGGGGCGGGATTTTTGGAGGGGGTTTTGCTTTCCTATCCCCACAAGCAATGGGATGTCGCCACTATGGGGGGGTCAGCAATCTTCGGAAGGTCTCCGGGTGCCCGGACCGTATCTTTCCCCACCCGGATTCTTCGTCGGAGACTTGTCAACCAATCATTCAGCAAACCTCAAAAAATGCACAAAAAGCGTGCAGTTTTACACACTTTTTCCGGAAAACGCCGATTTGTGAGGATTTAAGGCAAACCGGGCAATTAACGCAGCGCTGTAAAACCCTAATGTACGCTATTGGGGAGGCAAAAATCTGTTGATGATTGGGGAGGGGTAGCGGCCTTTGAAGGGAACCCCCTTTTTGGGGTTTTGCCCGGAGGGGTTATTTCCACTTCATTCTGAAGAGCGAAGAGGACACTGTCTCCGTGACAAAGCACGAAAATTTTCCTTTCTCCAACTTGTTGAAACAAAACGATGCCCTACGCGCAAAACGCCTCGTCGGGTTTTGCGCTACGCACTTACCTTGATCCTAAATCCCAATATAGATCCTTGCCCAGCGAGGGCCCGACGAGGCGCCCGAGCGACTCCGAGCAGAAGCGAGGAGGGGGAAGCATCATTGGAAATTTGAATGTTTTCCCGATCCAGAATGTCGAACTTGATTAGGATGATCTATATCCAGAAGGCGATGTGACAAACAATCCTGAAAAAATTTGTATCAAGGTATTGAACAAATGCTGAGATCATGATCCGACTCTCTTTAATTTTTACGTTTTTTTCGTACCTCATCGATTTTAGATGCGACAATTTTCCAAATATTATCTATATCTATACGTAAACCAACCAAAAATTTATCAAACGACGATTTACCCCGAATAGATTTCATTGATTTAATATTCTCTTTGCGTATTGCGACCCATAGCGACGGTTTTTTTTATCGTCTCAAAAAAAATAAAATCATCTGTTTCAGATAGCACACTTCGGTACGTATCTTTCGAGTCTATAAAATCGACCTCAATATAGTTTTCATCGAATGACATTATTAATCGTCCAATCGAAAAAATTAAGATATAAACAAACATGAAAATCACACTAATCCAAAAAAGTAGAGCTAAGTATGCCGTAACCGTATCTTGACTTATAGAAAATTTACCTAAAGTAACTACAAATGCCAAGAAAAAAGGGGTTATAATAGCCGTTATAAAATTAGATCTTTGAGCATCTAGCACCATTATAAGAAAAATGAAAAAAATTACTAGAAAGAATATCGCGGTTGAAACATATTCAAGAAGTCGCTCATTATCGGTTTTGGGAATGGATGCGATTCCAAAGTACCTTCCCGTTCGAAAAATACTTGAAACGATAAACCCAAGAATCACCAAAAAAATAAAAATTACACTTGCGTCTAAGAGGCCTTCTAAAACCATAAGTTTTCAATTACATTGTTCTTTACAAGTAATATAAATTTACAGAATATTTTCAATTCACTTGAGATATTGTTTTTTGCGTCGATTATTCTCCCTAAATAGGGATCTAGAGATTTGAACCGTTGATGTAAAGCTGCTGCTATGAAAAAAGGAAGTAGAGAAAAACGCAGCGGCTTAAACATCAAGGCAGTATGTGCCGACCGAGGTTTCACTAGTTGATCAAAATTTTCAGAATAGAGCATCAAACCATCAAAACAGAAATGCTGCTAAGGGGATTTGAACCCCTGTCGCGGGCGTGAAAGGCCCGCATGATTGGCCTCTACACTATAGCAGCAAGCAATGTGCTTTATCTAATTTTACGCCGCCTGATAAATAGGTTATGGAACGGGCGGGGGCTGCCGGGCAGGATCCCTCTTCCCCGGTCCCGCGTCCTTCCGGCCCGCAAAAAAAACGGATTATATTCAGGGTATTTTGGGAATTATGGGATTATCGCCGCTTTGCCTGAGGTCTTCTTTGCCGGTGCCTTTGCCTTGCGGACGACCGGCTTTTTCACTGCTGCCTTCTTTGCACCGGTCTTTGCCGCTATCTTTGCCGCTATCTTTGCCTTTGCTGCCGCAACGGTCTTTGTCTTCTTTACCCCGGACTTTGCTGCCTTTACAGATGCCTTCACTGAGGTCTTCGCAGATGCCTTTGCACCGGCATTCGGAAACGCCGGGTAGCCCTCATTCTTAGTTACTGCATGGAACGCCTCCATCAGCTGGCGGGTGACCGGGCCGGGCTTGCCGCTGCCGATAACCCTGCCGTCTACCCAGGTGATCGGGGCTATTTCCGCTGCCGTGCCCGAGCAGATCAGCTCGTCCGCGGTGTAGATATCGAAGTACCCGAGGTTCTGCTCCTTAACGGTGATGCCGAGCGACTGGGCAATCTCGAGGATCACCATCCGGGTCACGCCCCGAAGATTGTTGAGCGTGTGGGGCGTAATGATCTCGCCGTTCTTGATCACGTACAGGTTATCGCCCGATCCTTCGGCAACGTAGCCGTTCGTGTCAAAGAAGATTGCCTCGTCGCCGCCCTTGTAATTCGCCTCGATCTTTGCAAGGATATTGTTGAGGTAGTTGAGACTCTTCACGTTCGGCGGCAGGCACTCCGGGGGGTTCCTGCGGACCGAGACCGTGATTGCCTTGAGACCCTTCTCGTACAGGTCGCCGTACATCGCACCCCAGGTGACCGCAATCACGATTGCCGATGCCTTCTTGCACTTCCGCGGGTCGAGGCCGAGGTCGCCAACGCCACGGGTGATGATCGGGCGGATGTAGGCGTCGCGGAGGTTGTTTCTCCGGAGCACCTCGCAGATCGCTTCCGCCATCTCGTCCTTTGTAATCGGCGGCCTGATATCGAGCGTCTTTGCCGAATCGTACATCCGGTCGATGTGCTCTTTTAACCGGAAGACCCTGCCGTTATAGGCCCGGATCCCCTCAAAGACACCGTCACCGTAGAGAAGACCGTGGTCGAAGACAGAGACCTTTGCCTGGGCCTCCGGCAGGTACTTTCCATCAAGATAAATGATCATGAATGTGTTGTGTGTCGCCGGTATTCTTGTAGTTTTTTCTTTGATCCGGATTTTTGCAACGGAGACGGTGCCGGAACCGGAAAAGAAGAGTCCGGCACTTAGTGCCGGTTCATGCAGTTGTCGATGAAATTCCGGAACATGTCCCGGCTCGCCACCGGGTGGAGGTGCGTGTAGCTCCCGAGAGTATTATTCACCACAGCCCCGTCGAGGTTGTCCTTGATCCCCGTGCCCCGGGAGAGCTTGTAGGCGTACATGGTCTCTTTTGCGAGGCGGACTTCGGAGTAGTGGAACTCGTGGCCCCGAAAGCACGAGCGGCCGAGGGGGCATGCGGCCCTGCTCGTGCCTTCCACGTAACTGACCACGCGCCGGGCCGGCATCCGGGTCTCTCCTTTAAAGACCCCGCACATCTCCCCGGAGATCGCTTTCTCGTGCCCCTGCCAGCCGGCGGCAAGGTTCATCCTCTCCGTGAGGTACATAAGCCCGCCGCACTCCGCGTAGATGGGCACGCCGTTCGAAGCCGCTTCGCGGACGGCCTCCCGCATTTTGTCGTTTGCTTCGAGTTCGGGAACAAAAAGCTCCGGGTAGCCCCCGCCGATGATGTAGCCGTCAGCATCGGGCAGCCGGTCGTGGACGGGGCTGAAACGGACGGTCTTTGCCCCGAGCGATGCGAGCACATCGAAGAGGTCCGCATAGTAGAAGTTGAACGCCTCGTCAAGCGCAACCCCGATCCGGACGTGCTGCTCCGGGGCCGGGTCGAGATGCGTATAGGTTGTCGAGGGCGCGGGCGCGTCTTTTGCAAGCGCAAGGAACCGGTCGAGATCAACGTACTTCCCGATCATCTCGGTGATAGTCTCGATCCGTTTGTCGAAATCGCCCCGCCCGCTCCCCTCGCGGTACGGGACGAGGCCGAGGTGGCGCATGGCAAGCTGCATCTCCTCCATCCGGGGGATGGCACCGATCACCGGCACGCCGCAGTAGTATTCGATGGCACGGGTCGCCTTTTCCTTGTGCGACCCGCCCTTTACCTGGTTGAGGATCACGCCCGCGATCCGGATTTCGGGATCGAAAGCCTGGAAGCCCTTCACAATCGCCGCAGCGCTCCGGGTGATGCTCTGCGCCGAGACCACGAGCACGACCGGGAGGTCGAGGGTTTTTGCAACCGCCGCTGTGCTTCCAATGTCATCAAGCGCCTCGGCGCCTTCATAGAGCCCGCGGACGCCCTCCACAAGGGCAATATCTGCCCCCCGGCACCCGAACGCAAAGATCTCCCGGATCTGCCCCTCGCTCAGGGCATAGGTATCGAGGTTCCGGCAGGGGCGGTGCGAGACCGCGGCAAGGTACGAGGGGTCGATGTAGTCCATCCCGGACTTGAAGGTCTGGACGGTGTATTTTTTCCCGAGAAGGGCGGCAAGCGCAAGCGTGATGCTCGTCTTCCCGCTGCCCGAGCGGTCGCCAGTGACAAGGATCGACTTCATCGCACAAGACTCCGCAGGACTGCCCCGAACTCGCTCTCCACGATCTCCCGCACTCCGAGTGTCCGCGGGTGGAGGTCGATCTCGACAAGCACGTGTTCGTGTCCGATGGCGTGAAGCGGGGCGACCTGCCGTGGGCCGTTTGTCACCGAGAAGCACTCTACGCCTTTGGTGTATTCCGGCGCTATCGCGTGCGGCACACCGGCGATCAGGGCAAACGCGGGTCTGATCTCCTGAATCCGTTTCCCGAGCGCATCGCCGTTTGCCCCGTACTCGTCGAGCGCCCCGACCAGTTCCGGCGCTACGCCCCGCTTTTCCATCTGCTCCCGGATCCTCTGCGCATCGGCCCGGACCTTGGGCAGGCCCCGGTTGTCGAGGTTTGCAATGTAGGTGATATCGGCACCCGGGCAGGCATCGTGGAGCGCGAGGAGTTCGTCCGCGAACATGTACGCGGTCTCCTTTTTCGCGTTCAGGATGGCAACCCCCTTTGCCCCGCTCTTCGCACAGGCGAGCAGCCGTTCCGCCGCCACGTGCTTGAGGTCGCCCCGCGAGGGTTCGATGTAAGCCTGCGAGGCGGCGCCCCGGATCTTCTCCACCTCGTTTGCCTTCTCCATGAGCCGGTGCTGTCGGGCGAGTTCATCGGCGCTGATCCAGCCGGCCTCCGCTGCTGCATCGAGCGTTGCAAGCACGCCGGCAATGTTCTCGGGGAACCCGGCATGGATATCTACCGCTATGGTCGGGGTCGTGATGCCCGAACTATCGATTGCCGATGCAAGGTCCTCGCCAATGATCATCGAGACGCAGGTTCCGATCACGGCAATCTTTTCCGGGGAAAAATGCTCCTCGGCATAGCGCAGTACCTCTTCGAGCGGTTTCTGGCCCCCGAAGATGAACTCGTTGTCCGCAAGGGCTGTCGTGAGAACATGCATCCCGTCCTCTTCGAGGAGCCGCGCATGCTTGAAACGAGCAGCCCGAGGGGCCGTGCAGGATCGCAACGTCCACTTCGAGGTCGCGGGCCGTATAGAGCGCCGCCACGATGGAGCTCGGGCGGGGGTGCATGAACCGTGCTGGTGGCATCATATCTCTTATCTCCAGGTCTTGACCGCGAGCACGACTGCCCCGGCTCTGGTTGTTTCAAGTGCTTTTTTTTCTGCCTCAAAAAGGCTTGTGCAATGGGTGCTGCCCGGTGCCGGCTGTCCGCCGACCCGGATGACGGTGTCGGGAGCGATCTCCCGGATCGCCCGGGCGATCCCGTCCTCACCAAATCCCTCGCAGACCGCACCGTCGCTCTCCGCCTGCCCGATAACAAGCGTCAGTTCCTTTCTGTCCGGTGCAGGCCCGGGCATAGCGGGCTGCCTCGATCGTGGTCTCGGCGTTTGTCCCGCTGTTCGAGTTATCGACAACGGTAACACTGCCAAGAACCCGGACCGACATGCGTCCCGGGATGCCGGGAACGTTGAGAGTGCTGCCGGGTCGTACCCGAGCAGGGCGGCAGCGGTGCCGGCAAGGGCAGAGGCGGAGTGCGGTAGCCGTCGAGCAGGAGCAGGGTGTTTTCGAACCGGTAGTCCCTGCCGCTGACCCGAATTGTGCAGGTCCTGCCGGAAACACCGGCAACTTCATCGAGGTGTACTGCATTTCCTGCATCCGGGGCTGCAATACCGGGAGCAAGAAGGACCCGGGGGCTTTCCCGGACCGATGCAAGTTTTACCGCAAGCGCACTTTTCTTTTCGTTTGCACACCGGTAGTCCTTGCCGGACGTGATAATTGCCAGATCGCCCGCCCCGGTAACACCGAGCGATTCCTCGGCCACAAGCCAGCCCCCTGCCTCCCGTGCCCGGGCAGCGGCAGAGAGGACAGAACCCGGTGTGATACTCATCTTTTCCAGGAACTGTTTTCCCGGGAAAAGATACGTTCCTGCCGAAGTGTGCAGGATACCCGGGCCGGGCAGGACGTGTGCGAGGGCATGGGCCGTAGTGGTCTTCCCCTGGGCCCCGGTGATCTCGATCATCGGGTGGGGGAGTGAATCGCCCAAAAGCCTGCGCACCGCCTCGTGGTGGGTGATCGACCGGTGCTTTCTGTAAAAGGAGCAGGGGGTGGTCCGGGTCGAGGTGGACGGGAGCGGTCACGAGATCGTACTGCTCCCGTTTCGCCCGTTCTTCTGCTTCCGGCGTGGTGCCGCGGTACTACGTCCACGGCATCGACAGATTGCACCGGCCGCCGCATACGCAGCAGCGATTGCCCTGCCTCCGTGGATCGTGTCGAGCACCAGCACCTGCATAGCCGGTTAGATCAGCGTAAGCGCCTTTTCTGCATTCTTTACCATCAGGTCGGCAAGGAGCGGGTCGATCCCGATCGGGTCTGCATAGACGAGCGGGACGGACTTCCCGTTCAGGGTAAAACTGCCCTTTTTCGTGCCTTCGGGCAGGCCGATCTCTCCGGGAATGTCTTTTTCAATGTGGACGCCTTTTGCGAGGAACAGCGGGACGACCACGAGTGCATCGATAGTCTTCTTTTTTGAATGCTTCAAGGGAGTCCTTAATCGAAGGCTTGTTGATATTCATGAACCCGCACTTCACCACAAAACCGGTGTTTTTGGCGGCGATCATCTTTCCGGTTGCTTCGATGAGTTCCTGGTTGTAGGGCATCGTGCTGCCGTGGCCTACAAGTAACAATCCATTCTGGGTCATATAGCACATAGTATTACCCCTATCGTTAAAAATTCTTACCAAACGATCCTGACGGCAGGCCGCTGTTCCGGTAGCAGCCATACCGGATCCAAACAGATTTGAACTGATAATCTCAATGGATAAGACCAATGACGGATGCAGGCGAGCGTTTCGGTATCATCATCAACGACCGGGTGGTAAAAACCCCGGTCGCTATCGCGTCCATGGCCGGGATCGTGGATGCGGCATACGTGCTGGAGAGGCAGGCACATGCAGGTCTCGCGTTCATGGGCGGGTACGCGATCGATGCCCCGACCATGGCAGCGGCAAAGGAGATTGCTGCCGGCGGGGACAGGAAGGAATTTTTATACGACGACCCGGTACCGGTCCTCGAAAAGGAACTCGCTTCCCTTGCATCCTGCGATGTTGTTGCCGGCATCAGCCTCCGCGGAGCCTCATCCGGAATCCTTTGCCGCCATTGCCCGGAAATTCGGGACAAAAACAGTATACGAGATCGATGCCCACTGCCGGCAGGCGCCCATGGTGGCGGCCGGGGCCGGGGAGTATTACCTCAAAAACCCGGAGAAACTCGTGGCAGCGATTAAAGCCCTCAAGGCTAGAAGGCGTCACGGTCTCGGTAAAGATCCGTGTCGGGGTCGCAGCCGACGACCGCTGCCCTTGCCCGGGCCATCTGGGCTGCGGGAGCGGATATCATCCATGTCGATCTCATGGACTCCGGGGCGGCAAAGCTCCGCCAGATCCGGAACTCCTGCCCGCTCATCATCATCGCCAACAACTCCATAAACACGTTCGAGAAGATGCGGGACATGCTCTCCCACGGCGCCGATCTCGTTTCGCTGGCCCGAAAATCCGATAATGAAACGCTTGCCATGCTCGATGCCGAGATCAAAAATTACGCGGATACCGACGGCTGGTACAACTCGCCAAAGCAGCTCTGCCGGGGCGGCGATATCCGGGCACTTACCTTCTGCTGCATGCCGGTAAAGGAATGCCCGCTCATTCCCACGCTCGCAAAAGTCGGGATGACCAACGAGGAATATGCAAAGCTCAAGCTCAACGCCGTGCAGGGCACACCGCTTGCCGGCGGCCCCCATACCTGTTTCGGGAGCCTTGCCTGGTGCTGCAAGACCTCCTCGCCCTGCATGTTCCGGGACATGACGCTCACCCAGGAAGGACTCCCAAAGAAAGAATATATGCGCCTCAAGCGCGAGCTTTCTGAAACGATAATGAGCCGGATCTTCCATGATGTCCCCACTGACCGGTGCAGCTGAACGGGCGCAGCTTGCAATGATGCTCGAGGTCTGTGCGTTCCCGAAGCCGGGGAACGTTGACCGCTGCCACGATTATACCGATACGAAACTCGAACACTTCCTTGCCTCTGCCATTCTTGCCCGGCCGGCGCTTGAAGAGGCCGCCGCAGGCAAAGGCAGGATCGGCGAGATCATCGGCCACGCGGTAAAGCAGACGAACGTGCACAAGGGGGGAAACACCCATTTCGGTGCGTTCATCCTCCTTATCCCGCTCGTGTACGGCGGCGGGATCGAAGGGGCCGTGCAGGCTGTTGCAAAGACCGATGTCTCGGACGCGGTCGCGTTCTACAAGGCGTTTGCCTTAACAAATGTCCGGATGAACAAGACCGACGAGATCGATGTAAACGATCCCAAAGCGCCTCGATATGCTCCGCGAAGCGGAACATGACGCTCTACGACGTGATGCAGCATTCGGCGCCAAACGACATGGTCGCCCGGGAGTGGATGAACGGATTTATCCTGACCCGGAGAGGGGCCGACCTGCTGCACCAGATAGGATCGGGCCGCGAAGCAATTGTCGAGATGTTCCTGACCCTGCTTGCCACCGAGCCGGACACGTTTATCATCAAAAAGCACGGCCGGGCTGTGGCTGAAGAGGTTATCAGGAAGGCCCGTGAAGTGCTGGACGGCAAAGAAAGTGCTCGAAACTCTCGATGCGGAGTTCATCGCGGCCGGCATCAACCCGGGATCCTTGGCGGATATCACGATTGCGGCAATCTACATCGCGCTCTCGGAGGGCTGGGAATGGGACTCATAAAAGCGGGATCAACGAGATCATCGCCACGACTGCAAAGAACGCTGCCCCGATCGGTATCCACTACCGCGACGGGAAGGCAACGATGATCCTTTTTGGCGGGAGCCATACCGCGGCAAACATCGAACGGGACGGCTGGGTTGTTGCAAATATCGTCCACGACCCGGTGCTGTACGTAAAGACCGCCTTTGAGGATCTTCCGGACGATGCATTCGTGGAAGAGCCGGTCGGGAACCGGATCATGTACCGGCTTGCCGGGGCCGAGGCATGGATTGCATTCTCCGCGACCGTGGAAAAGAAGACCGGAGAAGCGATCGTTGTCGCACTCACCGAGGAGAAAAGAGATCATCGAAGACGTTGCGATCCATCCGGTGAACCGGGGATTCAACAGCATCATCGATGCTACCGTGCATGCTACCCGGTACCGGGCAAACCCCACACCAAAACTCCGGCACCTGATCGATTACCATTCCGATATCGTGAAAAAGTGCGGCGGGAAAAAGAGCTTGCCGCCCTTTCCCTGCTCGAAGGCTATATCGGGCAGCACTAAATCCCCAAACCCACGGAAACACTGCTGCCGGACATCGACAACAGTCCTTCCTGCGATCGGGCAGGGCTGTCCCGAAGAGACTTTTTGATCCCTGTCTGTTCCTCTCCCTTGATCCATACCTTAATAGCACGGTCAAAAAAAGGTAGTATCAATGAGAGAAGACACCCGGTGGAAAATCATTGCAGCGCTGGGGCTCGTCACCCTTTCCCTGGCGCTCTATACTATCCATTTTTTCATCTTCCATGATTCGGAGCATATCCTGATCTTTTTGGTCAGCGACATCGCGTTCCTGCCCATCGAAGTCCTCGTTGTTACCCTGATCATCGACCAGATGCTCGAATCGCGGGAACGCCAGCAGCGCATGGAAAAACTCAACCTCGTCATCGGGACATTCTTCTCGACCGAAGGAACGCCGCTCCTTGCCATGCTGGCTTCTGCCGATCCTCATGTGGACGGGCTCAGGCGCGAACTGGTGGTGCGCGACGACTGGACGCACAGCCGGTTTAGGGAACTGCATACCCGGCTCAAAGAACAGCCGGTCTCTGTGGAGTTCGGGCGGATCAACGTGAACCTTCTCGGCGAATTCCTCTTCGCACACGAGGAATTTGTCCTGCGGGTCGTGGAAAACCCCATGATTTTCGAGCACGAGTCGTTTACCGACTTAATGCTCGCGCTCACCCATGCAACCGAGGAGCTCAAGGCAAGAAAAGGGCTTGCGGCGCTTCCCCCGGCAGACCGTGCCCATCTCGAACGCGACATCAACCGGGTCTATGGCGCACTCGTGAGCGAGTGGCTCCGGTACATGGAATACCTGCACGACCATTACCCGTATCTCTTCTCGCTTGCGATGCGGACCAATCCCTTCGATGAATCGGCCTCGGTGGTGTTTCCCTAAAAACGCGGGTCTTACGGGTAAAACCGTGTTTTTATGCGGGAAACGAACCAACCAAAAAAGATTCCCCGGTGCCTGCCGAAAAGGGCAGGCACCCGGGGATTAATACAGCGTGGGGCTTTTTTAGAGGAGGAAAAAGGGCATCACATGGCCTTGACGCGGCGTGCGATGTCCTGTCCGAGTTCGTAGCATTTTTTGAGCTCGGCGCCGTCGGGCCGGTAATAGATCTCGAACCCGTCGTTGACCGTCTCGATCCCGGCTTTTTTGAGGGCCTCGGTGATGATCGCAACAGCGCCGCCATGTCCTCCCTGCGAACCGAAAGCACAGCCAATCTTCTTGTGGGTCAGACGCCCGGGCTGGAGACCGTGCAGATAACTAAGGAAGTCTGCCACGGTCGGGTAAACCTCGTCCTGGAGCGTTGGCGAGCCGACTAAAACTGCCTTTGAATCGAGGACATCGGAGACGATATTGCTCCTGTGGTTGCCTTCGTACCTGCCGTCCTTTAACAGGCAGACCTTGACGGCCACGCCTTCCGACATGACCCCTTCTGCAATCATCTGGGCCATGCGGTCGGTCGAGTGGTGCATCGTATCGTAGACGATAGTCACTTTGTTCTTTGCAATCCCGTGCGACCAGTTCACGTACGCACCCAGGATATCGGCGGCATACGAGCGCCAGATGACACCGTGGCTCGGGGCGAACCACGTCAATCGGGATCCCGAGTTTTGTTACCTCGTCGAGCTTCTTTAATACCTTCGGGGCGAGCGGGACGATCAGGTTTGCAAAGAACTTCTGGGCATGGGCAAGCGAAGCCTCTTTTCCCAGTTCGTCGTCGAACCGCTCGCAGCTCGCAATATGCTGGCCGAACGCATCGTTGGGGAAGAGGATCTTGTCCTCGGCAAGGTAGGTGAACATGGAGTCGGGCCAGTGGAGCATCGGTGCTTCGACAAAGACGAGCGTCTTTCCGCCGAGTTCGATCTTGTCGAGGCTTTTGAACCGGCTTGAAGTTCCAGCCCGTGGTATCGTAGTGCTTGCCAAAGCCTTTGACGGCGACTTCAGGTACAAGTAGATCGGGACATTGGGGAGCATCTTTGTCAACAGCGGCAGCGTTCCCGAGTGGTCCATTTCCACGTGGTTTGCCACGATGATGTCGATCTTCTTTGGGTCGATAACATCCTTTATGCGCTCCAGCAGCTGGAACTCCTGCCCGGGGTATGCGGAATCTATCAGGGCAACGTGTTCGCTGCCGACAACGAGGTATGCATTATAGGTCGTGCCCGGCAGGGTGTAGCCATGGTAGTCCCGGAGGTTCCAGTCGATGACGCCTACCCAGTAGACGCCTTCTGCAAGTTTTGTCGCTTTCATAATTGACCGCCTTTTTGTTCGGTAACTATACGAACGTTCTATTGTTTACGAACAGATTATATATCTAGTTTGCGTTTATTGTACAGGAAAACCAGGAAACGTTATGGCAGGAAGATCGGGCAGGACTCAAAAACAGGCGGCAGCCGGATGTCGGCTCTTTGCGACACCCTCGGGAGTGCGGGCCGTCCAGTCGAAAGCACAGACTGAAATACTGTCGGTACTTGCGGAGCGCGAGCTGCCGTTCGACGAGATCGTACAGCGGTCCGGCAAGGCCAAATCCACGGTCTCGGTACACCTGCAGGGGCTGGTACGGGACGGTATCGTGGCGGAGAAGACCGATGCTGAGGATTCGAGGAAGAAGATCTTTTTCCTCCGCTCCCCGTATATCGGCGGGCTTGCCGCACAAAAACCGGTAATCCGGGACAGCGCGGAACAGGTAGCACGGCTTGTCGACGGCCCGGACCCGTTCAAATTCTACCGTCTCATGTTCCGGACGATCCGGGTATCGCTCTTAAAAGAGGGGATCGATATCGACCCCGTGCTCAGGAATGCCGGTTACCATGTCGGCGAACGGGTCTATTCTGCCATCGCAGCCCGGGATCTTGAGAAACTCCTGAAAAACACCGAATCATTCTGGAAGAGGAACAGCCTGGGCGTCCTAGAGGTAGAGAGCACCGCGCCCCTTGTCGTCAGGGTCTATGACTGCTTCGAGTGCGGCAGCCTGCCGCAGCTCGGGAGACCGGCCTGCGCAGTTCGACTGCGGAGTCCTCGGCGCAGTCTTACCCGCCACTTCCGGCGCCCGCAGCGGGTGGACTGAGACTGCCTGCTATGCGATGGGCGACGACCACTGCCGGTTCGTGATCGCACCGGAAACCGCGTAACCGAAACTGTTCGGCCGGGGAAAAAAGGATCAGTGTCTCAGCCACGTGCAGGCAAACGCTGCTGCAACTAAGACCGGTGAGAGGAAAGAACTCCCTCAAACCCGGGTGCGGCCGTTGTCCGGGCAGGTGCAGCGGTTGTTTCAGGAAGGCCGCTCTCTTCCGGTATAAGAGATCCCGTCACCGTCTCCGTGGCACCTGTAGTCGTTTTTGCTGAACCGGTGACCGTGTAGCTTCCGGACACCGAGGGGTTCTCGATCCCCGGGCTCTCCAGCGCTTTTGTGATTGCTGCTGCCTCTTCACGGTCGGACGGGTTGTCCCGGCTCCAGTTTGCGATCACTGTCTGATTTGCCGCATAATAGAGCGTCCGCGAGGTTTTGTCGTACCCGATCCCGAATGTCCCGTCAGGGCCGGGGAACGCGGCGATCACGGTATATGTCCCCTCGTTCTCTGGTCGGAAGATTATCGAGAACAAGCGGGTCGGCACGTACGTTCCTTACCGCAACATCCGCGCCGCAGCTCGCGGGCACGGACATGACCCCGGTGACCTTATAACAGACAAGTGTCCATTCCTGCACCTGCGTGGACGTTGTCGGGAACCGACACGACTAAACGTAACCGGTGTGCCCGGGGCAACGGTCTCGTTCGAGAGTACCCCGCTCACCGCGGACGGTTCTGCCGCAGACAGCCGGTGCGGCGACAAGGAGAACAATGAGAGCTGCACAAACAAACAACGCAGATCTTCCAGTCATGGAGAACCGGGTGGTCTTTTTTCCCGTAAAAGGGCTTTGAACACGCACCGATCCGGCAGTCCGTGATTACCGAAAACTTCCTCTTCCGGCCCGCGAAGAGTATCAGATAACAAGTCTGCACAGGTACTTATCCATGCCCTATACCGTTACCCTGATATCGCCCGAAAAAAAGGAAGAACTCATCCGGAACTGCGCACCAAGGATCCGTTACGAGATAAAATCCGGCATCTTCGGGTGCTGCATCAAACTGCTGTCCGATAACCGGGCCCTTGCCGAGACCTGGCAGGAGAACTTTTTTTCCATCTCTCCCGATATCCGGTCGCACGGGCGGCTGTATGTCCTGCCGGAGACAACGTATCCCGAAAATACCGTGCTTTTTGACCCCTATACAAAGACTGTCTTTCTCTTCAATGTCTCGTATTACGGCTGGGTAAAATCGATCGCGCTCGGCCTCTGCGGCGACATTCCTCGAAGACGATCACGGGATAGGTTCGGTTCACGGCGCCTGTGTCGATATCGGGGGCCGTGGCATCTGCGTTGTCGGGACTTCGGGTGCGGGAAAGACCACGCAGACCTACGGCATGCTCCGCGATCCCCGGGCTCGGATCGTCTCGGACGACTGGTTCTTTACCCGGGTTTTCGGCCCCGAGATCCTTGCGTACGGGTCGGAGAAGAACTTCTACATCGGCAGGACCTCTCGGCAGTATGGAAGGAATACGAGGGCCTCGTGGCGGCAGAAGAGTACGACGCCGACGGGAGGGCTGTCGCCGATATCCGCTGGGTTGTAGGGAAAGGACGGCTCCTCCCGCTCACAACGCTTGCGGCCATCGTCATCCTTAAGCGCGATCCCGCCGATGCCCGGATCGTTACGCAGCTCGAAAGGAACGAGGCATCTGCCCTGATCACCGGGAACAGGTACTTCAATCCCCATCTTCTCGTAAAAGACGAACGAAAAGGGATTTTGCGGGCGCAGTACCTGGCCGCCCTGCTCGACCGGATCCCGTGCTTCCTTGTCAATACAACGGGAACACCCGTAGATACGCAGAAGGCTATCCGATCGGTCGTGGGATTGCCGGGAACCTGAATCGGCCTGAAAGACCCGAGTGGAAACGGTTCCGGGAAACCGAGAAAAGCAAGCGTTCAAATACCCCTGCGTCAGAGTTGAGATATACTTTTAGAGGTATGGTATGGCTGAAACAACTGCTACTCCTGATAGTGGATGCTTGTGCGGATGCAACGTTACCGGGCTCTATCCCTGGTGGGTTATTCTTATCTGGGGCCTCCTTGCCCTGCTTATCGGGATCATGTTCCTTGCGTCGCCGGGTATTACCACCCTGGTATTCATTACGTTCCTTGGAGCGTACTGGCTTGTCGGAGGTATCTTCTCCATTGTAAGCCTTGCCGTTGACAAGACGAACATGGGCTGGAAGATCTTCCTTGCAATCATGAGCATAATTGCAGGTATCATCATTCTTGCATACCCGCTCTACAGCACGTTCTTCCTGCTCTCGTTCTTTATCATTCTTGTCGGCGTGTGGGCCTGCATTACGGGAGGGGCACACCTGTACCAGGCATTCACCACGAAAGATGCAGCAAACGGGGTGCTCGGGGCATTCCAGTATTATCTT
>Ga0268356_11324_pt1 | contig 19335 bp, 15 predicted proteins | sample BioMet10_FD_194415 | JGI IMG/M metagenome (GOLD analysis project Ga0268356, IMG submission 194415) | Sewage microbial communities from Oakland, California, United States - Biofuel 10 (PacBio Assembly) | ecosystem: Engineered > Wastewater > Sewage > Unclassified | place: USA: California | collected...
GCGTCAGATTCCCCGGCCCGCTGGGCAAAGGCCTCCTCACAGATTTTTGCCAGCCGGGCCGCCCGGGCCGCGATCACCTCATCTGCCAGGGGGAGGGCAGGGTCATCGTCGGCCAGGCGCATGCTGGTATCCAGATGTATCTTGGTGAATCCCGCCGCCACGTAGGCCCGGACCAGGTCTCCGGCCTTTTCCATGGCCCTCGGACGCCGGTTCCTCCGCCCAGGTCAGGGGGCCAAGGTGATCCCCGCCCAGGATCAGCTGCTCCGGCGGCAGACCCTTTTCACTGGCGATCGCCTTGACCTTATTGTAAAAATCAGCCGGCTTCATGCCGGTGTAGCCGCCGAACTGGTTGACCTGGTTAGCTGTCGCCTCGATGAGGGCGATGCTGCCGGTCTCCAGGGCACGCTCCACCACCGCCTCCAGGACGAAGGGATTTGCGCTGCAGGCCGAATAAACGCCCGCTGCCTCCCCCGACCGGCGGCGGTTTATGAGTTTTTCAATTAAAGGGTTCTTCATCCTCAGGCCATCCCGAAGCGTCCGGCGCTGCCGCAGACGGCGATCTTGTGGGCCACCACCTGGGCCATGGCTTCCTTACCCGGTGTCATGTAATGCCGGGGATCCGACTCCCCGGGATGGGCCTCAAGGTATTCCCGGACGGCCTGGGCAAAGGGAATCTTCAAATCCGTGGCCACATTGACCTTGCAGATTCCCCTGCGGATGGCTTCGGTCACCAGATCGTCAGGCACATCCGAAGCGCCGTGGAGTACCAGCGGGATATCCACCTTCTGTCGGATGGCGGACAGCCGCTCGAAATCCAGATGGGGCTCTCCCTTATACAGGCCGTGGGCCGTCCCGATGGCCACCGCCAGCGAGTCGATGCCCGTGCGCTGGACGAAATCCGCCGCCGCGACGGGATCCGTCAGCGCCGCGTCCCCATCGGCCACCGTCAGATCGTCCTCCCTGCCGCCCAGCCGGCCCAGCTCCGCCTCCACCGTGGCATCGAAAGCATGGGCGTAAGCCACCACCTCCTGGACCTTCGCCACATTTTCTTCGTAGGGCAACATGGAGGCATCGATCATGCAGGACATAAAGCCCGCGTCGATGTTCTTGCGTATGGCCTCCACATCTTCAAAATGATCCAGGTGGATGGCAATGGGAATCGGCCAGCGGCTGGTGCAGGCCGCCGCCATGGCCTGGATGAAATCCCCTCCCGCGTAAGCGTCAATGGTTCCCGGGGTGCCGGCGATGATCACCGGCGATCCCAGGGCGGCCGCTGTCTGGGCCACCGTCTGGAGGCTTTCCATATTGTGGATGTTGAAAGCCGGCACGGCATAGCCGCCGGCCTGGGCTTGCTTCAGCATCTCCCTGGTTGATCGGATTCGATTCATCTTACCCTCCTAAATGCCTTCCCCGTCCGCTTCCTGACGGCAGGCCGGCGTTTCCTCAAACAACCGGATTCCCTCTTTCCCCGCCCTCAGGGCCGTTGCCACCAAGGCGTCCAGATCCAGAAAATCACGGCTCATGGCGCTTTCCACCAGCATCGGCAGATTCAGGCCGGAGATGACGCGGATCCGTTTATCCCCGCGTTCCATGGCCAGCATCGCCGCCACATTGTAGGGGGTCCCCCCCGCCAGATCCGCCATCACGACGATTTCTTCCTGCGCCTGGGCGTCCAGCGCCGCGTTCAGGCGCACCTTCAGGTCTTCCGTTCCTTCCCCATCGGCAAAGCCCACAGCGACGATATCCTTTTGTTCCCCCGCAATCATCTTCAGGGAAACCATGATGCCGTCTGCCAGGCCACCGTGACCCGTTACAATTATTCCTGCCATGGCTGCCTCCTTACCTTCCTGAATACGGGTGGAGGGTAACCCCTTTCACCACGCGGTTCACCGTGCCATCGGGCCGGGGATTATCCGGCGTCACACCCTGGGCCACAGAATCGAAGAGTCCGAACATCTGCCCGACCAGCATGTAGTTGAAGACCCTGTAAACCCCGGGAACTTCCTCACCCCTGAAGGCGATGACCTGATCACAATGCGCTTTTAAATCCTCCGGTCCGTTAAAAGCCACCACGACCAGCTTGTGATCCCCCGCATCCCCATGGATCTCGTCGATCATGTCCATGTCGTACTGGCGGGTGTAAGGATTTCCGCTGAGGAAGACCACGATTAGGCTGTCGTCGTTGATGATGGATTTAGGTCCGTGGCGGAAAGCCATTACCCCCTCATTGAAGGTCAGGATTTTTCCACTGGTCAGCTCCAGATTCTTCAAAGCCATTTCCTGGCAGAATCCGGCGTAAAAGCCCGACCCCAGATAAATGACCCGGTGCTTGCCGTAACCGATCATCTGATCGATTTCCCCGTAGCGGCGTGCGATGAAATCCTCCGCGGTTCCCGCCAGGCGCTCCATCCTTATGGTATTCCATTCCAGATTGTCCAAATCAAAGAACAGCAGGGTAGACAGCAGCATGCAGCTGTAGGAGCTGGTCATGGCGAAGCCCTTGTCGTTGGACGCCTCGGGCATCAGCAGGACGAAGGCATTCTCCATCTTTTCTGCCTTCTTTGCCAGCTCCCCTTCCGCGTCACAGGTAATGACCAGTTGTTGTAAAACGGAAACCTCCTGCTGGAACAAATCATACGCCCCCATGCTCTCCGGGGAATTTCCCGAACGGGCATAGGAAATGAGGATGGTGGGAACATCCGCCTCGATGCATTCGTAGGGGGCCGACACAATATCCGTACTGGCGATGGCTTCCACCCTGCAGGGAAGCAGATCCCGCAACGCTTCCACCACCGTATCCCCCACGTAATCCGAGGTTCCCGCTCCCGTCATGACGATGCGGGTTTCCGGCGTCACGTATTCCTCGACGAACCGCGCGATCCGGTCCCTGTTTTCCGCAATGATCCCGCAGGTTTCCCTCCACAGGATGGGCTGCTGGGCGATCTCTGCGGCGGTGTCCATCCCGCCGAGGCTGGCCCATTCCGCCGCTTCTTTACCAAATAACATACTGTCCTCCTTATTATTGGCATCACCTGGGCCCATTCTCCAAATACACACGGTATTCGAATTTATCGCCCCGGGCAATGCTTCTCGTATATTCGATTACGCCATCACCTTCCCGGGTCGTCCGGCTGATCTTCAAGCCAGGACTGCCCTCGGGCACATCCAGGTACATACTTTCCACCCGGTTGATCAGAATCGGCCGCAGCACCTCTTCCCCGTTGGATATGGTCACGCCGAAATCCTTCCGGAACACATCGTACATCGAATGCTCCTTGAGGCTCTCAGCGCTGAGGCCCTTGAACCGGTTCACCGGCAGATAGGTGGTTTCATACATCATCGGGACCTCATCCGCGTACCGGACGCGGATGAGCTTGTAAACAAGATCCCCGATCTCCATGCCCAGATGTTCCGCCAGGCTTTCTGAATTTTCTACAATTTCAAAGCTCGTGAGACGGGAGCTCGGGTGCTTGCCCAGCTTGCTCATCTCTTCAGAGAAGGAATAAAAACGGACCAGGTCCTGGTTGATGAAACGATGGGCTACAAAGTTTCCCTTGCCCTGGATCTTTTCGATGTAGCCCTCATTTTCAAGCTTGTCCAGCGCCTGCCGGACCGTCGTCCGGCTCACCTGATATTTCACGCAGATATCCCGTTCCGAATCCAGTTGGTCGCCCTCATCCAGATGGTGTTCAATATAACGCCGAAGAATATTAAACAGCTGGATGTAAAGGGGGTCATTCAAATCTTTATCCAAATACATGGCTTTCGCTCCAATTCAGTCGTAATGTGGTTTTCTCCCATCATTAAAACACGAATCCCCGGAAAATACCAGTATTTTATCTAAATAATCGCAAATCCCGTAACCTGGCCGATCAGAGCCAGTACCAGTGCCACCCCGACGGAAATACCAATCAGCAGGATGGGCGACGCGCCTTTCTTGAGCAGGTGGTACATGGCAAAGGTATAAGCCAGTCCCAAAAGTCCCGGCATGATGGCGTCCAGCAGGCCCTTCTGAATTTCGATGCCGCCGACCTTCATGACCGTCTGAAGCTTGACCATGGATGAGATAAGGCCGCCGACGACCATGAGTCCCATAATGCTGGCCGCGTGGGAAATCTTCCGGGTCTGCTCCTTAAGGCTCACAATGGCCTTGACCCCTGTGTTGTAGCCGTAATGGCCCAGGAAGAAAATCAGGCCGAAGTGCAGGATATTGAACAGGATCAAAAATACGAAGGGTCCCGCAATATTTCCCTGGGAAGCCAGCGACGCCCCGATCCCCGCACAGATGGGCAGGGCCGTCAGCCAGAACAACGCATCCCCGATCCCGCCCAGGGGCCCCATGGTGGCCACTTTGACGGCACGGATGGTTTGCCGGTCTTCCTTGTTTTCTTCCATGGCCAGGATCAGGCCCATGATGAAGGTCACCAGGAAGGGATGGGTATTGAAAAATTCCATGTGATCCGTCATGGACGCGCTCAAATCCTTCTTGTTCTTATGGATCTTCTTGAGACTGCCCATGATCCCGTAAAGCCAGCCGCAGGCCTGCATCCGTTCGTAGTTGAAGGACGCCTGCAGCAGCAGGGAACGCCATATCGTCTTATTTATATCCTTCTTGGTGATGACCTTTTCCACCTGGGGATTTTCATATCGATCCCCATCATTCATCATCCCGGTTTCCACCCCGTTGGGTTCCAATGCTTTATTAGATTCCATCTGAATAATCCTCCTCTTCACTTCCGCCGGCAGCGCTGGCTACCGCCATACTTTCTCCCGACTCCTTACTGCGGAACGCCTCATACAATGCGATGGCAAGGGCAATCAGGGCCAGACCGATAATCGGAAGATTACCGTAAGCCACAATGACGTACCCCGCGATCATAAAAGCGACGTATTCCTTCTTGAGCATAATCTTCAGCAGCATGGCAAAGCCGATTGCAGGCATGGCGCCGCCGGCGATGCTCAGACCGTGGATGGCCCATGTGGGAATGGCGCTGACAATCTGGGACGCCTTGTCCGCACCCAGATAAACCGGCAGGAAAGCCACGATGAAGTAGAAGAAAAAGAGCACTACCAGTCCCGCGTAGTTAATGGCAGCAATCCCCTTTGTGTCTGCATTGGCTGCATAATCATCTGCCTTGTGCATAAAGAATGAAAACAAGGTGAAGATGAGCGTGATGGCCGCTTGAACCGCAACCGCGAAGGGAACGGCCAACCCGACGGCCGCCTGGGCATCCAGATGCCCCAGGATCGCGATGCTGGTCCCGATGACCCCACCGATGACCACGTTCGGCGGCTGGGCTCCGGCCAAAGGCACCATCCCCATCCAGACGAATTCCAATGTCGCCCCGACGATCAAGCCGGTTTTGACATCCCCTAAAATCAGACCGATTACCAAACCGGTCACCACCGGACGGTGGATATGCGTCAGGCCGTCAAAAAGGTCGATCCCCGCGATTCCAGCCCACAGCGCAATCAAAAAAGCTTGTAAAAACATGAATTTCCTCCAATCCTCTCCTAATGGCACAGACTCGCTAGTCTGCTGTCATTACAAAAATTTCCGGATATCCGCCTCGACCCCTTCCGTTGGGACCCTGCGAATTTCCAGCTCGACGCCTTTTTCAAGCAGCTTTCTAAAAGCGTCCCGTTCACTGTCGCCAATAAAAACCGTCGAACTGATCTGGGTTTTCCCCTCGGAAAAGTGCAGGTTTCCAATATTGATCTTTTTAATTGGAACACCCCCCTCAACTAAACGAAGGGCATCTTCAGGGGTACGGACCACCAGGAAGATGTGCTGTTTCGGCGACGCCTTGTCGATGATATCGATGGTTTTCTGGATGCTGAAGAAGCGAATCCCACAGGTTGTCGGGATGACCATTTCCATCAGGTTCTGTTGGACCGGGTCCGATGCCGCCGCATCATTCGCCACCACAATGAGATTCGCTCTCAAATGGTTTACCCAAGTCACGCCAACCTGTCCGTGAACCAACCGATTGTCGATCCGTGTTAACATAATATCCGGCATTTTTTTCTCCTTTCGAAATAACCAATCACCCTCAAGTGGTAACTGATATTTCATCCGCGCTCTTCTTTTCTGCAGTTAACTGTTATTCTTTGGTAATTACCAGTAAATAAATAATACAGACTTGAGCGCCCGTTGTCAATGATTTTTAATTTTTCTTAAATAAATTTTTTTGATGTTTTTTTCTTGATTTTCCCCAAAATATTGGGTATTATCATCTAAAATCCCCATAGGAGGTCAAAATGTACATACAAAATGCAAAAATAATCTATCCTGACCGTATTGAATCAGGATCCGTATCCATTCAAGACCAGCGCATTACTGGTATTAATGGTGAGATACCAGATAAAAACGATATGATAATTGACGGCCAGGGACTTTACCTTGCCCCCGGCTTCATCGATATCCACATCCACGGGGCGGGCGGCCACGATACCATGGAAGGAACCCCCGAAGCCCTCGACTCCATCGCGACAACCATTGCGGCCCAGGGTACGACGGCCTTCCTGCCCACAACGATGACCACCCCAGTTGACAGGATCAACCACGCCCTCCGGGCCATCGGCCAGCGGCGGGATGGCGGTGGGCCCGGGGCCCAGGTGCTGGGTGCCCATCTGGAGGGGCCCTTCATCAGCGGCGCCGCCATCGGCGCCCAAAATCCTGCCTACCTCCAGGAGCCCTCCATCGACGTCTACCAGGCCATGACCGAAGGCTGCGGCGATGTGCCGGTATCCATCACCATGGCCTGTGAGCTGGAAGGCAGTGACGCGCTGATCACCTACCTGGCCGGACAGGGCCTGGTGGTTTCCATCGGCCATTCCAACGCCACCTACGAGGAGGTCTGCCGGGCTGTGGCCGCCGGGGCCTCCCATACCACCCATCTCTTCAACGGCATGTCCGGCCTCCACCACAGGGAGCCTGGTGTCGTCGGCGCCACCTTCGATCTGGAAGCCCTGACCACCGAAGTAATCACCGACGGCATCCACATCAGCTGGCCGGTCCTCCGCACGACCTTCCGCCAGAAGGGCACAGACCAGGTCTGCCTGATTTCCGATGCCATGATGGCCTGCGGCATGCCCGACGGGGTTTACGAGCTGGGCGGCCAGGAAGTCATCGTCGCCGACAAGGCCGCCCGGCTGCGCACCGGTTCCCTGGCCGGTTCCGTCCTGACCCTGCGGGAGGCCGTCCGCAACGTCGCCCGTCACTGCGGAATCCCCCTCCACGAAGCTGTGAAGATGGCCACCCTCAATCCCGCGCGCTTCTGCGGCGTCGACGATCACAAGGGGCGGATCGCACCGGGATACGACGCAGACCTCGTGCTCTTCGATGAGGATTTCCAAATCAAGCAGGTCATCATTGGCGGAAAGACCTTCTGTTGAGCAACTTTTGTGAGCTGAAAATAAAACGACATTCGAAAAAAAACATAAAAAAAAGGAAACCGCTGATTCTTGCGGTTTCCTGATATTTGCAATGGTGATCCCTATAGGGCTCGAACCTATGACCTCTACCACGTCAAGGTAGCGCTCTTCCAGCTGAGCTAAGGGATCAGGCGGTCATTTCTGACTGCTTGTTTATTATACACAAATGCACTTCTTTTGTAAAGTCTTTTTTTCTTTTCCCGCCGACTTTTCTTTTCCGGCCAATTCCATCCAGTGCGGGATCAAATCGTCCCACCCTTTTTAAGGAAAAATCATGGGTGCAGGCTTTATATTTTACAAGAAAGGTCAATGGCGTTCCCAAAAAACTGTCACAAATGGGAAAGTTTGTCACTTTCCCTTCCCGGTTTATCAGCGTATAATGGGAATGTAATGGATATCCTGTCCATGACTTTGATTGTTACAAAGGGGGTAACATATTTTATGAACAATTTTTCGAAGACCGAACTCAATAAAAACAAGAAATACCTGGAACTGCTGTCCCAGGATTTTCCCAACATCACATCGGCCGTCAGTGAAGTGGTGAATCTGCGGGCCATCCTCAATCTGCCAAAATCCACAGAGCACTTTCTTACCGACATCCACGGGGAAAACGAAGCCTTCAACCACGTGATGCAGAACGCCTCCGGCGCCATCCGCCGCAAGGTAATGGAAGAGCTGGGCAGCACCGTGGCCCTGGAGGATCTGGAAGAGCTGGTGCCGCTGATTTATTACCCGGAAGAAAAGCTGGAGCTCATCAAGCAGGAAAAGAAGGGCAAATACCTGGACAACTGGTACCAGCTCACCATCTACCGGCTGGTCAAGGTGTGCCGGGCGTCAGCCTCCAAATACACCCGCTCCAAGGTACGCAAGACCCTGCCCAAGGATTTCGCCTACATCATGGAGGAACTGCTCCAGGAAGACGAGCACCGGTTCAACAAGAAGGATTACTACAACCAGATCATCGGCAGCCTGGTGGAATACGGCCGGGCCGACCATTTCATCATTGAAATTTCCGGCGTCATCAAACGGCTGGTCACCGACCATCTCCACATCATCGGCGACGTGTTCGACCGGGGGCCGGGGCCCCAGCTGGTCATGGAAAACCTCATGCAGCACCATTCCCTGGATCTCCAGTGGGGGAATCACGATATCCTGTGGATGGGCGCCGCGGCAGGCAACCCGGCCTGCGTGGCCTGCGTGGTCCGGATTGCCCTGCGCTACGCCAACCTGGACGCCCTGGAAAATGGCTACGGCATCAACCTGCTGCCCCTGGCCACCTTTGCCAACCGCATTTACGAGGGGGATCCCTGCACCGATTTCCGTCCCAAAGTGACGGAGGACAACACCCAAACCGAAACGGAGCTGGCCATGATTGCCCGGATGCACAAGGCGATCTCCATCATCCAGTTCAAGGCCGAGGACGCCATCATCGCCCACCATCCGGAATACGACATGAAGGACCGCCAGCTTCTGCGGGCCATCAACTTTGAATCCGGCACGGTGACGGTGGACGGGGTGGAATATCCCCTCAACGACACCGACTTCCCCACCCTGGATCCCGCCAAGCCGGCGGCCTTCACCCCGGAAGAAAAGGCGGTCCTGGACCGTCTGGTGTACTCCTTCGCCCACAGCGACAAGCTCCAGCGGCACATCCACTTCATTTACGCCAAGGGGAGCATGTACCTGATATACAACGACAACCTGCTGTTCCACGCCTGCATCCCCATGAATGCCGACGGCACCTTCAAGAGCTTCCGCTACAAGGGCCGGGACTACGCGGGCAAGGAGCTCATGGACAAGTTCGACCAGCTCTCCCGGGAAGCCTACTTCTCGGATTCCAACGAAAAACCGCCCCGCTCGGATTTCCTGTGGTTCCTGTGGTGCCACAAGGATTCCCCGCTTTTCGGCAAGGACAAGATGGCGACCTTCGAACGGTACTTCATCGATGACAAGACGCCTCATAAGGAAAATTATACGCCCTACTACACCATGATCGACGAAAGTGACACCATGGCGGATACCATCCTGAAGGAATTCGGGCTGGATCCCTCCCAGGGCCACATCATCAACGGCCATGTGCCGGTAAAGGCCAAGAGTGGTGAAAGCCCCATCCGGGCCCACGGCAAACAGCTGGTCATCGACGGCGGCTTCGCCAAGGCCTACCAGAAGACCACGGGCATCGCCGGGTACACCCTGACCTACAATTCCTACGGCATGACCCTGATCAGCCACCGTCCCTTTGAATCGGTGGAAAAGGCCATCCGGGATGGCGTGGACATCAAATCCACCAAGCAGGTCATCGAAACCAACCTGAACCGCAAGCGGGTGGCGGATACGGACATCGGCAAGAACCTCAAGACCCAGGTGGTGGATCTGGAAATGCTGATTGCCGCTTACCGCAAAGGCTTCATCAAGGAAAAGAAGCTGTCATCCTGACAAATGTTTATTCCTGTCGCTTTTTATTAACGAAAACTGTATTCAAGGCCCTTTGCCGATTGACGATAGGCCACGTGTATGGTATCCTTACTGGCAGAGAGGGAAAGAGCCGTCCAGCGTCATGCTGGGCGGCTCTTCGGCGTTTTTTGCGTTCATTCATTTTTCCGGCTGACACGGCAGCCGATGCTTGTGGCCCGGGCCTGCTCCAATCAGCAGGCGCACCCAACGCCATTGTCCGCTTCCGGAGACAGGGGATTGTTTTCAATCTCCAGCAAAAACAGGAAGGGATACTCGGCCTGGATGTGCTGCATGTGGCCGATCCAGTTGACGAGGATGGCGCGGAGGGCCCGCTCCATGTCATCGTTGAGGTGCTCCTGCTCCACCGATGGCAGATGGTCAAAATTCGTCCGGGCCGACAGTTCATCCTTTAAGTGGAAGATGGCCCAGAGCATGTCCGTAAAGACCTCGTGCTCCAGCAGGGCCGGATTGGAGATGATGATCATCATGGACATGTGCTTCTCCTGAAAGATCTCCCGCAAATGGGTCATGCAGGTGGGGCTGAGCCGGAAGGAAAGGGGACACCGGTGGACGGCCTCCACAGCGGCGGCAAAATCCCGGGGGCCCCAGTCCTTTTCAATTTTCAGGGCCGGCCAAAGGACCTCCTTATTCAGGAGAGGCCGGAGCATGGTCCGGAACATGGCCATGCCGCAGTCACTGAAGAAGGTGCTGGCCAGCATCTGGGTCTTTTCCATGCGCTCCCGCTTTTCCCTGGAGCCGATGATCTGTCCCACAGCAATGGTGACCACGGCGATCTGCACCGGCAAAAAAGCCCAGTCCTGGAGCAGGTAGAAAAAGGTGTCCCGGGTGTCGTGAAACAACCAGAACTGAACCAGGTAGATGATCGCCGAGGTGGCGAACAGCAGGACGATGGCGACTGCGGTGGCGTGCTTGGCAAAATAATTTTTCATGGCATCACAACTCCAATCCGAAATCCATAAGCTGCCCGATCATGGGCAGTTTCCTTCCGCAGGGCATGTATTCGTACAGTCCGAAGCCGACCACGTGATGCTCCGCCTTCAGACTTTCCAGGGACGCCATCAGGACCTCGAAGGGTATCCCTCCCGCCACAGGAACCGGCGTGTTGGGAAAGGCCAAAGGGTCCAGAACATCCAGGTCCAGATGGATGTAAAGGTGGCTCTGGTTTTTCCCGCTGACCCATTTCTGGAGGACGGTGGGATCCGCCTGCCAATCGTCAACGGTGATTACGGGAATGGATACCGCCTGAAGGAACCGCTTTTCCGGCTCGTCCAGTCCCGGCAGCCGGCAAAGGCGATCTGCTCCGGCACCAATGGCCGTTCCACCAATTCAGCCAGCCCCTGCCCCGCCGGTTCCAGCAGCGCCCGCACCGGCATGCCGTAGAACAGCTTGGTGGCCGACTCCCAGGGCGCGTTGATATCGCCGTGGGCATCCAGCCACAGCACGGCCAGATCGCCGTGGTAGCGCGCATTCAGCCAGGCCAGGGAGGAGATGTCCGCGTCGCAGCTTCCGCCGATGGTGAACAACTTATCCGGGGCCTTGTCTTCCAGCCACTTCCGGGTCCGTGCCATCAGAGCCCTCAGGGCGACCTTTCCCCAGACATCGTCCTCCAGGGGCAGGTCCGCCGGTTCCTCCGGTACCGGCAGGCTCTCATAAGCCTGGCCTTCCAGATAATAATCCTGAATCTCCTTTGGCCCGTACAGGGTCGACAGGTCCGCGCCTCCCTGCCACTGGGGATTGACGAGTGTGATCTTCATGATGACTCCTTTCCGATTTCCAACGGTTGATTATGGTTACAGTATACAGAATGGGCGGGGAGAAAGCCAGAGGAAATTGCGATAATACAATGTTATCCCCTACGCATGTGGGGCTAATGACACTTCGATCTGATTCTCATGGACATCCGCATGCCCGTGCTGGACGGCTACGGGGCCACCCGTCAGATCCGGGCCATGGACCGGACCAACGCCCGCACCGTACCCATCATCGCCATGACTGCCGACGCCTTCCACGACGATGTCCAAAAAACAAAGACGCCGGCATGGACGGTCATGTTTCCAAGCCCATCGATCCGGCTGTCTTTTACGCGACGCTGGCGTCCCAGCTTAATCTTCCCCGATAATCCCCCGCAGGTTATCCTGGATGGCCCTGGCCACATCGGGCTTGTTCATGCAGTACACGTGGATGTTGTTCACGCCGTTGGCGTAGAGGTCCACGATCTGCTCGGTGGCGTAGGCGATGCCCGCGGCGTACATGGCCTCAGGCTTGTCCCGGAAGCGGTCCGCCATGGCCAGGAAGCTCTGGGGCATGAAGGCCCCGGACAGCTCCAGGGTCCGCTTGACCTGGGCCGCGTTGATCACCGGCATAATCCCAGCCACCACCGGCACGGTAATGCCGGCCTCCCGTAGCTTGTACATGAAATTGTAGAACATCGGGTTGGAGAAGAACATCTGGGTGGTCAGGAAATCGCACCCCGCGTCCACCTTTTCCTTGAGGGTGGCGATGTCCGAAATCTGATTGGGGGATTCGGGATGCACCTCGGGGTAGCAGGCTCCGCCGATGCAGAAGTCCCCTGCGGCACGGATATCCGCCATGAGCTCATTGGCGTGGCGGTATTCCCCGGGAAGATAATCGTGGGGCAGGTCCCCCGCAGGGCCATGATGTTTTCGATGCCCGCCGCCTTTAAATCCTTGAGCCGCGCCGCCACCGTGGCCCGGTCTGAAGCCACGCAGGTCAGGTGGGCCAGGGCCGGCACCCCTGTGGCCGTCCTCGATCCGCCGGGCGATGTCCACCGTGTACCGGCTGGCGCCATCGCCGCCGGCCCCGTAGGTCACGCTCATGAAGGAGGGGCTCAGGGCCGCGATTTCTTCCACCGCTGACATGACGTTTTCCATCCGGGCGTCGGTCTTGGGAGGAAACACCTCGAAGGAGAGCCGTGGTTTATTTTCTTTGAATAATTCCGTTAATTTCATCTTCTCAACCTCTCAACTCTATTGTACTCTATTTTAATAGTTTTTTATTGTACCATATTATGCCGGGATTGCCTCAAAATGTCTATAAAAAATCAAAAAAATTTCTTCATATCAACCAAAAGGTGGACGACAAGGGTCCACCTTATCCTTTATAATAAATTAAAATATCAAGTTCGAATGAACTTTGGGAGGTAAACAACGTGAAACGGAAATTAAGTTTGATCGTCTTCGCCCTTGTGGCGGCGATTGCCCTGCTTTCGGGATGCTCCAGCGCCACCCTGGACTCCGACAGCGTTTCTGACAAAACCCCCAGCGGGGAAAAAAGCAAATGGGCCGTGTACTGGTATGGCTGCGGCTCCGATCTGGAAAGTGAAGGCGGCGCGCCACCACCGACATCGAGGAAATGATGAGCGCCAGCCTGGGCAGCGATGTCAAGGTCGTCCTGGAAACCGGCGGTGCCAAATCCTGGAACAACGACGTCGTCAACGCCAAAAAGATCCAGCGCTGGGAAGTGTCCAAGGACGGCATGAGCAAGGTGGATGAACTGCCTCAGGCCGACATGGGCGACCCCGAAACCCTGTCTTCCTTCTTGAGCTTCTGCAAGAAGAATTATCCCGCCGAGCACACCATGCTCATGTTCTGGGATCACGGCGGCGGCAGCGTCTCCGGGGTATGCTTCGATGAAAATTACGAATACGACAGCCTGACCCTGTCCGAGCTGGATTCGGCCATCGGTTCCGCCTGGGGGACCAGCCAGAAATTTGACATCATCGGCATGGACACCTGCCTCATGGCCACCCTGGACAATGCCAACATCATGAAGAAGTACGCCAATTACCTGGTGGCTTCGGAAGAAACGGAACCCGGCAACGGCTGGCAGTACACCGGCTGGCTGACCAAGCTGGGTGAAAACCCCGGCATCTCTGCCGCGGATCTGGGCAAGTCCATCTGCGACACCTACAAGTCCGGCTGTGATGACGAAGGCACCGGTGACGATATCACCCTGTCGGTCATCGACCTGTCCAAGGTCGATCCCCTGGTGGCGGCCGTCAACAACATGGGGGCCGAGGTCCTGACCAGCGCGGCCAAGAACGTCAAGGTCATCGGCCAGTTCGGCCGCAGCGCCAAATCCGCTGAAAACTACGGCGGCAACAACGACGAGGACGGCTACACCAACATGGTGGACCTGGGCGATCTGATGAAGAACGCCGACAAGGTCATCCCCTCCACCGACACCACCGTGGTCAACGCCCTGAAGAGCGCTGTGGTTTACAAGATCAACGGCGAATACCGCAGCAATTCCTCGGGCCTGTCCACCTACTACTCCTACGATGGGGATACGGACAACCTGAACGCATACGCGTCCATCGCCGCCAGCCCCAACTACACCAAATTCATGCAGTACTCCCTGGGTGAAGATGTCTCCACCGATGTCCAGCAGACCACCGGTGTTGCCGCACCCCAAACGGTACAGAGCTATGCCCAGCCCGCCACCTTATCCGTGGACAAGAACGGCTACATCAACCTGCAGCTCGACGCCAACACCCTGGATTCGGTCAACAGCGTGACCTTCAACCTGATGTACAACGACAAGAAGAACAACGTGCAGGTCCTCATGGGCAACGACAACGACATCACTGCCAACTGGGACACCGGTCTGTTCAAGGATAACTTCCGCGGCGTCTGGGGATCTATGGACGGCGAAATGGCCTACATGGAGCTCTCCGAGGAAGGGGAGTGACTACAACCTGTACACCGTGCCCATCAAACTCAACGGCAAGGAAACCAACCTGAGTGTCTCCTACGACTTCGACAAGGAAAAATTCACGATCCTGGGCGTCAACGCAGGCATCGACCCCAACACGGGCATGGCCAGCCGGGATCTGACCAAGCTGACCAAGGGTGACAAGATCGTGCTGATCACCTACACCCAGCCCCTGGGGGACAACAACGCCGCCAAGACCAAGAAGGAATCCAAGGAAATCACCTACAGCGGCAAGAACCAGTTTGAGGAAATGGATTTGAAGGACGGCACCTACACCTACAATTTCGTGGTGAAGGACACCACCGGCAAGACCACCAACTCCAACCCGGCCACCCTGACCCTCAAGGATGGGGATATCACCGCGGCACTGAAATAACGATTCTCTCAACCTCCGTCAACCGGAGGTTTTTTGTTTATCTCAACCTTTCGGTTGATGACACAAACCGCGGAACGTTATATAATATAACAAAGATATCATAAAGAAAGAAGGCAACACCATGGAACACTCCCATCACTTTCGTCTGATTCATATCGTCGTTTTTCTGACGGCAATGACTCTCTTCTCCCTTTGGGGCCTTCTGACCTCCGTCCAGGCGGCGGAGACCACCACGGACCGGCAGGACAACCTATCTGCCAGCCAGTACAGCTCCTTCGGATTCAACGATCTGAGCGCCCCCTCGACCTTTGACTCTTCAGACACCACCAATCCCCTGCAAGGCTACACGCCGACCACTTTGTCCGAGCTGTACGTGGGGCAGACCAACCGGAACGACGACCTTCCGGATTTTGCCGGCAATTTCTTCATCGCCGAAAATCCGTCAAGCGCTTCGAGCAGCAGTCTGAATCTGGACAATCTGGCGAAAAACACCATCGGCAGCACCCAGAGCTATCCCGACAGCGGCATCTACAGCCAGTGCAAGAACGTTATCTCCTTCAAGCCCGGCAACCTGTCCGACGCCGACGCCGGCTCCCGCCGGGATGTGATCTTCGAGGATACCCTGTACACCACCGAAAACAACAACGGCCAGAGCAAGCAGCGCCTCCGCGTCCTCACCCAGGACGGCCAGAACAATTACCAGGGCGCCTCGTCCGTGACCAACGACCTGTCCAGCTCCGACTGGGTTGCGGACATCACCGTCCGTGACCAGCAGAGCTACCTGGCCCTGGCGGCCGGGGATTACGACAATGACGGTGCCAAGGAAGTGGCGGCCTACGTGCCCACCGACGGCGGCGGACGGATCGCCATTTACGACATCGAAGCCGACGGCACGGGCTGGAAGCCCGTGGAAAAATGCAGCTGGGAGGTCAAGGCCAGCGGCCGGGACCGCTTCGGCTTCTCCGACGGCACCGAACGCCCCATCGTCAACCTGTCCACCACCTCCATGGCCGGTCACGACGACCTGGTGGCCTGTGTCTCCATGCCCTACGATGACAAGCACACGGGCAACAGCGAATGCGATGTCCTCTCCGTGAGCGGAAACGCCGTCAACCGCGTGTTCTACTGCGGTCTGGAATATTCCGGGACCCGGTTCAAATTCCCCTCAGCCACCAGCGCCGATGTGAACGGCGACGGCACGGATGAAATCGTCGTAGCCGGGACCAAGAACACGGGCTACGACAACAGCAAGGGCAAAAAAGGCGACATCAGCAGCTCGGACAACCTGGTCAACATCCTGCTTTACGACAAGTCCAACAACCAGTACCACTTTGCCTGGTCGTCACCCCAGTCCATCCACGCCAACAAGACCGTGGCGGAGGATGCCAATGACAAGATGAACAACCCCATCGCCCTGACCGCCGGCAATTACATCAGCGGCAGCCTCCAGGACACGGTGTTCTGCGGCGGCGCCTACTACACCTTCGCGCCCAACAGCCAGAGCGGCAAGGACCCCATCGCCGACGGCAAGTTCACCTGCAACACCGCCCAGGACTTCAAGATGGCTGATTCCTCCAGCTGCTTCATCGCCCAGGCCATCAGCGCCACCTTCATCGGCGACACGGATAACCGCATGACCGACCAGCTCATCGTCCTCACCGGGGACCAGGCCGGTGCCAAGCCCGACCAGGTGGACATGAACGTATCCTGGGTCTACGCCCAGAATGGCAGCCTTCATCAGGAGGACACCAACAAGGAATACGTCGACAGCCAGAATCACGACGACAACGGCACCTGCGTGACCCTCTGTGCCCTCAACGCCGATGACGACACCACCTACATGCGCTACACCGGCAAAGTCGTGGGCTGGACCGACCCGACGATCTACAGCATCATGCTCAGCCCACCCTACTGGAGCGAGCTGGATTACGGCAGCGCCCTGAACTCCCGGGGCTCCACCTCCTTCGTCATCACCACGGGCACCGGCACCGGCAATGGCAACACGGGCAACATCGGCCAGTGCTTCGGGTTCTCCCTGGCCGGCGGCGCTTCAGTGCTGGGCAACAGCGTCAGCCTGGGCTTCAGCATGGACGAAAGCGCGGTTTACACCCACAGCTATCAGGAATCCCATTCCCACACCACCAGCTACACCTGCACCAACGGCGGCGGTGACGATTATGTGGCCCTGGTCCTGACGCCCCTCTCGGTCTATAATTACGACGTGTACATCCCCGCCCACACGGCCACCCAGTCGGAAGTCGATGGCTGGGATGAAAGCATCGACGGCGCTAAGCCCAATGTCGGGGACACGGTTCCCGCGCGGAACACCACCCTGGGCGTCACCGTCCAGCTTCCACCGGTGTACAGCACCCGCACGGTCAGTGAATACAACGAAGCGGCCAAGAGCTACAACGACCAGGCGGGGAGCAATGCCCTGTCCCTCATCGACACCAACGAGCTGTGCCCGGGGATCAAGAACGGCGATCCCAGCACCTATCCCAAGACGCTCTTCGACACCAATGTGACGACGAAGGACGGGAAAATCGACGATGAAAGCGCCTTTTCCTCCGACCCCCATCGGCATCAGCGTGGAAAACAACCACAAGGATACCATCAGCTACACCGACAGCAACACCGTCACCAAGACCAACGGCTACAGCGTCACCCTCAAGGCGGCCCTCAAGGTTGAAGAAAAGACCCACGTCCCTGGTCTTCGATGAGAGTTCCAGCCTGACCGGCGGCCTGACCGGCGGCTGGGGGCAGACCTGGAGCACCACCACCACCAATGGCCTGGGCTACACCGGCGAGTTGGTCTCCCTGCCCACCAGCGCCAAAATTGGAAACACCATGCCCTACGGCTACAGCGTCGCTCTGGCCAAATGGACCACGCCCATCGCCAACGCGGAAACCATCAAGTACAACGACGACAGTACCGTCAAGGGCAGCGCCCAGGTGGTGGGCTACCTGGTCACCGGGGCCGATCAAACCATCCCGACCCTGCCCACCGACTTCCACGCCGTCACCTCCAGTGCTGACACCATCCTTCTGGAATGGAACAATCCCACCAGCGCCCGGGCAGCGGCCAGCTACAAGGTGTATTACGCCAAGGTCAGCGGCGGCTCAACCGGCACCTACCAGCCCGTGAAAAAGGACGGGGAAGACCTGGTGGTAAGCGGTACGGCCAGCGGCTGCCTGGTGGAAGGTCTTGACAGCGGCTCCACCTACAGCTTCAAGCTGGAGGCCTACGACGCCGGCGGCGTGAGCAAGAGCGCCCAGGGCCCGGCTGTCCAGGGGACGACCAAGTCCAGCGACACCAGCGGCGCCGTCATCACCTCCGCGCCCAAGGACGCGTACATCAAAACCGGTGACACGGCGACCTTCACCGTCGCAGCGACACCGCGCACCGACAACGACACCTTGACCTACCAATGGCAGAAGCTCGATCTGGCCCACAGCTACTCGCCTGAATGGACCAGCATCACCGGTGCCACCGGCGCTTCTTACAACGTGGCCACCAATGCAGACAACGGTGCCGCCCTCAATGGCACGGCCTACCGCTGTATCGTCACCGAAACCGCAGCCAGCGGCAATAGCCATACGGATACCTACACCCGCTCGGCCACCCTCCACGTGGATGAAGGAACGGCCAGCGCCTTGTCCCTGTCCATCGACGCGGCGGACAATGCCGCCAGCGTGACCAGCGTCAGCGCGGACAATAAAACCGTCAGCGCCAATGCCGGCTCAGCCATCACCGCCAAGGGGACCCTCACCGGCGGAGCGGACAACCAAACCATCACCTTGATCTGCATCCCCACGGGGACCACCACCGGCGACCCGGTCAGCGCCACCGGCACCACCGGAAGTGACGGCAGCTACACCATCACATTGGACTAAGGGGCTGTCCTTCGGGCAGCTACACCGCCATCGCCTATTACGCGGGAAGCGGCAGCACCGGCCACAGCAGCTCCGACACCATCGCCATCACCGCCCTGGATGCCACCAAGGAATACGCCATCCACTACGTGCTGGACGGCGGGGCCAACGCCGTGACCAATCCGACCCGCTTCACCCAGGCTGGGGGCATCATCGACCTGGCCGACGGCGCCAAGGAAGGGGCGACCTTTGCCGGATGGCACCGGGCCGCTGATTTATCCGACACACCTCCTGTCAGCCAGATCATCTGCAGCCAGGAAAGCAGCGACATCACCCTGTACGCGGCCTGGACTTACACGGACTACCCCATCACCTACGAGCTGGACGGCGGCACCAACGCCGTGACCAACCCGGCCACCTACACCATCAAGGACACCGTG
>Ga0268356_11106_pt1 | contig 19293 bp, 25 predicted proteins | sample BioMet10_FD_194415 | JGI IMG/M metagenome (GOLD analysis project Ga0268356, IMG submission 194415) | Sewage microbial communities from Oakland, California, United States - Biofuel 10 (PacBio Assembly) | ecosystem: Engineered > Wastewater > Sewage > Unclassified | place: USA: California | collected...
TCAATAATGTAGCTTTTGCCGAGGTAATGCATACTTCACTCGCTACTCTGCGGAAGCTGGGAAGAATGAAGAGGCATATAAGTTGCTAAGAGTTCTGTACTCGATGGTATGTATTTGGGTGGTAGCAGTCCGGGTAACTTTCGGACAAGTCAGCTTTATTACGATGCTGCCCGCGGAGAATGTTACAGGGATTTTGGCGATCCCATAGGAGTTGCCTCACGTGCACTTGTTCAGGACTTTTGGTGTGTTGCCAGATGCAATGAATGGACGAGTTTTGGTTCGCCCCGGTTTCCCTTCAGCATGGGATCATGCAATCTATTTCTACACCGGATATCAAACTTTGCTTTTAAACGTACTAATAATACAGAAGCTTATAACGTTGAACTTAAATTTGAAAAGCAACTGGCTCTTGGAATTACAAGTTCGTGCTTTCTCTGATAAAATTAGATCTTTGAAGATAAACGGAAAAGATGCTAAGTGGTCATTTGTTTGAATCTGCTGCCGGATATCCAATAATAAAAATAACTTCTCCTTCTGCTAAAAAGAACAAGATAGAAATTGTTTGGGGGAGAAAATAAGCTGGTTAAAACTCCGGGAAGTAGTATCTGTTATGAAAGGTTCTTCCTATTCTGTAAACCTGAAATGTTCAGTAAAGAAGATCTATGACTCCTCAGAATATTTTAGCTAATGCAAAAATCTCCGGTAATAACTTATCGGGTAATGTAATTGCTGAGGCTGGTAGTCATACACTGTTTACTCTGTTTCTCAGGGAGAAATGGAGTGGTGGATGCCGGTAAATATCAATGTGAAGGAGAAACCAAAGTGCAGCTAAGGCATTTGCCGATGTAAACGGCTCCACTTGCGAACCGGTTAATATGGATGGAGCATTGAACGATTCGGTAAGTAAGATATTTAAAAATGAATATCTAATGCCACGCTCACCATATACAACGCTTCAGTTGCCTAAGCAAGGCATTGGTGAATGGTGTCATCCTCAGACAACTGCGGATATTGACGACTCGGGTGTTCGTTCTAAAGTTCGTGATGGAATATTGTCGACTACTCTTGGAGTGCCTTTCAGAACTCCTACTGTGGGTAATAATATTGCTTTTACTTCTCTCTGGAAAAACTATCCAGAAAGGGTTTCCATAGAATTAAATGGAAAAGCTTCTCATATTTATTTGCTTTTGGCGGGTACAACAAACCACATGCAGAGTCATATAGTAAATGGAATTGTAAAAGTGACTTATAAGGATGGATCAGCAGAAGTGCTGAACTTAATTAATCCGGATAATTGGTGCCCCATCGAACAAGATTATTTTGTAGATGGAGCTGCGTTTTAAACTTCAATCTCCTCGTCCTTATAGATTACATCTGCTATCGGGTATTGTGAGTGATAATCTGGAAAAGGAAGCTTCACATAGAAGGTGTTTACGGAAGAAGTATCAAAGGAGGTGCCGGTGTCTTACTTGATCTTCCATTGAATAAGAATAAAGAATTAAAGAGTCTGGAGTTGGGAACAGAAGCTAATGATGTGATTATTGGTTTGATGGCTGCAACTCTGCAGAGATAAGATGATTAGTTAGAATTAAAATATATGTTTGTTTAGATTAGATTTGTTAGTGTTACAAGAGGCGGAATTTTAGTCCTGTGAAGGAGCGAAATTCTGCCCTTGTTGTTTTTAAGAACTTGTAGTAGCACTCTTGTGAAGTGTTTGTATAACCTGCTGAGTTATTTATTTATTATGGCGAATGGTCTATGCATTCTTGTACAAAACAATTAATTCTTCTGTACAAAAGAAAGAATTGTTTTGTACAGAAGAATACAATCTTTGTACAAGATGTTTTAAAACCTTCCGCCAGCTTTTTTAATAATAAGCTAGTATCCTCAATTATATTAAACCAAAAGTACTATATTTGTCATTAATAAAAGCAGGATGAATGTGATGACGATATGTTTTTTACCTTATGAAGAAGCAAATGTTTATAAAAGAATACTGATTTGGTTGTTAAGATTCAGGCATCGTAAAGGCTATGGAGTGTCATTCTCCTTTTGCCTTTAATCTGATAACCGGAGTACTCTATGAGAAAGCTCAATATTAACGATTATGAGTATTTAAACGATTTAATGAGAAAACCAGTCAGAAGTATTCTTCCTTCCTGGAATAATCGTTATCTTGAGAGTGCTAAAATATATGAGTTTATTTTTAGATTGGCTAATTATGCCCATCCGCAAACTATTCTCGAAATAGGAACTTCTGGTTGGAGCAGGCAGTGTTTATCTTTCATGCAGTAGAAAAAATGCTCGTTTCATAACTGTTGATAAGAATTCTCCGACAAATACTTTGGCTTGCTACTCTTTTTAAAAATATAGTGGCAATATAGATTTTCGCTTTGGCGATGTTTCAGCCTTTGGTTTCGGGAGCAATATCAGAACTAGACTTACCTCGATTTTTTATTCTTTCTTCAGGCGGGAGATTATCCATTGAACGCCGTTCAGTCAATGTTGAACAATGCATCAGTAAAAGCCATGCAGGTTCTGTCTTTTTAATTCAGGATATACATAAATCTTCAGCTTTGAAAAGATGGTGGAAAGAAATTCAGCTTGACGAACGGGTGGGCATTACGTTTGATCTTTACGATTTCGGTATTATTTTCTTCTTCGATAGAAAAAAAATAAAACAACACTATATTGTTAATTTTTAGATATAATTTTGCTAAACTCAGTCTGGACTATAAATAAAAAACACTATGAAAAAAAGCAATGTATATACCAGAACCGGAGACGAAGGAACGACTTCACTGGTAGGAGGGACAAGAGTCTCTAAAACAGATATTCGTTTAGAATCGTACGGCACTGTAGATGAGCTGAATGCTCACCTAGGTTTGCTGATGACGTATATTGAGGATGATGCGGATAAAGAATTCCTTTTGAAGATACAGCATAAGCTGTTTTCAGTTGGTTCTTACCTGGCTACTGATCAGGATAAAACACCACTGAAGGAATGTAGCATTATTTTGCCGTCACACATTGAAGAAATAGAAAGGGAGATTGACATGATAGATGAACAATTGCCACCAATCAATCGTTTTGTTATTCCAGGCGGGTGTAGAGGAACGGCAATTTGTCACGTTTGCCGTACTGTTTGCCGAAGAGCGGAGAGGCGTATATTATCTCTATCAAAGAGTTGCTTTATTGATAAAAATATAATGGTCTTTATGAACCGTTTGTCCGATTATTTGTTCCTTTTATCCCGAAAACAGAATATAAATATAAATCGCAATGAAATATTTTGGGATAATACTTGCAAATGAGATTATTTATTATACTTTTGCGGGAAAATTAAAACACGAGTTTAGTAATCATTTTTAATACTAACAGTTATGTATTGGACGTTGGAATTGGCATCTAAACTGGAAGATGCACCTTGGCCTGCAAGTAAGGACGAGCTTATTGACTTCGCAATGCGCTCTGGCGCACCGCTTGAAGTTATTGAAAATCTTCAGGATTTGGAAGATGAAGGTGAGATATATGAAAGTATAGAAGATATTTGGCCGGATTATCCCAGCAAAGAAGACTTCTTCTTTAACGAAGAAGAGTACTAAAAACTTATTAAAGGAAGGAATTTTGAATTACCTTCCTTTTTTGTTGACTTATTCTTCATTATCTGTTTTCGTATTTCTTTTTAATTTTTCTTCAGGAATACAATTTATTAACCTTTTAGCAGTTAATTAAGGTAGGTGTTTACTTTGATTGATACGCTTCGATGAATTTAATAAAATACTTTTATTTTGTTTCGCTTTGCTTTGCTCTCTTTCCGTCAAAGCACAGTTCGACGCTGCAGTTTAGTCAGTATTGGGCGGTGACCGGATATTACAATCCAGCCTATGCCGGGCAAACCGACAAACTAATTAGTTACCGGAGCCTACAGTCAGCAATTAATGGGGTTTACCAATGCTCCCGAAATCAATGTTTTTTGCATGCCGATATGCCTGTTAAATTCTTAGGAAGTAAACATGGTGTAGGCGTAACTACTTTTTAATGAAGGTATCGGCCTTTTCAGAAATCAGATAGTTGGCTTGCAATATTCTTATAAAAAGCAATTGGGTAAAGGACAAATGGGTGTTGGCCTGCAGGTTGGTGCATTAAATTTATCTTTTGATCCGACAAATATCAACTTAGGCGACCAGACCAATGACGACGCTTTCCCTGCAACATCTGTTTCCGGAACAAGTATGGATGCAGGCGTAGGTCTTTATTATACACATCCTCAATATTATGGCGGTTATCTGTCACTCATCTTTCTGCTCCAACTGTTTTGATGGGCGAGAATAACAAGTTTAAAGTGGATCCTACTATTTATTTAACGGGAGGATGCAATATAAAAACGAAAAATCCGTTAATTTGGTTACAGCCATCATTCTTGTTGAAGAGTGATTTAGTATCTACAAAAGTAGATTTTACGGGACGAATGTTCTACAACTATAACGAAAAGACTCTTTATGGAGGACTCTCTTACAGTCCTGCAACATCAGTCACGTTTTTAGTTGGAACAAAAATAAAGAATATTACTGTAGGCTATGCTTACGAAATGTTTACGTCGCAGATAGGGATTGGAAGCGGAAGCCACGATCTGTTTATAAATTATTCGACTGATATAAACTTTTCGGGACACAGTAAAAACAGACATAAAAGTATACGTATTTTATAAGATTATGAAAAAACTCTTATTCATAGTTAGTTTAGTAATAACAGTTGCACTAATTTCATGCGGTGCCCCTGTGGGAGAGTCTTCTTCCGGAGGAGAGCTGACCGGCATAAGTGCAGTGGCGTGGGATGAACCGGCACCTTATGGTATGGTGCTGATTAAGCGGGGATCAGTAAAGGTAGGCCCAAGTGAAAACCGATAGCCTTTGGGGCAAGTCTGTTCCGTCTAAAGATATATCTGTAGATGCTTTCTGGATGGACGAAACAGAAGTGAGCAATTCCAAATATAAACAGTTTGTATTTTGGGTAAGAGACTCTATTATCCGTGAACGTCTGGCAGATCCTGCCTATGGGGGAAACGAAGTATATAAAATAACTGAAGACAGATATGGCGATCCTGTAAAACCTCATCTCAATTGGGCAAAACCTATTCCATGGAGAAGAGCTTCTGAAGAAGAGCAGGCTGCTATTAACAGTGTTTACAAAACTCATCCGATTGATGGAACAAGGATGCTTGATGCCGACCAGATGAATTATTATTATGAAGACTTTGATTATACTCAGGCTGCGCTTCGTAAAAACAGATTAAATCCGGCTCAAAGGAATAAGAATACAGATGTTCCGGTGAATTATGATGAAGTGGTAATGATATCTAAAGATACTGCATATATTGATGATGAAGGACGAATTGTGAATAGGACAATTACTCGCAGACTTTCATCTTTATATGATTTTCAGAATAGTTATATCGTGAACGTTTATCCGGATACAACTTGCTGGGTGAACGATTTCCGAAATTCCTATAACGAGCCTTATATGAAGCTCTATTTTAGTCACCCCCAGTTATAACGACTATCCTGTAGTTGGTGTATCGTGGGAACAAGCAAATGCTTTTTGTGCATGGAGAACTAATTATTTGTTAGCCGGCCTTCGTGGTGCTGCCCGCTATTTACAACGTTATCGTTTACCGACCGAAGTGGAATGGGAATTTGCAGCAAGGGGTAAGGAAGATAATGCTTATCCGTGGAAAGGAAAAGATACAAAATCGGATGAAGGTTGTTATTATGCAAATTATAAACCGGGTAGGGGAAACTACACAAAAGATGGAAATCTGATATCAACAAAGGTGGGTTCTTATTCTCCTAATTCAAATGGTTTATACGATATGGCAGGTAATGTTTCTGAATGGACTTCTACTGTTTATACAGAAGCAGGAGTATTGTCCATGAATGATATGAATCCCGAACTAAAATACAACGCAGCGAAGGAAGATCCTTATGTGATGAAGAAGAAAACCGTTCGTGGCGGATCCTGGAAAGATGTGGCTGCTTATGTACGATCTGATGCACGTTCTTATGAATATCAGAACGAAAGTAGATCTTATATAGGTTTCCGCTGTGTGAGAACTCAGGTTGGTTATAATAAAAAAAGGCAGATAACTATGATGAACAATATTAAAAAGAGAGGGCCATTCCACCGATTGCAGGATTTTATGGCTAGCTATAAAGGAAAAGTTTTACTCAACTATGCTTATAGTTGGGGTGCCTCTATTGTAATTACCGGTGTGCTGTTTAAGCTAACCCATTTGCCGGGTGCAAACATGATGTTGTGGATTGGTATGGGTACTGAAATATTAGTATTCTTTATCTCTGCCTTCGATCGTCCTGCCAAGACATATAAATGGGAGAGTGTGTTTCCCAATATAAAAATATCAGGTACTACTTATGCTAAACGAAAAGAATGGCCGGATGCTGATAATGGTATCGAAGAATCTAAGATTCCGGATGTTGTTCAAGAATGCTATCAATCAGTCTGCAACTAGGAATGTTGCTTGTGATGTAGTATCGCAACCTATCACTTCCCGAATTGTTTCCGGCATCTGCACAGGTGAGTTCTCAGAATGCTCCCGTTGGTGTGCAGGCACAAAGAGTAGCAGTTCCTGGTGGTGCTCCTGTTTCTGGTGGTGAAGACTGGGCTTCAATAATTAGTGGTGAAGTAGCTGCTAATTCTCCTGAGGTGGCAGATGCACACTGTATATCTGACAAAATTGGAATCAATGGCAAATACATTGGAACGTTTCAATTCAGCTAACTAATGCTTTGGCTGAAGTATCAGATACTCTAGCTTGAAATCTTATAAGAGTATTAGTGATAATTCGGATTCTATCACTACAAATTCGCTGGATATGTAGATCAGATGCAATCCTTGAATCGTAACCTGATGGGATTAAATACTATTTATGAAATTCAATTAAAGAGTATCAGTTCTCAGATTGATACCATTGATAAAGTAAACGTTGGTTTGAAACGCATTAAAGAGATGTATGAAGGATCAACAGGTAATAGTGAGAAGTTCAATGAGGAAGCCGAGAAAATGGCACAGCAAATGGAAGAATTAAACAAAGTTTATGCTCGCATGCTGAAGGCTATGACGGTGAACATGAATAATCAACAACAATTATAAACAAGTAGATAGATATGGCATCAATCGGACCGGAGTCTCCACGGCAGAAGATGATAAACTTGATGTATCTCGTCTTGATGGCTTTGTTGGCTTTGAATGTTTCTTCAGATGTGCTCAATGGTTTTTTCACTTGTAGATGAGAGCTTGAACAGATCAACTGCTAATTCTACGAAACAGAATAAGTCTTGTATAAAGACTATGTCTGATTTTCTGGAAAAAAATCCGGAAAAGGTACAGGAATGGTTTAATAGAGCGCAGTATGTTCGGAAAATGTCGGACTCTCTTTATCAGTATGTAGATGAACTCGAAATTAAAAATAATAAAGGTTGCTGATAGTGATGCTAAATAATTTAGCGGAAGTCAGGAAATCAGGAAGATCTGGAAGCGGCTAACTTTGTAATGTTAGCTCCAGTTACCGGTCAGGGCAAGAAACTATACAATGCAGGTTAACAGATATAAAAAAGCCTATTCTGACAATGGTTGTGGATAGTACGCAGAGAAGAATTATAAGCAGTAATCTTAGTACAACTGTCCCACGTAGGGCTACTACTATTGGTAAGAATTGGCAGGAATATATTTTTGAGAATACTCCTGTGGCAGCTGCAGTAACTTTACTTACTAAACTGCAAAATGATATACGTTATGCTGAAGGTGAGGTTCTTCATACTTTAGTAAAGAATATAGATGTAAGAGATATTCGTGTAAATGAGGTGAATGCTTATGTTATTCCTAATTCGCAAACCATTGTTCGTGGAGGTAAATTCAGTGCCCAGATTATTCTGGCAGCAGTCGATTCCACTCAAAAACCGTCTATTTATATAGGAAACAAATTGTTGCCTGGTGCTCGTAATGGCTTGGTTGAAACTATTTGCAATAATACAGGAGAGTTTAACTTAACTGGTTATCTGGAATTGAACAGAGGTAATGGAGATATATTGAAACGTAATTTCTCTCAGAAATATACTGTGATAGATCCATCGGCTACGGTATCGGCTACCATGATGAACGTGCTTTATGCAGGGTATGATAATCCGATGAGTGTATCAGTACCTGGAGTGGCAAATCAAAACGTGCAAATGAACATTGCGAATGGTAATGGAACATTAAGAAAAGTTCCGGGAGGATATATTGTTCGTCCTTCAAGGATTGGGCAGACAGATTTTGCTGTAACTGCCAATGTTGGGGGAAGAAATCAGGTAATGGGCCATTTTGTATATCGTGTACGTCAGTTACCAGATCCAATGCCGTTTATAGAATATGGTAGTGCTGATAATCCTAAAAGATATCGTGGAGGGACTGGCTTCTCTAAAGCTCTTCTTATGGGTACTGACGGTATTGTTGCAGCTATCGACGACGGGCTGTTAAATGTAAATTTCCGTGTTCTCAGCTTTGAAACTGTATTTTTGATAATATGGGGAATGCTGTTCCGGAAGTTTCGGCCGGTAGTAAATTTTCGGCAAGACAAAGAGATGTCTTCCGTAAGTTGTCTCGCGGAAAAAGATTCTATATTTCGAGGGTAAGAGCTGTTGGGCCTGATGGTATTGAGCGCTTGCTCCCAACAACTCTGGAAGTAATTGTTAATTAATAAAAGACGAAGATATGAAACGCTTTATATGTATCATGGCTTTTCTTTGCACATCACTTGGCATGTATCAGGTAGTTGCGCAACCTAAAGCGCGTAAAGCTAAACAAGAGGTTAAGGAATCAGCTCCGGTTCTATCTGTAAGAGCACAAACTCAGTATACCGGTCAACTTGATATGCCTGAGGAAGTGGTTTGGAAACGTGAAATTTACAGAACGCTTGATCTTAAGAAGGAAAAGAATACTGCCTTGTATTATCCTGTGGAACCGATGGGGGATAAAATGAATCTTTTTACTTTAATATTTAAATTGATGGCAGAGGGAAAGATTCCTGCTTACGAATATCGTCTAGATGGCACAGAAGTATTGACCAGTGATAATAAAGTAAAATTTAAAGATGTACTCGACCGTTTTCATATTTATTATCAGATAAAAAAAGACACGCAGAGTAAAGATACTCTTTTTACTTTTGATAATAGTGATATACCCAGTAATGAAGTTCTCAGTTATTTTATAAAAGAAGTTTGGTTTTTTGATCAACATTCATCAACCTACAATTCAAAGGTGGTAGCAATTTGTCCGGTGCTTCATCGTAGTGGTGATTTCTCTATGGAAGTAACTAAATATCCTATGTTCTGGTTAAACTACAGTGATCTTAGTCCTTATCTGGTTCGCATGAATGTGATGACTAGTAATTTGAATAACACTTCTAATATAAGTCTGGATGATTATTTTACTACTCGTCAGTTTAGTGGGGATATTTATAAAACTACCAATATGATGAATCAGACTCTCGCACAGTATTGCACTACCGATAGTGCTATGGTGAAAGAGCAGAAAAAGATTGAAGGTCAGCTAAAAGCTTTTGAGGAACATTTATGGGAAAGTGATTCAATCTCACAGAAAGATATTGCAAGCAAGAAAGCATCTTCTACTAGTCAAAGCAAAAGCGATAAAGAGTCTAGAAGGAAAGCACAGGCTGTATCTGAAGTGAAAGTTAAGAAAGAAAAGTCTTCTCCAGCTTCTGCACCCAAAGCATCATGTTCGCCGTCAAAGAAGATAATAATTTGATAAGTATCTGCTACCTGCTACAGTTTATAACTTATTTTGTTGATTTTTAGTAAGATAAATTAGTGGAAGATAAAATAGCGTTACGATTTATCTGCCACTAATTTATTATATCTGCTACTCTTTTTATGTATAAAGAACCTAAACTTTATCTTTTATGAGGAACTCCGTATTCTTTTGCACTAATGCTGTCAATAGGAATCTCCCAGATCTTTACATTCTTTACTGCAGGATCTGAATATTCAAAGGTTTTATCAGAATACTGTTTCATAATGATATTAAGTGCATATCGTTTATCCTCTAAATTCTCTATGAAGTGAACCTTTCCTCTGCAGATAACACTTTTTGCTTTCATGCGATAGCTGCAAGCAACCTGCGGGTGTTGAAATACCAATTCGTGATCAATACTGAAAGTTATGCAAACATTGTTGTTATGATTTAGTATATCAATAGAATGTCCTGTAGGACCAGAGTGCAGATAAATTACACCGTCCTGATACCCAAAGTTCATAGGGGATTACATACGGATTAGTTTTCACTATCAACCATTCCTACATAACAAATATCACATCTTGAAATTATTTCTTCTACTTTTTCTTGTTCGTCTAATACTACTGTCTTCATTCTTTTATCTCGTTAGTTTGTTTTGTCCAATGTACTTTTGCCAGCTCAAATCCATTATTTACCAATCGATAAACGATGGGGCGTAATTCTTCATTGTCAATTATTGGTTTGCGATAAAGAATCCATAAATTGGATCTTGAAGAGTTTGAAACTACAGCCCATTGGTAATCCTCATCTAAATCGATAACCCAGTAATCACCTTTAAATGGCCAATGGAACTGAACTTTAAGTTTTGCATTTCCGCTATTTGGTACAATAAAAGCTTTACCCTTAATTTCGCCATCTTTATTTGATTTCTTGTATCTGTTGATAACTTCCAGATAACCATCTTTTTGAATGTATTCTGCAGAAACATTAGTGGCGCCTTTCTCATACCAGTGTTGGTAACGTCCAATTTCGTACCATACTCCGGCATATCTATCTATTTCAACATAGGGAACTGCTTCGATTGTTTTTTTTCGCTTCATTTATTTAATAAAACTTAATACGTAAGTAACAATTTTATGGAAAAAATGTTTTCTAAAATTAGAAAGAATTATTCAACCATCGCAAAATCAAGCTGTTTCTTTTCAATGTTTGCACGGGCAACTTTTATTGTTATAGAATCTCCTAAACTATATGTTCTGTTTTTCTTACGTCCCCCTTAGACAATAATTCTTTTCATCAAATTCATAATAATCATCATCCAGATCGCGGATAGGAACCATTCCCTCGCACTTATTCTCATTAAGCTCTACATACAATCCCCATTCAGTAATGCCCGAAATAACTCCGTCGTAGATTTGTCCAAGGACGTTCGCTCATAAATTCAACTTGCTTGTATTTTACTGAGGCACGTTCTGCATTAGCAGCAATTTGTTCCATGTCCGAACTATGAACACAAAGCTCTTCGTACTTTGTTTCCGAAGCTGTTCTTCCTCCTTCCAGATATCTGGTTAATAAGCGATGAACCATTAAATCCGGGAAAGCGACGGATAGGTGACTGTGAAATGAGTGTAATAATCGAAAGCCAATCCGTAATGTCCAATGTTGTGAACAGAATATTTTGCTTTCTGCATTGCACGTATGGATACTGTTTCAATTAGATTCTCTTCATTCTTCCCTTGAACATCATCTAACAGGTGATTAATTGATTTTGAAATATCAGTCTTTGTTCCGCTAGTACGAAGCTTATATCCAAAACGGGCAATAAACTGAGATAAATTATCCAGTTTGTCAGGATCAGGAAGGTCGTGAATTCGATAAGGAAGAACCTTTGGATTCTTACCAGCCGGAACTTTTCCAATTTTTTCTGCCACAGTTTTGTTAGCTAATAACATAAATTCTTCAACTAACTTATTTGCATCTTTAGAGTATTTGAAATATACACTGATTGGTTTTCCCTTTTCATCTATTTCAAATTTTACTTCGTAACGATCAAAGTTAATAGCCCCGGCACTATATCTTTTTTCACGAAGAATCTTAGCGATGCGATCCATAGCCAAGACTTCTTCCTTATAATCACCCTCTTTTGTTTCTATAATATTCTGAGCCTCTTCGTAAGTAAAACGGCGATCAGACTTGATTACTGTATGAACTATACGGGAATCTTTAACTTCTCCCTTATCTGTAATATCAAAGATCACAGAATAAGCCAGTTTTTCCTCGTTTGGTCTTAGTGAACAGATGAAGTTACATAAACGTTCTGGAAGCATAGGAATTGTACGGTCAACCAGATAAACAGATGTAGCTCGTTTCTCTGCTTCTTTGTCTATGATACTTCCTTCCTTTACGTAGTGAGAAACATCCGCTATATGAACGCCAATCTCCCAAAGGCCATCTTTCATTTTACGGATGGAAAGTGCGTCATCAAAGTCTTTTGCGTCTTTTGGGTCTATAGTAAACGTTGTAACGTTACGGAAATCTTCACGTTTTGCAATTTCTTCTTCAGAAATTTCTGCAGGAATTTTGTCAGCAGCTTCCTCTACGGCCTTTGGATAAATATATGGAAGTCCAAATTCTGCGAGGATAGCATGCATTTCTGTTGTGTTATCTCCTGCAACTCCCAAAATATCAATAACCTGACCAATAGGATTCTTGGCTTTTTCCGGCCACTCTGTGATTTTTACCACAGCTTTATCACCGGTTTTCCCACCTTTAAGTTTATCTTTTGGAATAAATATATCATTGGCAAGGGTACGGTTTTCTGTAATCAGAAACGCATAAGCTTTGGAAACTTCCAATGTTCCTACAAAGTTTGTATTAGCACGTTCCAAAATCTCAATTACCTCCCCTTCAGCTTCTCTATTCTTGCATTTCGCATAAAAAGCTATGCGCACGCGATCTCCATTCATTGCATGAGCGGAGTTACGTTCTGCCACAAAAATAGATTCTTCACTTCCATCGGGAATGAAAGAGTTCTTTCCATTACTTTTCTAAGGAAAGTACCCACCATTTCAGTTCCGCGAGTATTTAATTTATATTTTCCTTTTTCTACTTCACTGATATAATCATCAGAAAGCATTTCGTAAAGAATATCCATGCACAGCATCTTTAGGGGATGTGTGTTCAGATTTAATTCTGCAAAAATATATTTTAAGTTAAGGACTTCTCCCGATTTAGTTTGAAACAGGCTCATCATTAGGTCAGCTAACTGGGCTTTCTTCATTCTCTTTCCTGCTTTCTTTTTATCTTTTTTAGCCATAAATACTATTTTTATAGTTATTAAATACAAAGTAAACAAATTATTGTATTCGGTGTGCTTCATTTATAGGAAAGTTCAGTACTAAAATCAAAATTGTAGTGATAAGATTCGTTAAATGAATAAAAATGTTAACTTTGCCGAAAACACAAGTTTTTGATTTGTAAGCTCTGAGTATATTCTCAGCTAGTTGTTTATGGAGAGGAGAACTATTTTAATAAGAGAGAGTCAGGTTGTATGAGCAAAAGTATTTTAGTTACAGGCGCAAGTGGATTTATTGGCAACTTTATAGTTAAAGAGGCGTTACGCAAAGGCTATGATGTATGGGCTGGAGTTCGTGCTACAAGTAATTTGGAAGGATTACAGGCTAATAATATCAATTTAATAGAACTTGATTTTGCTCACCCGGCAACATTAAAAGTGCAGCTTGCAGATTTTAAAGAGACTAATACCAAATGGGATTATATTATACATACTGCTGGTTTAACCAAATGCAACGATAAAAAAGATTTTGATAAGGTAAATTATGTTGGTACGAAGAACTTTATAGAGGTCTTGACCAAACTGAATATGATTCCTAAGAAATTTATATATCTGAGTTCTTTAAGTGTATTTGGCCCTATCCATGAAAAGAAAATGGTTCCAATTTCGGAAGACGATACTCCTAAGCCAAATACAGCTTATGGTCTGAGCAAATTGCATGCCGAAGAATATATTAAAGAAATTCCCGATTTTCCATATCTTATTTATCGTCCAACAGGTGTTTACGGACCACGCGAGAAAGATTATTTTATGATGGCTCAGTCTATTCAGAGACATATTGATTTTGCAGCCGGATTTCGTAAACAGCTCCTTACATTTGTGTATGTCGCCGATTTGGCTCAGGCAATCTTCCTTGGAATAGAGAAGGATGTTTGCCGAAAATCTTATTTTGTGAGTGACGGAAAAGTCTATACAAGCAGGGATTTTTCAGATTTAATTCAAAAAGAGCTAAGAATTCCTTTTGTAATACATGTTAAGTGTCCATTAATTGTTTTAAAAGTTATATCTTTGTGCGCTGATTTTTTGCCTCATATTCAGGAAAAAGCAGTACGCTGAATGCAGATAAATACAAAATAATGAAACAAAGAAACTGGCAATGTGATATTACCCCTTTAATAGAGGAATTGGGATATATGCCCCAATATCAATTGGATAAAGGAGTAAAGCAAACAATTGCCTGGTATAAAAAAGAAGGATGGCTTTAGATTTGTTTAAGAAGGTTGAGACTCAGAAAGGGTTATTCGCCGTTGAGAAGATTTCGTTGATATATAATCTTCTGACATCAATATTGATTCTTTTTATGTTCTCTCAAATGAGTCATCCCATGCAAATGCTGTGGGATAGAATCGTAATTGCAGTATTAACCTTCTGCTTGATGTACCTTTATCGCCTTGCTCCTTGTAAATTTTCTGCTTTTGTAAGAATTGCAGTTCAAATGGGACTTCTTTCTTACTGGTATCCGGATACTTATGAACTCAATAGGTTATTCACTAACCTGGATCACATATTCGCTTCTGCCGAACAATTTATATTTAGCTGTCAGCCAGCTGTAGAGTTTAGTAAGCATTTGCCTTATGAATGGGTAAGTGAACCATTAAATCTGGGCTATTTTTCTTATTATCCAATGATTTTGGTTGTGGCATTATATTATTTCTTTCACCGGTATGAGTTGTTTGAGAAATGGTCTTTTGTGATTGTTACTTCGTTTTTTATCTATTACTTTATTTATATTTTTCTTCCTGTTGCCGGCCCTCAGTTTTATTTTCCTGCCATTGGTATGGAGAATGTGTCGCAAGGAATATTCCCTGCTATAGGTAATTATTTTAATTTCCATCATGAGCTACTCCCCGGACCAGATTATGCCCACGGATTCTTTTATAGTCTGGTTGATGGCTCACAGCAAGTGGGTGAACGCCCAACAGCAGCTTTCCCAAGTTCGCACGTGGGAATGTCGACCATATTAATGTTGTCTGCTTTCAGGGAAAACAGAAAACTAGCCTCTTTCCTTTTGCCTTTCTATTTTCTTCTTTGTTGTGCCACAGTATACATTCAGGCTCATTACCTGATTGATGCAATTGCAGGATTTATCTCTGCTTTCTTTATCTATATTCTTACATCAAAGATTTATAAGAAATGGTTTGCTGAACCGATGTTTCGTTGAGACATATTTCGTTAAATAGCTAAATAGATTTAAGAATATCACTACTATTGGTGATGTTGTATCCTTGTTTTACCTAAATGTGGTGATTTCCTTTGATTACTAGGTGCTGTACCTTTGCTGCCATTAATAAACATATAAATGGTATAAGTAAATGGGAAAGAGATTTAGTTTAAAATTCAACGTTTGTTTTACTTTATTTTTATTGCTTGGCGTACTAATAGCTAATGCTGATACTGGATTTGGTAAAATTAAAGGCTTTGTGAAGAATACAAAGAATAAGCCTCTTCAGAATGTTAACGTTGCAATAGAAGGCACATCTGTAAATGCTATATCCAATAATTCCGGAGAATTTTCTCTGGATAATGTTCAATCAGGCAGTAATACGTTGGTTGTAACAATGATAGGTTATGGAACTCAAAAGAAGCAAATAACAATTTCATCAGGAGAAATTACTGAATGCAGTTTTATGCTGGATGATAATGCTTACCACCTTAATGAGGTAACAATTATATCCTCGAAACAAATTTATATTCCAAAAGAAATCTCTTCATCTTTGAGGCTGGGAACTCCTATCTTAAATATACCTCAGAATGTTCAGGTAATTGATCAGTCGCTTTTGGCTGATCAGCAAGTCAATTCAATGCTAGAAGGAGTTTCAAGAAATGTAAGTGGAGTAAGACGTATGGAACATTGGGATACGTATGCGTTGTTGTATATGCGTGGGTCTCAGGTTGCCGCTTTCCGAAATGGAATGAATGTTCAGATGCCGTGGGGGCCTTTAGCTGAAGACATGAGCATGGTAGACCGAATTGAGTTTGTAAAAGGACCAGCCGGATTCATGTTAGCTAACGGTGAGCCCAGCGGTTTTTATAATATTGTAACAAAGAAACCTACAGGTAATACTAAGGGGAGTATTTTTACCTCTTTAGGAAGCAACGATTTATATCGTGCAGCATTAGATGTTGATGGTATACTTACAAAAGATAAAAAGCTTCTTGTCAGATTAAATATGATGGGGCAGAGTGCTGGTTCTCACCGACCGAATGAGTGGAGTAAGAAATATATAATTGCTCCTGTTCTGAGTTATAAGTTTGACGATAAAACATCTTTGACTGCCGAATATACTTATCAGCATCAGCAAATGTCTGTTGTTGGTTCTAATTATGTTTTCGGACTAGATGGATATGGTGAATTGCCTTATGACTTTACTACGGTTGAACCTAATCTTGATCCAACCAGTATTAACGATCATAGTTTATTTCTTACTTTGAATCATCAGTTTAATAAAGACTGGAAATTTACCGGACAGCTCGCTTATTTAAATTTTAATCAGAAAGGTTCTTCTATATGGCCTACATCATTGGACTTGGATGGAACATTACATCGCCGCTTAACAATATGGGATGCTTTTAATGAAGCAAAACTCGGGCAATTCTTTGTTAATGGAAAAGTTACTACGGGTGGTATAAATCACCGCATTTTGGCCGGCCTTGATATGGGAAGTAAAAATTATATTGCTGATTGGGGACAAGCTTTTGATTTAGAAGGATCAGTTCCCTTTAATATATATAATCCACAACATGGAACGCTCACCGCATCCACACTTCCAAAGTTTGATAGAAGTCTCAGCCTTAGAGCCCGTGCAGGTAATAATATTGTTAACCAGAATTATACAGCATTATATGTTCAGGATGAACTTGGATTTTTTAATGATATTCTTCGTGTAACACTTGCGGGGCGTGTTACCGGAAATAAAACAAGTAGTTACGGAAGTAATACTAATGATACAAAATTCACTCCTCGTGTAGGAGTCAGCGCTGCTATTGATAAGACTACTTCTGTTTACGGATTATATGATCAGGCATTTGTTCCTCAAACAGGAACCGACTATACTGGAAAGGCTTTTGATCCTATTACCGGGAACAATCTTGAATTTGGGGTAAAGAAAAATTGGTTTGATGGTAACTGGAATTCAACCGTCAGTGTATATAGAATAACAAAGAACAATGTATTAACAACCGATGAAAATCATCCGCAATATTCAGTTCAGTTAGGCCAGAGCCGTACTCAGGGTGTTGAGTTCGACTTAAAAGGGCGTCTGTTTAAAGGTATGAATGTGATTTTTAATTATGCGTATACAGATTCAAAAGTTACAAAAGACGCTGATATAAACAAAGTTGGACAAAGTATGGCTGGCACAACCAAACATATTACCAATGGTTGGGTAAACTACACAATTCAGGAAGGAGTTTTGGCTAATATAGGATTTTCTTTAGGCTACCAATGGCAGCTAGACCGCTCAGCCTGGTATGAATTTAGTGGTACAAATTCAGAGTTGCCTGATTATTTTAGAATGGATGGTGCTGTATCCTGGAAAAAAGATAAGATTTCTTTGTCGCTTAATGTGAATAATCTATTAAATGACTACCTTTATTCCGGTTCTCCTTATGGAAATTTCTATTATTGGCAAACAGAACCATTTCGTAATTTCCGTTTGAATTTAACATATAACTTCTAATGATTAGTTTAAAGAAAGCAATAAAGAAGATACATTTATGGTTGGGATTGGCTTCTGGAATCGTAGTGTTTATTGTCTGTGTTACAGGTTGTCTATGGGTGTTTAATAAAGAAATAAACAGTGCATTTCTTCCCGATATGTCTGTTCAGAATTCGGGACACCTGCTTCCTCCTTCCAGATTAAAGACTATTGCTGAGGCTTATTGCCCGGAGGCGGAAGCTGTGAATGTACAATACAATAAGGGCAGAGCAGCTCAACTAACTTTAATGAAGGAAAAAGAAAGAACGCAGCTTTTTGTTAATCCTTATACAGGTGCTGTGATATATAGAAAGGGGAATTCCTTTGACTTTTTCCGTTTTGTTTTGAATGGGCATCGCACTCTTTGGCTGCCTAAAGATATAGGACATCTGGTTGTTAACTACGGAGTGATGATCTTCGTCATCACTCTATTGTCAGGCTTGGTACTTTGGTGGCCTAAAAGCCGGAAAGGATTACGTAACGGAACTAGATTTATGTGGAAAAAGTCTACAGGGAGTACTAAGCGCCTGTTTGACTTGCATAATGTTCTGGGTTTTTATGCCTGCATTGTGTTATTGGCTATTGGGATGACAGGTATGGTTTGGGGATTGGAATGGTGGTCGGAAGGAACATATTGGCTAACAACCGGAGGCGAGAAACTGCCGGATTGGGGAGTTGCTCAGTCGGATACCCTTAAAACAGGAACAAAAAATAACGCTGGACAAGGCTGTTGATTATGTTTTCTTTAAATTATTGCCCGAATATCCTGAAGCCGAAGGTTTTCAATTTGGTTATGCCAGCCCAGAAGAGGCATCTTCTTCCATATATGCTGCTGTTTATCCTGACGTAGATAAATATTATAACCGTGATGTTTTTTCATTCGACCGTTACTCCTTGAAGGAAATTCCTCAAAAAGGTCCTTATGTGGGTAAGTATGCTGATGCTGGTTTTGGAGATAAGCTTCGAAGAATGAATTATGATATCCATGTTGGAGCTATATGGGGATTACCTGGAAAAGTTATTGTATTTTTTGCTGCCTTGATAGGCGCTACATTGCCGGTTACAGGTTTTCTGTTATGGTGGAGACGTACACAAAAGAAAAAGAAACATTGAAATTTATAGTTAATCACTTATTATAGTAAAAGGCGGGAAGATGTGATATCTTTCCGCCTTTTTATCTTTTTGCTATTTATGCATGTTCCTGGATAATCTTCTCAAATATCGTAAACAGTTCTTCTCTGGTATTGCTCTTAGCATTGCAATACGCGTATCCCTGAAGTTTGGAATGCCTTTGAATAATGGGGATGCTGCCAAGTGGCGGCGCACATGTATAATTCCCCTACGCTCATCAAGTCTGTCAATACTTTGATTTACCTGTTCACGAAGGACATTCATTTTCCAGTCAAAGGTTAGTGGAGGAAGTTCCTCTCC
>Ga0268356_10132_pt1 | contig 19226 bp, 20 predicted proteins | sample BioMet10_FD_194415 | JGI IMG/M metagenome (GOLD analysis project Ga0268356, IMG submission 194415) | Sewage microbial communities from Oakland, California, United States - Biofuel 10 (PacBio Assembly) | ecosystem: Engineered > Wastewater > Sewage > Unclassified | place: USA: California | collected...
GTCACGTCCTGCATAAGGATTGGTTTGCATACATAACCACTACCAGCCTCATTTATACCAAGACCGGTACTTTTCATTTCATAAGCATCGACCATTGTTTGTGTTGGGCAGTTACCACCATTTCCACCTTCAATACCTACTGGATAGTTATAACCTTCAAATGTACTGATCGAACCAACACGACGACCAAAAATAATTTCACTTGTTATTTTTGCATCGCTCCAATTATCTTTTGACCATAATGATTCGTAAGTAAGCAGCTAGTTTCATACCTCGTACTTCACAAGAGTCAATAAGTTGCTTATTATATAGAGCAGCCGTATGCCAACGTTCCTTATCATTAGTTTGTGTTGAATAATGGGCTTGCCCAGTAAAGAGCTGCTACGTGCCTTAGATGCGCAAGCACTGCCAGGTTATTAGCTCTACCTGTTTCCTGTTCGTTTAAGGCCATAGAACCTAAGTTACTGTAATCTGCAACTATAGAATCTTTTATATCATCACACTCTGAAAAGATGTAACTAAAAATATTATCAGCAGATGTTCTGGAAGCTGTATTCTTCTCATCAGTAGTCATATTCTCTGTGATCAATGGCACAGCACCATACTGACGAACAAGATTAAAATAGAAATATGCACGCCAGAAACGAGCTTCATGCTTATAGTTATGATAACGATACATCTGTTGATCATAATCACTATTCAACACAAGCTCATCAAATTTAAGCCCCTGGAATTCTTTCAAGACAAGGTTGCAGTCTGCAATTCCTGTATAGCTATCTGACCAGATTGCACTCTTTGCATTTGTTGGACTCCATGAACCATTATAGAAACCTTCGATAGAATTACCGGTGATAGCATACTCAGATTCATCAGATGCTGAACCCAAAATAGCTCCTGAATAGTAGTTACCGAAGTCATAGTCTACCTGACGATATATAGCTGTCATTAAGTTACCTACATAAGTAAAGTTCTTGGTAACATAATCTTTATCGTAAACGTTATATTCATTATAGTCCATCTTGTCTGAACACGAAGCCAGTGCCAGTGTTCCAAGAGCTACCATGATTAATTTATTTAGTCTCATAATTTTCAATTTTTCAGATTTCATTATTCATTATTAGAAAGTTACTGAGAGTCCTGCAACAACACTTCTGTTCAAAGGGTTAGTTGCGCCATAAGACTCAGGATCAGAAACAGCCAAGTGATCAAGACTAAAGAGGTCGATACCTCTCAAGTAAATTTTAGCAGCGTTCACAATTTTAGTATTCTTCAACAATTTCTCCGGTAAGTTATAATAAACTTCGAGGTTACGCAATTTAGGAATGAACGATCAGCAAGCCATACAGTGTTTGTCTGATAGTTATTTGCATTACTTACAGAGCTCAAACGTGGGAAATCTGGCATCCATATTATCAGCAGTCCAACGGTTATCATAAGCATATTGTGACATTGTTGTATTATTGATAAGTGGCCAGTACATACTCTTTGTATTAAGTACAGCAGAGTATCTTCCTACTCCCTGGAACATTGCATCGATACCCAAACCTCTCCATTCCGCACCAAGATGAATAGAATAATATAGTTGAGGAGCAGCAGTACTAAAACCAATGGCTGTTTTATCGTTAGCATCAATTGTTCCGTCACCATTTACATCTTCATACTTGATATCACCTGGTTTTACAGTTGAGAATGTCTGTGTAGGACTGTTAGTAATATCGTTTTGATCCTTGAAGAAACCGATAGCTTTAAGACCATAAATCTGGTTTCAATGAATGACCTGTCTGAACAAGGTTTATCGTAAACACGAGGTTCTTCTAACTGTTCCTTAATCTGATTACGATTTAGGTTGAATTCACCTCCAATATTGAAAGATACTTCTCCAAATTTCTTATTGTAATCCAGGCTAGCTTCAAAGCCCCAGCTATTAACAACACCTGCATTTTCATAAGGAGCGTCTATACCTATTACATCAGTATACTTACCACTAGCCTCAACCCAGATATCTTTACGTTTTTGGTAATATCCTTCTAATGTTACATCAAGACCTGAAAACAAAGTAGCATCAAGACCTACATTATATTTATAAGCTTTTTCATGTGTGTAATTTTCTGTTGCCAATCTGGTAAGAGATGTCATACCAAAAGAAGAACCATAACCAGGAATTAAACGGATATGAAGTTCCTGATATAGTATACTGTTGGATATAATATGTCCAACTATCGTTTGGAAGATAATCAGTATTTATAAGACCGGCTGAAGCACGTAGTTTCAGGAAATTTACCCACTTAACATCTTTCATAAAGTTCTCGCGAGAGATTACCCAGGCAGCAGAAAGAGTTGGAGATAAAGCCCATTTAGATCCGGGTGCTAAACGGTTAGAACCAGATTCAACCAAAGCTAAATCTGCAAAGTAACGATTGTTGTAACCATAGTGTGTCCACCATGAGTAATTCTGACGATAAATAGTAGTATTTACAGCATATTGATCCTGAAACTCATAATCCCATTTTAACTGAGAATATATAGAATGCTTTCCAAATTCATGCTGATAATCGAATCCTCCATCAAAATGAAAACGACGCGAAAAAGAGTTTGTGGAAGCGTCTGTACTCATTTCCGAATCAGAACCTCCTGTATAATTACTTGCTACAGTAGGAGCGCCATTAGCCCATGCTCCTGGAGTGGCACTACCATAAATATAAGTTCTGCTATGATTTTCAAGAATGTTTGAAGTATTATCGTATGATACTCGGATTTTTGCACTAAGTCCATCTAAAACACCCGAAAGACTCTGATCGATAGTAATGTCAGAAAATAAACTACGGGTATTATTTTTAGTATATGCAGCACCGATAGATTGGGCTACAGGGTTTGTTGTTCCATTCCAGGTTGCATTACCACCCCAGTTTCCACTTTCATCCTTAATAGGATATGCTGCAGAAGGAAGTGAATAAGCCAAATCCCAAAGGTCAGCAGAATCACCAGGACGACTTACCTCATTCAACACACCAAGAAGGTTTACATTAAGTTTAGTTGAAGGAGTAAGGTCTATATCCAAATTGCTACGTAAGTTTGCTTTCACATACTTATTCTGTGTAGAATACGTATCATTTTTACCAGGATTTGCTACAAAGCCATTATCTGAAATCAAATCGATCATGGTATAATAGCGGAATTTCTGGCCTCCACCTGTAAAGGCGACATTTAATTTATTTGTGACTGCATTATCACGGAAAGTCTCATTCCACCCAATTCACATTAGGATATAGGTATGGATATTGTCCTGACTTAAACGCTGCAATTTCATCATCAGTATATCGAGCAGCAAGTCCATCGTTAGCACGAGCTTCATTTACAGCACTACCATAAGTTGCAGCATCTACAAACTTAGGTTTGTTTGCCATAAAATTAAACAGGTGATCAAAGGTTACCTTTACCGATTTAGAATTGTATTTACCACGTTTTGTAGTTATTAAGACTGCTCCGTTAGCGCCTTTGTATCCATATAAAGCAACAGCAGCAGCATCCTTGAGAACAGTAACAGACTCAACTTCTTCTGGAGTAATATTATTAATATCGCGTTCAATACCATCAACCAATATTAACGGAGTACTTCCTGAAAGGCTCTGAAGACCACGAACGTAAAATGTTGGGTTTGCAGCAGCATAATTTCCAGCATTTTGTAATGAGATAAGACCTGATCCCTGACCAATAATTGAGTTACCTATATTTCTAGCACTACGCTTATCAGTAGAATTGACAGTTATAACAGATACCGAAGCGGTAGACTCACCGCGTGTTAACACTTTATCTGCTCCCACATCAATTGTCTGATCAGCATATTTACCATCAGGCTGTGCTTTATCGTTTTGTTGTGCTACTGCCGGAATGGTTAAACAAGCCAACAATGACAATACTAATATTTTATTTCGTTTCATAATATTTCAAATTTCAATTTCAATATTTAACCGATTACCATCCTGGATTCTGAACCAAACCATATTTCTTATTGACTTCAGACTGTGGGAATGGTTGAAGATACCATTTTGCATCAAATCCAGTCCATTGCACACGAGTACCATTTGTCAATTCGAATTTTTCGAAATCGAAATGAGTTGGTTCATAGAATCCTGGAGCAGTTTTATTTGCTTTGTCTGTCTTCTTATCACCATTCCACCATTTATCTGTAGCACGAACCCATTTACCTGTAGCGTCTTTCTTTAGACGATACATACGCAAACCGTGAGTCTGTGTTTCAAAACGATCTGCACGTTTATAACGTACAAGGTCAAAATAGCGTGAGTCTTCAAGTCCTAATTCACAAGCACGTTCACGAAGAATCTCATCAAGTAAATTAGCCTTATTGGATGTTAAATTCTTATCTGGATTGCAAGCAGCAAGTCCACCAAGTCCTACACGTGCTCTAACGTCATCTACATATTTCAAAGCACCGGAAAAATCATTACTAGCCTGTAACAATGCTTCAGCATAAGTCAGATATATATCGGAAAGACGAATTGCACACCAGTGAGGATAATGCGCTGTGGTATAGAATATATCTCCTGCATAATATTTATTATTTGCATATCCGGTAGCAAAATATCCCGTTTCAGTGGCAGGCTGATTTCCGGCATCTGAACCACCAACCCAGTTTTCATAGATGTTTCCAGAGATTATTCCCGAGTTCCAGTCAATACCCTGAGGAACGCCATTAATACGGATGGTTTCGTAAAGACGAGGATCACGAGTCAAAACTCTGTGCTGCAAGTCCTGAGTACCTACAACAGTATCACCCTTAATAAACATTTGATCCAGTTTTCCTGCATTTTGAGCTGCACTCCAATCAAATGGTGTACCATCGTTCCAAGGAAACATTTCTACATATTCTTGTGTCGGAGTATATGAGTAACGCTCATTTCTACCATTATTTAAGTATGCCCATTGATATTTTGAATCACGAGTACTTGTTGAAACACGTACAGAATGAAGTATTTCTGTACTTGCTTCGTTTATATATCCAAAGCGATATGCATAACGATAGGCTTCTTGCGTTTTAGCACTAGGTTGAGTCAAAGCGTATACCCCATTTGCATTAAGCTGTGTAAAGAAGTCGGCACAAGCTTGTTTACACTGATTCCACAGTTCCGCTCTATAACCGCCATACCATACAAGACTATCTTTTTCGGCTTCAGTTGATCCGCCGTAATAACTTTTAGTATCATTAAACAAAGGAGAAGCTGCGAATTGAAGTATTTTACACTTCAATGCCATTGCTCCGGCTTTAGTCCAACGACCTGTATTTGTTTGTGCATCTGCTCCGGTATATCCCCAAGGCAAGTTTCCATCTTTAATAACTTTATCGAGAAGCCCAACCATAAAATTAACCGTTTTTTCAACTGACGCACGAGGTATATCATACGAAGTTTCTGTACCTGTAAAAGTCTTAGTTATAATAGGAAGACCTCCATAGTTACGGAACATATTGAAATAGCTGGAAGCAATAAGACATCTTGCTTCATCACACAGACGAGCCTTTTCTGCAGCATCCATATTTGGAACTCTGTCTATATTCTCTAGCAGCAAATATGCACGACGAACAAGAACCCATACATTCTCTGTCAAATAACCATAAATACCTCCTCCGGTATTTGCATTAAACGTTCCTGAATAATATTGTGAAAATACTCTCGAATTTGAGTAATGAAATTGATAGCAATCAGATAATGCATCAAATTTACCTGTAAAATAACTAACACTCAATGGTGGATTATTACTACTGACGTATGGTAATCCATAATATTGCAGTGAATAAATTGCAGCCAGGAACTGACGTGTATATTCTGGATTATTGAAAACGGTATCTTGAGTTACTGATGCTCCGGCAGCCTTGTCGAGGAATGCATTTCCAACAGCTAACTCATCAGTACAAGAGCCTGTACCTATGGCAGTGATTGTAGCCAATACAGCTCCGAAAAATAATTTCTTATGTAGTTTCATTTTAATTTCGTTTTAATTAGAATCCAAGTTTCAAACTAATAGTATAAGTTTTCTGTAATGGATAAGAAGGCGAACTACTTGCTCTTGTTTCAGGATCACCCCAGATATATGAAGAGAATGTTAGCAAGTTATATCCACTTAATGCTAATTGCATTTGATTTAATCCAACTTTTTTCATAAATGGGAAATTCAAATCATAACCTATCTGAAGAGTTTTCAGACGTAAGTATTTAGCATCTTTTTCATATAAATTTGATTCAACGTAATTCTGTGCAGCATTTGCCCAGGTAGCACGTGGATAGAAAGAACCTTGTGAAGGATTATCAACTGTCCATGTATGTTCAAGATGATACTTAAGCAAACCACCTTCTGTTGAACCTGATGCATTTAAGAATGGTTGACGGAATACGTCAGACAACATACGAGATACATTCCATGCACCTGTCCACTGTGAACTTACCTCCAGGTTCTTCCATTTGAATCCGAAATTTAATCCGATCAAATACTGAGGATCATCCGTATATCCGTTGCTACGAGTCTTATCATTCTCATCAATCTTGCCATTTTATCAAGGTCAACATAAACGGCATCACCAGCTCCAATTGTTGAAACTAGCTGAGTAGGATAATCTACACCATATTTATTTTTATAATCAGCCTCGCAACCATCATAATAGAAATTCGCTAAGCTGATACATTGAACGCGCACCGATACGATGACCTTTAGCATATTGATAATCGTTATTCATCGGAGCTTCTTTCTCTTCAATAATCTTGTTCTGATTATAAGAGAGATTCACACCAGCCCAATAGCGGAATTTATCACCAATTTTATCCTGCCATTTTGCTGACAATTCCCAACCCCAGCTATTAACAACACCTTGATTTGTATAAGGTACTGTAAATCCTATTATTGAAGGAGCTGTATAGTCTCTCAACAGAATATTTGTACGATGTTCATAATAATAATCAAATGTAGTGCGCAGACGATCACTCAGGAAGTTTACATCAACACCATAATCTTGTTTGAAAGCTTTTTCCCATGTTACGTCCGGGTTGTTCTTAGAATCTTCATAAGCACCTTTGTATGCTGTAGAGTTTTCAATACCAAAGTTATATGCATAACCACCTCTTGAACTGAAACTACCATTATTTACTCCATAAGGGTCAGCCAAATACATAAATCGGGAACCACCGATTTTATCGTTACCTACAAGACCCCAGGAAGCTCTCAGCTTCATAAAATTCACAATTGGTTTTAATGGCTTAAAGAAATTTTCTTCACTGGCAATCCATCCGATAGATCCAGCCGGGAAAGTTCCGAAACGTTTGCTTGGAGCAAAGTTTTCTGATCCGTTGTAACCTACATTAAACTCTGCCATATAACGATTATTCCAATCGTAAGTAACACGTCCAACTAAACCTACATAACCACGAGGAATATCAGGATAATCAGATGAACTATAATAGTATTCCTTGCTCTGATTATAAAGTAACAACGCTGTTATTGTATTTTGTCCGAAAGAACGATTATAGTTCAATGAAGACTCTAAATACCAGTCACGTCCCTTGCCTGTAGTTTCTGTATAAGATATAGAACCATTCTCTCCGGTTTTCTTATACAGAATATTTCCGTCTTTCTGAAGAACAGGAAAATAGGTAGCTTTTGAAACAGCTCCATTCTTATATACAGAGAAATCACTGTTATAAGAACCTTTCACTTTAAATGAAAGTCCCTTTGTCAGCATATCCATTTTTTGATCTAATTGCAAGTCGAACTGCAATTTATTATAGTTGGTTTGCATAAAACCTCCTGTTGTAGAAGCATTACCAAAGTATGTAATACCACTTCCACCAACAAATGGTAACTGAACATCATCATAATCTGTTGCAGTACTAATATACTTTCCATCAATAATACCAGGACTGGAGAATGGAGTAGCTTGATACATTGCTTTAATCATTCCTGAACTACCCTGTCCAGTATATGGTTTATTGGCATTACTTACATTTCCTGCAATATTAAAAGATAATATTGTTGACTTGGTAACATCAATATCTAAGTTTGAACGATAATTGAAACGGTTATATTGATAACCAAAATTATAGTTCTGACCAAACTCCTTAAACAATCCACCTTGAGTATAAGCACCAGCAGAAATAAAATAGCGCACACCTTTAGAGCCACCACTTATATTTATATTATGTTGAGTCTGCATTGTTGCATCCTTCATTATATAATCAGCCCATCTTGTATCAGGGAAACGGATTGGATCAGAATGATCTTTGAATTTAGCCATCACTGCATCTGAAAACATTGCAGTAAGACCATCGTTAGCACGCATCTGATTGTAGAATGTAGCATATTCATAACTATTTGCCTGCTCAACCATCTTAGTCGGAGTAAGAATACTGGAAGATGTAGTGATAGATATTTTTGCCTTAGCTTCCTTACCACGTTTTGTAGTTATTAAGACTACACCGTTAGCACCTCTAACACCGAAAACTGCTGTAGCAGATGCATCTTTCAATACAGAAACGCTTTCAATTTCGTTAGGGTCAATATCGCTCATGCTTCTTTCAACTCCATCGACCTGAATAAGTGGTGAAGAATCTGTCCACGTTGCCTGACCACGAACAAATACAGATGCTGCATCAGATCCAGGTTCACCAGAATACTGAATTGTTGTAACACCCGACAATTGACCAGCCAGGATATTATTTACAGAACTAACTGGAGTACGAACCAGCTCTTCGCTTTTTACGCTTGAAACTGCTCCTGTAAGTGTCACTTTCTTCTGAACACCATACGCTACGATCTCAACATCCTTCAACATAGTAGAATTATCAGCAAGAACAATTTTCATTGCTTCACCTTTAGCTACTACTGTTTTTGTTTCGTATCCTATAAATGATACAACCAATTTTGCGCCAACAGGAGCATTTAATTTAAAAGTTCCGTCGATGTTTGTAGTAGTACCTAGCTTATCACCCTGTACTTTTACGTTTGCACCAATAATAACTTCCCCTTGAGAGTCTGTAACAACCCCAGTGATCATCTTCTTTTGCTGTTGAATAATATTCTCTGCAGCCGAAGCAGATTGTATCCCCACAGGGGAAAGAAAAGATGCAGCTAAACAGAATATTAAAATTGGTGGTTTCACAAATAGTTTTGTGTTCCATCTGCCCAAACTAAATAGTATGTGCTTCATAAAATTAAAACTTTAAAATTAACATATTAATACTAAATATTTACGTACAAAGAATAACTATATCTTCAGTTGGTTTTAATAAATGAGTGTTCAATAATGATTGGTGGATTTTCAACTCAGCAATAGAATAACCATAAAGCCATTCTATTAACCGAATAAAACACATCGCCATCTATTTTCACACTTTTTTAGGCTACAAAAATAGATTATAACATTATTTCAAGGAATGTATAATCGTACAAACACATGTAAAATATATCAGAGCAACAGATATCTGCCTAATTTAACACTAAGTATAGCTGCACAAACAAGCAAATCATATTTGTAATTTTACAATAAAGTGTTAATCAATTAATTTAAAAATACATACATATATTTATGCGCTATTCTTTAGATAAAGGGATTTTTTGTCGAAATGGAGTTAAACAGAACTCTGGTAGATTAAATCTATATATATTAGAGCAAGCATTCACCGGCTTTTTATTGCTTTCTTATTTCTTTATATTAATATCGTAGATTTATGAAACAAGAACAAGAAGCCTTTTTTAAATAAATAGAGTATTTATCAAGAATATGGTTCCAAATATATTCAAAACCATATCTTTTATATTTTTGTTATATAGATATTTATCATTTTGTTATAAAATAATAGAATAATACCTATATTTGCATTATAACAAAGGTAAAATTCAAAGGATGAAACAAGAAAATGCTTCCGTATTGATAATTTATACTGGTGGAACAATAGGAATGATTGAGAATGCTGAGACTGGTGCTTTGGAAAACTTCAATTTCGAGCAATTACAAAAACATGTCCCAGAACTTAAAAAGCTGGACTTCAAGATTGATTCCTGCCAGTTTAATCCACCAAGAGATTCCTCAGACATGGAGCCTGAGGCAGTGGGCTGATCTTTGCAGAATCATCTATGAAAATTATCGGAAATATGACGGATTTGTAATCCTTCATGGCACAGATACCATGGCTTACACGGCATCAGCTCTTAGTTTCATGCTGGAAAACCTCAACAAACCTGTAATTCTTACAGGCTCTCAGCTCCCTATCGGCGTGCTTCGTACAGATGGAAAAGAAAATCTGATGACGAGTCTCGAAATTGCTGCGGCAAAACGCAGGGGAAAACCGCTGGTTCCTGAAGTTTGTGTTTTTTTTGAGAACCATTTAATGAGAGGAAACCGGACAACTAAGATTAATGCAGAGAACTTCAATGCATTTCGTTCTTATAACTATCCGGCACTGGCCGCAGCAGGCATACATATTAAATATGAACCTTCACTGATTCATCATTGCACAAACGGCAGACCTCTTACTCCACACCTTTCAATGGATACAAATGTAATGATCCTTAAACTATTTCCGGGCATTCAGGAAAATGTGGTTGCTGCAACTCTTGCCATCCCAGGATTAAAAGGTGTAGTTCTGGAGACTTACGGATCGGAAATGCTCCCAGAAGTCAGTGGCTTATCAACCAACTTATTGCGGCAAATGAACGAGGAATCGTTATTGTTAACGTCACCCAATGTAGTGCAGGTACTGTAGAAATGGATCGTTACGAAACAGGCAAACAATTACTTGATGCTGGAATTTTAAGCGGATATGACAGCACAACAGAATCTGCCGTAACCAAACTAATGTTTCTTCTGGGACACGGACTTCCTCCTGATGAAGTGCGACAAATGATGAATATTTCCATTGCCGGAGAAATTACTATCAATTAATCTGTTTCTGAAAAAATATCGGTACTTTTGCAATTATATATAATTATAATTGCAAAAATGGCAAAAGACAAAACCGTATATGTGTGTTCGAACTGCGGACAAGATTCTCCCAAATGGGTAGGCAAATGTCCCTCTTGCGGAGAGTGGAATACGTACGTTGAAGAGATTGTTCGTAAAGAGGTTGCCAATAAACGCCCAACTTCGGGTATTGAAACACCAAAAGCCAAACCTATATCTTTATGTGATATTGTTACATCCGATGAACCTCGTATTGATTTAAAGGATGAAGAACTAAACAGGGTACTGGGTGCGGACTTGTTCCCGGTTCATTGGTACTTATTGGTGGGGAACCCGGTATTGGTAAATCTACCCTGGTATTGCAAACAGTACTCCGCATGCCCGATCGCCGCATTCTTTATGTTTCCGGTGAAGAGAGTGCACGCCAGCTTAAACTTCGTGCCGACCGAATTAAGCATACTTCGTCCGATTGCCTGATTGTTTGTGAGACTTCATTAGAACAAATTTATACTCACATCAAGAATATACGTCCAGAACTGGTTATTATCGATTCTATTCAGACCATTTCCACAGAAACCATAGAATCATCTCCAGGCAGTATCGGACAAGTGCGTGAATGTTCGGCTTCTATCCTGAAGTTTGCTAAAGAAACGAATACTCCGGTGATACTCATCGGCCATATTAATAAAGAAGGCAGCATAGCCGGACCAAAAGTACTGGAACATATTGTAGATACTGTTCTGCAATTTGAAGGAGATCAGCATTACATGTATCGCATTCTTCGTTCCATAAAGAATCGCTTTGGTAGCACTTCCGAACTGGGTATCTATGAAATGAGACAAGATGGATTGCGTCAGGTTAGTAATCCGTCGGAACTTTTGCTATCGCTCGACCATGATGGAATGAGTGGTGTGGCCATTGCTTCTGCAATTGAAGGAGTTCGCCCGTTCCTTATTGAGACTCAAGCACTTGTCAGCTCAGCAGCCTACGGAGTTCCTCAGAGATCGCCACAGGTTTTGATCTTCGCCGCATGAATATGCTATTGGCTGTACTTGAAAAACGAGTGGGATTCAAGTTGGGACAGAAAGATGTCTTTCTAAATATTGCCGGAGGCTTAAAGGTTAACGACCCTGCCATCGACTTATCGGTAATCAGTGCCATTCTTTCTTCAAATATGGATACAGAGATTGAAAGAGAAGTCTGTCTGGCCGGAGAAGTTGGTTTATCAGGAGAGATTCGTCCGGTAAACCGTATTGAACAACGAATTGGTGAAGCAGAAAAGCTGGGATTCAAACGAATGATTCTTCCCAAGCATAATCTGCAGGGACTGGACAAAAAGAAAATAAATATAGAACTGGTTCCGGTAAGGAAGGTGGAAGAGGCTTTCCGTTGCCTGTTTGGATAATACAAAAAATAAAAATGATACAAGAGATACAACTAAGAATATTACCAGAGATTGCGGCCAATGAACAGCGTTTGAAAGAATATCTTTCAAAGGAGAATGGAATTTCCCTGAAACAGCTCAATGCAGTCCGTATTCTGAAACGCAGTATTGATGCAAGACAGCGTACTGTTTTCATGAATCTGAAGGTTCGTGCCTACATCAATGAGATGCCAGTGGACGACGAATATATTCATACAACTTATAAAAAAGTAGAGAATGCTCCACAAGTAATTGTTGTTGGGTGCAGGCCCAGGTGGTCTTTTTGCCGCTCTTAAGCTGATTGAGGAGGGAATAAAGCCTATTATCGTGGAACGTGGTAAGAATGTGCGCGATCGTAAAAAGGATATTGCCCTCATTTCACGTGAACATATTGTTGACCCGGAGTCAAATTATAGTTTTGGTGAAGGTGGAGCTGGCGCTTATTCAGATGGAAAACTATATACCCGCAGTAAGAAACGCGGTAACACAGACAAGATTCTGAATGTATTCTGTCAGCACGGTGCAAGTACTTCTATTCTGGTGGACGCTCATCCACATATTGGTACTGATAAATTGCCGGGAGTCATTGAAAAGATGCGTAATACCATTCTGGAATGTGGCGGCGAAGTGCATTTCGAAACACGAATGGATGCTCTGATTATAGAAAATAATGAGATAAAAGGAATAGAGACAAATACCGGGAAGACCTTATTGGGTCCGGTTATTCTGGCTACCGGTCACTCGGCACGCGATGTATATCGCTGGTTGGCAGCCAATAATGTAGACATTGAAGCAAAAGGAATTGCTGTAGGAGTACGTTTGGAACACCCGCAAATACTGATTGACCAGATACAGTACCATAACAAAAACGGTAGAGGTGATTATCTTCCTGCAGCAGAATACAGTTTCGTTACTCAGGTTGAAGGCAGAGGAGTTTATTCATTCTGCATGTGCCCGGGAGGTTTCGTGGTACCTGCGGCAAGCGGCCCGGAACAAGTGGTAGTCAATGGTATGTCTCCATCCAACCGTGGCTCAAATGGAGCAACTCGGGTATGGTCGTTGAAATCCATCCCGAAGATTTCCCTGAATATGCGAAGTATGGTCCGCTAGCTCTGATGGAGTTTCAGGAAGAGCTGGAACGTCAATGCTGGATGCAAGGAGGTAGACGCCAGACAGCACCGGCACAACGAATGGTAGATTTCACCAGAGGAAAGTTAGGAGCTACCCTGCCCGATTCTTCTTATAGTCCGGACTATTTCTTCTCCGCTTCACTTCTGGATGCCACCGTTCATTACCAAAAGATTATCTCAAGGGTTCCAGCAATTCGGGAAGTTCTCACACGGATTCCTGACGAATGAAGCAACGATGATCGGCGTAGAAACCCGAACCTCTTCACCGGTACGTATAATCCGTGATTCGGAATCATTGCAACACATCACCATTAAAGGATTATTCCCTTGCGGTGAAGGTGCAGGATATGCCGGCGGTATTGTTTCTGCCGGGATAGATGGTGAACGATGCGCCGAGAGTGCAGCAAAATATGTGCAGGCAATCTAAAAATTAATTGTAAACAATATAGGTTATGGAAAATTTAGAAATTGCAATTATCGATGCAAATACGCTTACCTGCGTTGGCTTGAGAAATTTGTTGGAGAAACAACTGCCCAAAGCTGTTATCCGCACTTTTGAAGATTTTCCTACATTTGCCGATGACACACCGGATATGTACACTCACTATTTCATATCCTCACAAACCTATATTCTTTACAATCCTTTCTTCCTTCCACGTAAAGAAAAAACTATTATAATGATGCATGGAGCAGGGAATCATACGTTTCCTGCTTCCAATCATATTATAAATATATTCCTTCCTGAAAAAAAACTGACCACGGAACTGATGAAGTTCTTTTCTCATAAATCGAGTGAAATGGAGAAGCTTCCATCGGATGATGAGCTTTCGGCACGTGAAATTGAAGTATTGATACTTGTAACTAAAGGACTCATAAACAAAGAGATTGCAGACAAGCTCAATATTAGTCTCACAACCGTTATCTCTCACCGCAAGAATATCACTGAAAAGCTCGGTATAAAGTCGGTTTCCGGATTAACAATTTACGCCGTGATGAACGGATACATTTCTCCCGATAGTATATAAAATCCCCATAAATGAGGATTGTGTTGTTTTTTTAATAGTCCGTACTTTGCAGACGAATTAAAAAACTACACAAATGAAAAGGAACATATTACTATTCTTTATTCTATTACTAACCCAAAACTTACTGGCAAGTGATCTTATTCCAAAGGATTCTACCAATAGCGTTAAGATAAAAGAGATTATAGTTACCGCTTCTCCAAAAGAATCCAAGCATTTTCGTCAACTTTCCGGTTACTGTTTCAACAATCTCTCAGCATGAGATGCAGGCTTACCAGATAAACTCACTGAAAAGCATGAACGGGATTGTTCCAAACCTCTTTATTCCCGATTATGGTTCCAAGCTGACTTCCGCCATTTATATCCGTGGAGTAGGTTCCAGAATAAATACTCCTTCTGTTGGACTGTATGTGGATGATATCCCTTATATCGATAAATCAGCATTCGACTTCAGCTTTTCTGATATTGAAAACATTGAAGTTTTGCACGGACCACAAAGCTACTCTTTACGGAAGGAATGCAATGGGCGGACTTATCAAGTTACACACGAAATCTCCTTTTGCTTATCAGGGAACCTGACCTGAATTAAGTGCAGTACCTACGATAGCTATTCCGCTGCATTAACTCATTATCACCGGGTTAATGATAAGTTGCCTTCTCTACCGGAGGATTCTATGAAAAAAGTGGTGGATTCTTTGAGAAATACTTACCTGAATAAAAAGCCGATCCGCTAAGTAGTGGCGGTGGAAGAATACGCAGTATCTGGTTACCAAAGGATAACTTAAAACTTGATTTGAATGTAAGTTACGAATACAGCGATCAGGGAGGATATCCTTATGCAATTTACGATAAGTTCAACAGGATAAAATTGGCGATGTTTCCACAAACAGAGAAAGCAAATATTACCGTGGATTACTCAATGCAGGGCTAAACATAAGTTATCAGGCAAGGAAACTATATCATGAATGCTGCTACCTGGTTTTCAGAACCTAAAGGACAGAATGTATATGGACCAGGATTTCACTTCCAAGGATTATTATTCCATTACTCAAAAACAAAAGCAGAATACCATTTCCGAAGAGATAACTTTCCGTTCCTTCGAGAATGAACGATACGAGTGGACCTGTGGAGCCTTTGGCTTTTATCAATCACAAAAGACTAATTCTCCTGTTTATTTCGAGAAAGACGGCATTTCCATGATTCAATCATCAATGGATGCTGCCTATGGCAGGACTGCCGATGACTGTTAAACTAACCGATGCCTCAATGCCTGTATATGGCAATTACAATACTCCTTCTTTAGGAGCAGCACTCTTTCATCAATCTACTTACAATGATTTCCTTATTCAAAGGGTTATCTGCAACAGTAGGCTTACGACTGGATTATGAGAAATTAAAGATTAACGCACAGCACAAATGCAACCATGAATGCTGTTATGACCATGCGTGGAATGACAACTGACGCTTCACGAGTTGGTTGATATTCATGGTAAAGTTGATGATGATTATTTGCAATTGCTTCCAAAGTTTGCACTTAAATATGATTTTCCTAATAATAAAACAGGTAATGTCTATGCTTCAGTAAGCCGTGGATTCCGCTCATGGATGGATATAACTTCAGATGTTTGCAGACCTTGCACAAGCTCAGTTAATGGGTAGCTCTTCTACTGCCTTAACAGACGGAGATGTAGCTAAAGCAATAACCTATAAGCCCGAATATACATGGAACTATGAAGTGGGAACACACCTTTCCTTTGCTAAACAATAAACTAATAGCCGATGCTTGCTGCCTTTTACATGGATACCAGAGACCAGCAGGTAGTACGTTTTGCCGATAGTGGCTTAGGACGAATGACCGTGAATGCCGGACACAGTGCCAGTCTTGGTGCAGAAACAAGCATTCGTGCAACGATTACCAATGCATTTAGCCTGAATGCTGCTTACGGATATACTCATGCAACTTTCAAGGATTACGTCAGCAACCAGAAAAACCAGGTTGGTGAGCTCGTTTCTGTTAACTACAATGGCAATTATATTCCAATGGTTCCTCAGAATACCTTCAGCATTGGTGCTGAATATGGCTTTTCATTCTCGAATAGTCTGATTAGCAGACTGACCTTTAATGCACAATATAACGGAGCAGGGAAAATATACTGGACAGAGAATAATGACGTGACACAAAAATTCTACGGAATTCTGAATGGGAAAATAGGAGTTACAATGAAGAAAGTGCAACTAGATTTATGGGCCAGAAATATGTTAGACGAGTCTTATGCAACCTTTGGCTTTGTATCAAGCGGAAAAACCTTTATGCAAAAAGGGAAACCGGTACAAGCCGGAATTGACTTGCGTTACAGATTCTAATTGACTTAAACTAAATATAGCTATTTCTTTTTTCTGATTAGACAACCACACTATTGAAGATAGGGTACGGATATTGCTCACTTACAGAACCTGAGTAAAAGAACAATATTAGATACTTTTCTTTAATAGCTGTGGTTTCTTTTTCTGCAGATTACTGATTAATTGCTCCACAAGAAGGACATTCTCCTTTATCTTTCATCAGCGCTCCACACTTGCCACACCGGTATTTATACGTCATTCTTCCATTAACCTTCTTCATAAGGAGGTAGAAGAAATAAGCCAGAAACAGGTAGCCTATGTAAAACGATGTAGCAATTATAAAGAAGAAATAGCAGAAAATACAGCAAGCTGCCAATCCCATCAAATACAAGAAAGCAGAGGAAGGAGAAAGCTGACGGAACAATTCTTCGAGCGAAGCCAGAAATACCACGATAAAGGCCCATATACTCAGCACAAATACAGAAAGTATAAAGGGTACCTTAAATGGGCTCAGCGTAGGATTAAAGTAAAAATGCTGCCACGTTTCCGGAGCAAACATCTGCATACTCTCATAAATGGTAGCAGAGAAAGCCAGAAGAAAACAAAGCATCAACGGATATACACTGTTGATATCGTTAAAATAAACCAGCATGAGCTTCTTTTTCCGATAAACCCGGAAAAGATAGATAGCCAATACAAGTGTTACAATAATCAGAGAATAAGAGGCGTGGGTATGGCTAAACACAAAAATAGCCTGAGAACCTGGATTAACGGGAACAAAGTTATTAACAATCGTTGATTCGTGAACCCATCCCTGGGTTTTCTGATCACGGGCTACTTTTACCCAGACAGAATCCACCGTATCCGATGGCTGTACCATAAACTCGGCCACTACTACCCTATCTCCTTTGGTTATTGTTACAAACTTATCCTTAAAGGGAAGTTGTGCAAGCTTAACCGTATCCGACCAGGCCTCGAGGTTCTTATTCAGCGTATAGTGATAATGGTATAACTGATAAAGAGAATCTTTCGATTTATCAGAAATCTCCTCTTTATCTATTTTTGGTTCGGTATACTTACAGGAATAAAAAGTAACAGAGAGAAAAAGCGTAAAAAAGAGTAAGAGACTACGCATGCCAAAAAGCAATTCAGCTCCTTCGAAAAGCATTCAACAGCGACATAATCGCCTTTTATGTAGAAAATCTTGCTCTTTCCTTTTCATGATTCTAATTATTCATTAATCACTTTCATCTCACAATTCTTGCAATCAAACGATAAGCGGAACTTTTTATCCTTGTAATGTAAGATAATACGGCTCGGTATAAGGAGATTTTCCTCCCTGATGAGTAGGACAATATCCCAGATTATAGCGAATGCAATGCTTGCAGAACATTAAAGCAGCACCTTCCACCGGAACTTTTTTCGAATGCCGGTTGTATTTCCTTCACACCATGATCTCTGTAGAACGTTTCGGCCTCAGCATTCATCACGTTACCCAGATATGTGAGCTTGTTTAACGGGAACGAATGAGTAGTAGGCTGTATTTTTCGTACAGAACGGCGGTAGTTGATTTTCCGGGTCTGCAAGCAGCTTATCAATAGTTTCACGTCTTAGTTCGGCCAATACCGAAGCAGGGATGAACCAGTTTTCCTGAAAGTCCACATCAATTCGTGATGCTTCAAACTGGAGTATTTCCCAGTTTACCCAACTTGATTGCGAAGATTATCTTCTTGCGGAGTGCGAGCAAGCTCTTTCTCACGAGGGAGTGTAACGCTTACAGCATTTCCATCCTCGTCTTTCGCAGAGAGTGTAAAGCCAAAATTATTTTCGGCGAGGCACAATTCCACATCAATCTTCCGTTCTGAAGATTTACGCGTCAATAGTTTCTCGAATTCCTGATCGAAATTGCGGTAAAGCACCGTGCGGGGCTTCACATTCGGCATTTCCGTGAGGAAACAAGTTTAGTGGTCTCTAACCTTGTTGATGCGAAAGCCAGGAGAGTTCTCCAGTGCTCATTTATAAAGCAAACTCCATCACCGTTATTGAACGACTTTACTCCATGCCACTGTGAGGTAATTTCCACGCAACTCTTTCACCGTACCCATCTCCTCACCCAAGGATTTAGGAGTGTCCATTGATGATATATCCTTTGGAACGGTTAAAAGGAAGTAGTTAGTAAAACCACGGCTAAAGCTTTTATCCAGCTGTGGAGTAAATTCATACTTGCAATGTCCGGAAGAAGCCCGGATATATTCTGGTCGCTGCGCAAATATCTCGTCCAGTTTCTGACGATAATAGGCAGTTACATTCTTTACGTAAGTTACATCTTGAGTCGTCCTTCTATTTTC
>Ga0268356_11264_pt1:0-10000 | contig 19163 bp, 13 predicted proteins | sample BioMet10_FD_194415 | JGI IMG/M metagenome (GOLD analysis project Ga0268356, IMG submission 194415) | Sewage microbial communities from Oakland, California, United States - Biofuel 10 (PacBio Assembly) | ecosystem: Engineered > Wastewater > Sewage > Unclassified | place: USA: California...
GGACAACATGTGCAGCGAAGGACTGACCACCACCTGTGCCTCCAAGATCCTGGCCAACTTTGTGCCGCCGTACAACGCGGATGTTTACGACCGTCTGATCGCCGAAGGGGGCATCCTCTTGGGCAAGGCCAACATGGATGAATTCGCCATGGGCTCTTCGACGGAAAACTCCGCCTATCAGACGACCCACAATCCCTGGGACACCAGCAAGGTTCCCGGCGGTTCCTCCGGCGGCTCGGCCGTGGCGGTGGCGGCGGATATGGCCTGCTACGCCCTGGGGTCGGACACCGGCGGATCCATCCGCCAGCCCGCGTCCCTCTGCGGCGTGGTGGGGATGAAGCCGACCTACGGCCTGGTATCCCGCTATGGCCTGGTGGCCTTCGCCTCCTCCCTGGACCAGATCGGTCCCTTCACCAAGGACGTGGAAGACTGCGCCCTGGTGATGAACGCCATCACCGGCCACGACGCCAAGGATTCCACCTCCCTCGACGTGGCGAAGAAAGATTACACCCGCACCCTGAAGGACGGCGTCAAGGGCATGAAGATCGGCATCGGCCGTTCCTTCTCCGGCGAAGGGGTCCAGCCTGAGGTCCAGAAGGCCATGGATGACGCGGCGGCCATTTTGAAGGACAACGGCGCCCAGATCGTCGACGTGGATTTCCATTATCTGGATCAGGCCCTGGCGGCCTATTACATCATCGCCTGTGCGGAAGCCAGCTCCAACCTGGCCCGTTACGACGGCGTGCGTTACGGCGTCCGTGCGGATGAATACACGGATTACATCGACATGTACTTCAAGACCCGGACCCAGGGCTTTGGGCCGGAAGTCAAGCGCCGGATCATGCTGGGGACCTACGCCCTGAGCTCCGGGTATTACGATGCCTATTACAAAAAAGCCATGCAGGTCCGGACCATGATCGTAGAGGACTTTAACCAGGTCTTCGCGGACTGCGACCTCATGCTGACGCCCACCGCGGCCAAGACGGCCTTCGGCATCGGCGAAAAAATCGGCAACCCGCTGGATATGTACCTGTCCGACCTGTTCACCGTGCCGGTGAACATCGCCGGCATCCCGGCGGTGTCCATTCCCGGCGGACTGGATCAGGCGGGAATGCCCATCGGCCTCCAGCTCATGGGACCCATCCTGACGGAGGACCGGATTCTTCAGACGGCCTATACCCTGGAACAAGCCATCGGCTTCCGGGCCAATCAGCCGAAATGCAAATAAAGGAGGAGGAAAAATGGATTATGATATTGTAATCGGGATGGAAATCCATGCCGAACTGGCGACCAAGACGAAGATTTTCTGCTCCTGTTCAACGGCCTTCGGAGCGGATGAAAACACCCACACCTGCCCGGTGTGCCTGGGCATGCCCGGAGTGCTGCCCGTGCTTAACAAAAAAGTGGTGGAATACGCCACCAAGGCGGGGCTGGCCCTCAACTGCCACATCGCCAATTTCAGCAAGATGGACCGGAAGAATTATTTTTACCCTGACCTTCCCAAGGCCTATCAGACGTCCCAGTTCGATCTGCCCATCTGCACCGGTGGGACGGTAGATATCGAGGTGGGCGGGGAAACCAAACACATCGGCATCACCCGGATCCACATCGAAGAGGATGCCGGCAAGCTGCTCCACGAATCGGCGGACGGCACCCTGGTGGACGTGAACCGCTGCGGCGTCCCCCTGATCGAAATCGTCACGGAACCCGACCTGCGGGGGGCGGAGGAAGCCCGGGTGTTCGCGGAAAAGGTGAGGAATACCCTGGAATACACCGGCGTGTCCGACTGTAAGATGGAAGAAGGCTCCATCCGCTTCGACGTCAACCTTTCCGTCAAGGAAAAGGGCAGCGATGTCCTGGGAACCCGTACGGAAATGAAGAACTTGAACTCCTTCCGGGCCCTTCAGCGCGCCATCCAGTACGAAAGCAAGCGCCAGATCATCGAGCTTAAAAAAGGTCACCGCATCATCCAGGAAACGAGGAAATGGGACGATGTCAAGGGGGTCAGCTCCTCCATGCGTTCCAAGGAAGAAGCCCAGGATTACCGCTACTTCCCCGAACCGGATCTGGTGCCCATCATCATTACCGATGAAGAAATCGCCAAATCCAAGGCCGAGCTGCCGGAACTGCCGGAAGCCAAACGGGCCCGGTACGTGTCGGAATACGGCCTGCCGGAATACGATGCCGGCGTCCTGACGGCTTCAAAAGTCACCGCCAAGTATTTTGAAGATACGGTGGCCCTGTACAACGAACCCAAGCAGATTTCCAACTGGCTCATGGTGGACATTCCTGCCCATTTGAAGGAAAAGGAACTGTCCATGGAAACCATCCCCTTCGGACCCGACGCTTTGGCCGAGCTGCTGAAGATGGTCAAGGACGACACCATCAGCGGGAAGATCGGCAAGAGCGTGCTGGAAAAGATGTTTGAATCCGGCGACCGTCCCAAGGCCATCGTGGAAGCCAACAACTGGGCCCAGATGAGCGATTCTTCAGAGCTGATGGGCATCATCGAAAAGATCGTCGACGACAACCCCAAGTCTGTAGAAGATATTGCCGCCGGCAACAAGAAGGCCTACGGCTTCCTCACCGGCCAGGTCATGAAAGCCACCAAGGGACAGGCCAATCCCCAGCTGGCCAACAAGATCATCCGCGAAGTGGTTGGAAAGAAGATCAATGGCTGAGATCAACACCGCATTTGAACGTCCGGACGGCCGGCCCTGGAATGAGGGCCGGCCGGTCAGGGTAACCCGTCATTTCACCAAAAATGCCATGGGCTCGGTGCTCATGGAGATCGGGGAGACCCGGGTCATCTGCACCGCCATGGTGGAGGAAAAGGTGCCGCCCTTCATGCGGGGGGAAGGCCGGGGCTGGGTGACGGCGGAATACGAGATGCTGCCCAGCTCCACGGACACCAGGAAGAGCCGGGACCGCAACCGGGGCAAGATCGACGGCCGCACGGTGGAAATCCAGCGGCTCATCGGGCGCAGCCTGCGTTCCGTCGTGGATCTGGAAGCCCTGGGGGAAAGGACCATCTGGATCGACTGTGACGTCATCCAGGCCGACGGCGGCACCCGCACCACCTCCATCACCGGGGCCTACATCGCCTTGTACGACGCGGTGACGGCCCTGCTTGAAAGGGGACTCATCAAAAAGAATCCCCTGAACGGCTTTGTGGCGGCCACCAGCGTGGGCATCTGGCAGGATCACCCCATTTTGGATCTGTGCTACCGCGAGGATTCCTCGGCGGAGGTGGACATGAACGTGGTGATGACCGACAGCGGGACCATCATCGAGATCCAGGGGACCGGAGAGGCGCGGCCCTTCACCCGGACGGAGTTCGATGAGCTCATGGCCCTGGGCGAAAAAGGCATCGCGGATTTGATAAAAGCGCAAAAGGAAGCACTGGGGATTTAACCAATGAATAGTAAAAAAACCATCGTGGTGGCCACGGGGAACCCGAACAAGGCCATCGAACTGAAAGACATGCTGAACGGGGAATACGCCGTTAAAACAATGAAGGAAATGGGCATCGATGTGGATATCGTGGAAGACGGCGTGACCTTTGAAGAAAACGCCCTGATCAAGGTCCGGGCCATCGCGCCGTTTTTGAAGGGACAGGATGTGATCATCATGGCGGATGACTCGGGCCTGTCCGTGGACGCCCTGGACGGGGCACCGGGGATTTACTCCGCCCGGTACGCCGGGGAACACGTGACCTACGCCGACAACAACGCCAAGCTTCTGGCGGCGATGAAGGATGTGCCCGACGGCAGGCGCGGGGCGGAATTCGTCTGCGCCGTGGCGCTGATCCTGCCCGACGGCTCGGAATGGACCGGACGGGGAACCGTGCGAGGGACCATCGCCCACGAATTCCTGGGCGAACAGGGATTCGGCTACGATCCGCTGTTCATCGTGAACGGGCTGGGGAAGAGCTACGCCCAGATCGGTGAAGAACAGAAGAATCAGATCAGCCACCGGTCAAAGGCTGTCGCTTTGGCGAAAAAGAAGCTGGATTCGCTGGGATGACAGAGGCGGCCATGAATAAGGAAATCATCAATATCGGCGTGGTCAGTGACAGCCATGGCAATCTGGAGGATCTGAGGAAAGCGGTGGACGCCCTGGCGGCCATGGGGGCGTCAGTTATCTTCCATCTGGGAGACTATGTTGAGGACGCCATGGAAATCCGCCATTGGGTGGGGATCCCGCTGTTCAGCCTCCAGGGAAACATGGATTTTGGAAATGAGGACGGTGTTCCCTTCGTCAAGACCCTTTTGAGCGGGAAGACCGTCATCGCCTGCCACGGCCATAAATTCGGCGTCAAGGGGGATCTGGGCCGGCTATACTACAAGGCCAGGGAAGAAAAGGCCGATATCGTGCTTTACGGTCACACCCATGTCCCGCGCATCGACGAAACGGGGGGCATCTTGATGATGAATCCCGGGGCGCTGGCCTATTCCCGGTACAGCACCGGAGCGACCTACGGCATGGTGACCATCGGGGCGGACGGCAAGGTCAGCGGGGAGATTTATCCGGTGGCGTCAAAGAACAAGAAGAATAAGCGATAGATTTTAAGAGGAGAGGCTTCCGGCGTCATTGGAGGCTTCTTTTTGTATGGGGCTTCTTTTGGTTTCAAGAAGGCTGGAAAAAATCGGAGGCAATAAAAAAAGCTTGAAGGACGTGCCTTCAAGCGATATGATTTATTGGATGGTGACCCATGGGCGATTCGAACGCCCGACACCCTGATTAAAAGTCAGGTGCTCTACCAACTGAGCTAATGGGTCATTTATGTCAAGCTAAGATGGCAGGGGTAGCAGGACTCGAACCTACGCATGCTAGAGTCAAAGTCTAGTGCCTTACCGCCTTGGCTATACCCCTACCTCAAAATAAAAAATGGGGTGGATGAAGGGACTCGAACCCCCGCCAACCAGAACCACAATCTGGCGCTCTACCACTGAACTACATCCACCATGGGTAAAAGAAATATATGGCGCGCCAACAGGGATTCGAACCCCGGGCACACGGCTTAGAAGGCCGTTGCTCTATCCAACTGAGCTATTGGCGCATATGTATAAATGGAGCGGGTGAAGGGAATCGGACCCTCGCGACTGGCTTGGAAGGCCAGGGCTCTACCACTGAGCTACACCCGCAATCAACACTGGCCACCAATGCGACGATCGGCCTAAATGATGCGCTCTTCTTACGAGAACGCAATTAATTGTACTTGAAATACCCCCTCCTGTCAACTGCTTTTTTCAAAAATTCCGAAAATTCGTGTCATTTACCTTCCCTATGGCTGGTTATCGGGAATCCATATAATAAAGATGGGGAAGAGGGGTTGTTTTTTGGGGCCATCGCGGTTATTCTGAAACAAACGCAATACGAAGGAGCAGACACATGAACTTGATTGAGCAGATAAAAGAAAAACGCCTGTATCTGGACGGCGGCATGGGCAGCCTGATCCAGAAACGGGTATCCCATACAGGGCCGGTTCCGGAGGTCCTGAACCTGACCCACCCGGAAATCATCGGGGCCATCCAAAGGGAATACGTGGAAGCGGGGGCCAACATCCTGGTGAGCAACACCTTTGGCGCCAATGGCTACAAAGCCGCGGGCTGTGGGCACACCGTCGACGAACTGGTTTCGGCGGCGGTGGCCATCGCCCGGGCCCAGAATCCGGATTACGTGGCGCTGGACATCGGGCCCATCGGCGCGCTGATCGGTGATCTGGGCGATATCTCCTTCGCCCGGGCCAAGGCTTATTTCGCAGAGATGGTGAAAAGTGGCGTGAAGGCCGGCGCGGACCTGATCCTCATCGAGACCATGACGGATATTTACGAAGCCAGGGCCGCGGTGCTGGCCGCCAAGGAAAACAGCGACCTGCCCGTCATCGCCTCCATGACCTATGAAGAGACCGGACGGACCCTGACAGGCTCCGATCCCCTGACCGTCGTCACCATCCTGGAAGCCCTGGGGGTCGACGCCATCGGCATCAATTGCTCCACCGGTCCGGAACAGATGCTGCCCATCATCGATGACCTGGTCCGCTACGCCTCGGTTCCCATCGCCGTGGAGCCCAACGCCGGATTGCCCCGGGTGGTGGACGGGGAGACCCAGGTACGATATCGGACCGGAACAGTTTGCCGGGTACATGCGGCAGATCGCGGAAAAGGGAGCCTGTATCCTCGGTGGATGCTGCGGCACGACGCCGGAGCACATCGCCCTGACAATCGAGGCCACCCGGGATGTCCCGGTGAAGGTCATCGAGGCGACGCCGGACAACACGGCCACCCGCATCGCCACGGCCACCCGGACGCTGACGTTGGGACAGGATATCCGGGTGATCGGGGAAGGCATCAATCCTTCGGCCAACAAGGCGCTGAAGGAGGATCTCCGGACGGGCAGCATGGCCATGGTCAAAGCAGCTCGCCCTGGAGCAGAAAAAGCTGGGTGCGGATATTCTGGACGTCAACGTGGGCCTGCCGGAAATCGATGAAAAAGAAACCATGCTCCGCGCAGGTCAAGGAAATCAGTCAGTTGGTGGACCTGCCCCTGCAGATTGACAGTACCAAGCCCGAGGTCATTGAAGCGGTATTGGCGGAGTACAACGGCAAGGTCCTGGTGAATTCCGTCAATGGGGAAGAAAAATCTATGGCAGCCATCCTTCCGCCGGTCAGGCGATACGGCGCCTGCGTGCTGGGGCTGACATTGGATGAAGACGGCATTCCCAAAACCCGGGAAAAACGGGTGGAGATCGCAGAGAAAATCATTAACCGGGCGAAGGATGAAGGGATTCCCCGGAAAAACATCCTCATCGACTGTCTGGTCCTCACCTGCGTCGGCCCAGCAGGCCGGGGTGGTACAGACACTGGGGGCTGTGAGCGACTGTCAAGGCGAAATTCGGGGTTCCCACGGTGCTGGGAGTCAGCAACATCTCCTTCGGCCTGCCGGAGCGGCGCCTGGTCAACCGGACGTTTTTGGTCATGGCCATGGCGGCCGGACTGGACACCCCCATCATCAAAGCGGGGGATCCGGCGATGATGGATGCCATTTCCGCCTATCCGTGCCCTTGCAGGCCTGGATGTGGGCTGCCGGGATTACGTGGCTGCCCATGGTAAGAGCAACTCCAGGGATGAGATCCAGACAAAATCCACCCAACAGGCAGAATCCTCAGGCATACCCGATTTGAAGGCCATGGTGGTCGACGGGCTGAAGGATGATATCGTACCCGCGGTTAAAAAAGCATTGGAAGAAATGGAACCCATGGAAATCGTCAACCGCTACCTGATTCCCGGACTGGACCAGGTCGGGGAGGATTTTGAGAAGGGAGACATCTTCCTGCCCAATCTGATATTTTCGGGGGAAACCGTCCAGAATGCCTTTGCGGAAATCAAAAAGGCCATGGGAAATGGGGAACAGGCCAGCGAGGGGACCATCATCCTGGCAACGGTCAAGGGCGATGTCCACGATATCGGGAAGAATATTCTGAAGGTCATCATGGAGAACTATGGCTACCGGATCATCGACATGGGCAAGGATGTGGCCGGCGAAGCCATTTTGGAAAAGGCCCGGTCAGAGGATGTGAAGCTGGTGGGGCTCAGCGCCTTGATGACGACGACGGTGAAGAATATGGAGTCGACCATCGCCCTGTTCAGGAAGGAACTCCCGGATGTGAAGATCATGGTGGGGGGCGCCGTGATGAACGAAGAGTACGCGGCCTCCATCGGGGCGGATTATTACGGGAAGGACGCCCGCGCAGGGGTTGAAATCGCCCGGAAGGTCTTCGGCAGCCATTAGACCGGTTGCTGCGGGCAATTCATAGGATTCTGCAATAAAAAAACAATCCCCATTGGACGCGGTTCTGTCTGTGTCCAATGGGGATTGCCCGTATGGTCATAATTTGATGGTGACGGCCTTGTTGGAACGCTCGTACTGTTCGTAGAGTATGCCGGCCATGTCCATCATCTTCTTCGCGGCACGCACGGCATCGCTGCAGGCGTACTTGTCTTCTTTATAGATGACTTTTTTGATGCCGCTCTGGATGATGGCCTTGGTGCATTCGTTACAGGGAAAAAGGGTGACGTACAAGGTAGCGTCGTTCAAGGAATGGGCACCGCTGTTGAGGATGGCGTTGAATTCCGCATGGCACACGTATAGGTATTTGGTGTCCAGGGGATCGCCCTCCCGTTCCCAGGGCATCAGGTCATCGTCACAGCCTGTGGGCATGCCGTTATATCCCATGGATAGAATCTTGTTGTTAGGGCTTACGATGCAGGCACCGACTTGGGTGTTGGGGTCCTTGCTTCGCTGGGCGGATAGCAGGGCGATGCCCATGAAATATTCATCCCAGCTCAGGTAGTCTTGTCGTTTCATTTGATTCTCCGATGTATTTTGGCTTCAAAATTTGTGCGAATCTGTTTTTTGTAACCAAGTGGTGGAGGCGGTGGGAGTCGAACCCACGTCCGAAAATACATTCATAACGTTTTCTCCGAGCGCAGTCACTGGCATGTTTCTCGCCACCGCCTTCTCCCAGTGACAAAGGAGGAGGTGGCCAGCCCCTTGATGGTCAGGAGGCCGGGGCAGTTCCTGATGACCGTTCCCTGCTGTTATGAACGTCAGCCTACAATCACAGGTAAGAGTAGGGGACGTGCGGCATTATGTGCCGCGGTAAGTTTAGCATGATTAACTGCGATTAAGCAGCCAACGCCATGCCGTAACTTCTATTGTCTTTTGCGTTTATATTTAGGTGCCACTTTTTACGATGTTTGGCACATCGGCTCGCTTGCATTACTTCAATATCCCCGTCGAAACCTTTACGCCCCCGGAATAGTGATGAATCATCAATAGTGATTGCGCAAATCCCGCTGGATTCGTCTGCTGGCATCCCGTTCAGCAATGCTGTGACGTTTGTCGTAGACCTTCTTGCCCTTGGCCAGAGCCAGCTCGATTTTTACCCTTCCCCGGGAAAAATAGAGACTGAGGGGGATGAGGGTATAACCATCGCGCTGCTTCAGACCGATGAGCTTGCTCAGCTCCCGCTTGTGCATCAGCAGCTTGCGCGTGCGCAGCGGGTCTTTATTGTAGATATTCCCCATTTCATAGGGAGAGATATTCATTTGATAAACAAAGAGCTCGCCGTCTAAAAAATCAGCATAACTTTCCTTGAGGCTGACCTTGCCCTGGCGGATGGATTTAACCTCCGTACCGGAAAGGACGATGCCGCATTCATAGGTTTCCTCTATAAAGTAGTCATGTCTTGCTTTTTTATTACGTGCGATCACGCGTATTTGATCTGCCATCGGATTTACCTCGCTGTTGATGGATTCATTATAACACAGGATAAGGGAAGAAACAATGCGTCATTATGATTGAATAAGAATGTAAAAAGGAAAATAACGCACCCATAAAAAAAAGCAAAAAAAGATTTGTAAAAAGCGCTTGACAACCAAGTGAATTCGTCGTAAAATAATAAAGCTTTCGAAAAACGAGCTGCGCATTTGAGCTCAAAGAGAGCGAAAAATAAATCAAAAAACTGCTTGACATGAAACGGTTGATGATTTATAATAACTAAGCTGTCTTGAGAGAGACAAGCGCTTGAAAACAAAGGATCACAGATTTGATAAAAATCCTAATTGATAATAAGGAAGATTTTTAACAAATCTGCGTACCATCCGGTACAGGCCGGCAGGATTTATCAAAGATAAATCCAAAGCGCCGCCCTTAGACTTTTACAAGTAAAAGTCAACCGGGAAGGTAAAAAAGTTTAAGAAAGTGCTTGACAAAAGAAACTTCGAAGCGTATAATAAAGAAGTTGTCTCGCAAAGACACACGGTCATAGAAAAGAGAATAGTACCATAAAACCTGGAAAATAACCAAAGATTCCGAAGCAGTGAGAACTGCGAAAGAAGCAGAGAGACAACTCTGGGTAAACAAATACAACAGCGAGAGCTGATCAAATCGATTTAGAACAGGTTAATTCAGAAGCGCAACCTCCGCCTTTCTC
>Ga0268356_11264_pt1:12500-19163 | contig 19163 bp, 13 predicted proteins | sample BioMet10_FD_194415 | JGI IMG/M metagenome (GOLD analysis project Ga0268356, IMG submission 194415) | Sewage microbial communities from Oakland, California, United States - Biofuel 10 (PacBio Assembly) | ecosystem: Engineered > Wastewater > Sewage > Unclassified | place: USA: California...
AGGGAAAGGTGAAAAGAACCCCGGAAGGGGAGTGAAAGAGAAACTGAAACCTGATGCTTACAAGCAGCGGGAGCGCAAGTGACCGTGTGCTTTTTGTAGAACGGGCCAACGAGTTGCGGTATGGAGCGAGGTTAAGCACTTCAGGTGCGGAGCCGCAGGGAAACCGAGTCTTAAGAGGGCGAATAGTTGCATGCTGCAGACCCGAAACCGTGTGATCTATCCATGGGCAGGTTGAAGCCTGGGTAAAACCAGGTGGAGGACCGAACCAGTGTCTGTTGAAAAAGGCTTGGATGACCTGTGGATAGGGGTGAAATTCCAATCGAACACGGAGATAGCTGGTTCTCTCCGAAATAGCTTTAGGGCTAGCGTCCTGGATCAAACTGACGGAGGTAGAGCACTGAATTGGGTAGGGGGCATTAAGTCTACCGAACCATATCAAACTCCGAATGCCGTACAGGGAATCCGGGCAGTCAGACAGTGGGAGATAAGTTTCATTGTCAAAAGGGAAACAGCCCAGACCATCCGCTAAGGTCCCTAAGTACCGATTAAGTGGGAAAGGATGTGCCACTGCATAAACAACCAGGATGTTGGCTCAGAAGCAGCCACTCATTCAAAGAGTGCGTAACAGCTCACTGGTCGAGTGGCGGTGCGCCGAAAATGAACGGGGCTCAAATCGGACACCGAAGCGATGGATTGTATATTTAGGTATACAGTGGTAGGAGAGCAATCCCTGCGGGTTGAAGCGTGAGTGTAAGCGAACGTGGACTTCAGGGAAGAGAGAATGTTGGCATGAGTAGCGAAAGTAAAGTGGGAATCTTTACCATCGGAAGCCCAAGGTTTCCTGAGGAAGGCTCGTCCGCTCAGGGTAAGTCGGGGCCTAAGCCGAGGCCGGAAGGCGTAGGTGATGGACAACCGGTTGAAATTCCGGTACCGCCGCCAGGCGATTGAGAGAAGGAGTGACACAGGAGGAAAAGCAGACCCGGGCGCTGGTCGACCCGGGCCAAGCGGCAAGGCCGTGGGAGGAGGGAAATCCCCTTCCATAAAGCGGAGCCGTGATGGGGAACGAAAAATAAGTAGGGAAGCTGCGGATTCACACTGTCAGGAAAAGCTTCTATCGAGCCAAGGTGGCGCCCGTACCGCAACCGACACAGGCAGGCAGGGAGAGAATCCTAAGATGAGCGGGAGAAGTGTTGTTAAGGAACTCGGCAAAATAACTCCGTAACTTCGGGAGAAGGAGTGCCCCTTCGGGGGCCGCAGAGAAGAGGCTCAAGCGACTGTTTAGCAAAAACACAGGTCTCTGCTAAATCGAAAGATGACGTATAGGGGCTGACGCCTGCCCGGTGCTGGAAGGTTAAGGGGAGTGCTTAGCGCAAGCGAAGGTGCGAACTTAAGCCCCAGGTAAACGGCGGCCGTAACTATAACGGTCCTAAGGTAGCGAAATTCCTTGTCAGGTAAGTTCTGACCCGCACGAAAGGCGTAACGATTTGAGCACTGTCTCGACAACACACCCGGTGAAATTGTAGTACTCGTGAAGATGCGAGTTACCCGCGACATGGACGGAAAGACCCCGTAGAGCTTACTGCATTCTGGCATTGGATCTCGATGTGCCATGTACAGGATAGGTGGGAGGCATGGAAACCAGGGGCGTCAGCCTTGATGGAGCCAACCTTGGGATACCACCCCTGGTACATTGGGATTCTAACGGACAGCCGTGACCCGGCTGCGGACAGTGTCAGAAGGGCAGTTTGACTGGGCGGTCGCCTCCTAAAGAGTATCGGAGGCGCCTAAAGTACCCTCATGATGGTTGGAAACCATCAGTAAGAGTGCAAAGGCAGAAGGGTGATTGACTGCGAGGCAGACATGCCGAGCAGGGACGAAAGTCGAGCTTAGTGATCCGGTGGTCCCGAGTGGAAGGGCCATCGCTCAACGGATAAAAGCTACCTCGGGGATAACAGGCTTATCTCCCCCAAGAGTCCACATCGACGGGGAGGTTTGGCACCTCGATGTCGGCTCGTCTCATCCTGGGGCTGAAGCAGGTCCCAAGGGTTGGGCTGTTCGCCCATTAAAGAGGCACGCGAGCTGGGTTCAGAACGTCGTGAGACAGTTCGGTCCCTATCCGTCGTGGGCGTTAGAGATTTGAGAGGAGCTGATCCTAGTACGAGAGGACCGGATCGGACGGACCGCTGGTGCACCGGTTGTCCCGCCAGGGGCACAGCCGGGTAGCCAAGTCCGGAAGGGATAAGTGCTGAAGGCATCTAAGCACGAAGCCCCCCTCAAGATAAGATCTCTCATTCTTTAAAAGAAGTAAGGCCACTGGTAGACGACCAGGTAGATAGGCCGGAGGTGGAAGTACGGCAACGTATGGAGCTGACCGGTACTAATCGGCCGAGGTCTTGATCCAAAGATGAAATATTCCTTTATGCTGTTTTGAATGACCAGGATGGTCTATTCATTAAAAGCTTTGTAATAGGGCTTGCAAATTGCTCGGAACTGTGATACCATATCAACAGTAAAATTTGCTTCGTGATGATGGCAAGAAGGTCACACCTGTTCCCATTCCGAACACAGAAGTTAAGCTTCTTAGCGCCGAAAGTACTTGGTGGGTAACTGCCTGGGAGGATAGGACGTCGCGGGGCATTATATTCCTCAGTAGCTCAACGGTGGAGCACTCGGCTGTTAACCGATAGGCTGTTGGTTCGAATCCAACCTGGGGAGCCATTGTACACAAACGGATATGGATGAAATTCCATATCCGTTTTTCTCTAAAAAATATTCATAAGGCCCCTTGGTCAAGCGGTTAAGACACCGCCCTTTCACGGCGATAACGGGAGTTCGATTCTCCCAGGGGTCACCAATTATGCGGCCTGGTAGTTCAGCCGGTTAGAATGCCAGCCTGTCACGCTGGAGGTCGTGAGTTCGAATCTCATCCAGGTCGCCATTTTGTTTGATTTTGTAGTAAGTTTTTTATTTATGCTGTCGTGGCTCAATTGGCAGAGCAGCTGATTTGTAATCAGCAGGTTGACGGTTCAAGTCCGCCCGACAGCTCCATTTTTTTTGGGAAGATGCCCGAGTGGCTAAAGGGGGCGGACTGTAAATCCGTTGACTAAGTCTACGATGGTTCGAATCCATCTCTTCCCACCATTTTTATGACCCATTAGCTCAGTTGGTAGAGCACCTGACTTTTAATCAGGGTGTCGGGCGTTCGAATCGCCCATGGGTCACCATTTGAGAGTGATACCCGCTTGATGGCGGGTTTTTTAATGCACTGAATCAAAATAAAATCCATGGAGAAAATGTATATCGGTAGGATCGATGACAATTACATAATAATATTTTGACTGAGAAAGAAAATAAATTGTGAATTTAACACAGAAAAGACTTGACACACGGTTAACAAGCGTTTATAATAAGGCCATAAGTTAATAAGGCAAGTGAGTGAGGATGCTCTTTTGATATAACTAAATATCAAAAGAGCTTTTGTTTTTTGAAAAACAGAATGCGCGATGAAGCGTGTTTTGCGTAAAAACATCACCTGGCAGTCGGGGGACTGCCTGAATATTTTAATGGCGAGAGATGGATTTAAATCATAGGTGGGGTATGGCTATGAACGAAAGAAGAATGAGTGTGATCATTGCGGATGATGAACCAATCACTCGATTGGATATGCGTGAAGTATTTGAAGCAAAGGGATTCAATGTGGTCGATGCTGTGTCTGATGGATTTGATGCGATTAAGGCCTGTCGGAAATACCATCCGGACCTGGTACTAATGGATATTAAAATGCCATTGCTTGACGGTTTGTCGGCAGCCAGAATTATCAATGAGGAAGAATGTGTCGGTACCATCGTACTCATGTCAGCGTATAGTGAAAAAGAGTATTTGGACAGCGCGAAAGAGAATGGCATCGATGGGTATTGGATTAAGCCCATTGACGAAAAATCCCTGATGTTTAATGTCGAACTTTTAATCGAACGCAAACGTGAGGTGTGTAAAATCAAGAAAGATATGCAGCGTGTCACTACGCGGCTTGAGAATCGCGAAGTCATCGAAAAGGCAAAGGGACGGCTGATGGGCCACGGCAATATCAGCGAGATGGATGCCTATAATTTTATAAGAAAAGTAAGTCAGGATAAAAATATCCCGATGCGAAGGGTCGCTGAGTATGTCCTGGCTAAGTACGGAGGCTGAAAATGGATACCATTGGGCGGCTATGCGAAAAGTATACGGAATTGACATCAAAGGATGTTGAAGTCATCCGCTCGATGGCTGATATGTTACAGCTGATTGCCGATTTGGAGGATTCAGACATCTTCATTGATTGCCCGACAGCTGGAGAAGACGCCATCGTCGTGGCAGAGGCCAAGCCGACGGATGCCAAGTCAGCGTATCAGAAAAGCGTAGTTGGAATGTTGGCGTTGAAGACCAATGAACCAGCGGTCGCCCGGACACTGGAAATGGGGATTTCAACCAAACGGATGAAGGCGCTTAGTCAGGAGGCCAAACAGGTTATCCAAACAGTCCAGCCCATAATAAATGATGAAAAGGTAATAGGCGTATTGATTAGAGAAGTGCGAATTGACAAATACATGATGGCCTCAGTCATCCAGCAGAATGACATAACAGACAGCTATGAGGGTGAGGAGGGCATCGAGCCAATGATGCTTGAATTTATCGACGAAGGACTGATGATTGTCGATGGACAAGGCATGATTCGGCTGAGAAATAAGACAGCAAAAGAAATGTACTTGAATTTAGGTTATCTGGACGATCCATTGGGCCAACCCTACCGGAATTTCCGATTGGTGGATTATCCGGAAATTGACACCCTGAATGACGTGCCGGTGTTGGAAACACAAATCGGGGATACTTATTTGAATATCCGCCATATTCCATTGGATAAAATGGCAGAGGGAGGCTTCTTGGTCATCCTTCACGATATGACGAAATGGCACATGCAGCAAAAGGAGCTCATGCTTAAATCTGCCGCCATACGGGAAATCCACCATCGGGTAAAAAATAATTTACAGACGATTGCCTCGTTGTTGAACCTTCAATGCCGGCGGGCAGACAATGATGAGACCAAAAACAGTCTCCAGGAAAGCATGAACCGTATCCTATCCATTGCCAGCACCCATGAGATCCTGGCGAAGAATGGACTGGATGAAGTTAAACTGGTGGATGTCATTTCCAACTTGCGGGAAAATGCCCTGCGTAATGGGGACCCATTTACGCAAGTAAAAATATGTATCACTGGAGATGATTTCCGTGTGACATCGGATTTGGCCACGTCCATTGCATTGGTACTCAACGAATTGATCCAAAATGCAATGAAACACGCTTTTGAGGGAAGGAGCCATGGTCAGATAGAGATAAACATAAAAAAAGGGTTGATTTCCTCGACCATCAACGTGATTGATAACGGCACGGGTTTTGATGTATCCCAGGTCAAAGAAACCAGTTTGGGACTCAGTATTGTGAAATCCATTGTGAAGGACAAGCTTCACGGATCCCTGGATATTGAATCGGGGATGATGGGGACTGTTGCAACCATTGAATTTTCAAATAGAGTAGTAAAATTGGGAGACGTCGTGTAGCGTTTCTCTGGAACAGGTGTCGACGCCTGGACAATTTTGAGATTAAAAAAATCTCATTTTGTCCAGGCGTTTTGTTTTTTGGAGGAAGGAGTGAGGATTTTGCAGGAAGTCATAAAAAGTGTGGGCATCGACATCGGTACGTCAACGACTCAGCTCATCTTCAGCCAGCTGACCATTGAAAAATTTGGCGAGTAGCTACACGGTGCCCCGGATCAGCATTGTCAATAAGGAGGTCATTTACCGGAGTGCCATTTATTTTACGCCTTTAATTTCCGATAAAGAAATCGATGTAAAGGGTGTCAGCAAAATTGTAACAGAAGAGTACCGGAAAGCGGGGATCAAACCCCGGGATTTAAAGACCGGCGCGGTCATCATCACCGGGGAAACGGCGAGAAAACAGAACGCCGACCTCGTGCTGGAAAAACTCAGTCATTTGGCCGGGGATTTCGTGGTGGCGACGGCAGGACCGGGATTTGGAATCCGCCCTGTCGGGAAAAGGCGCAGGGACGGATAAGCTGTCTGAGAAGGAACACCGGACGGTGGCCAATTTGGACATCGGTGGAGGAACCAGCAATATCGGCGTCTTCAAAAATGGCGTTTTGGCTGGGACGGCTTGTCTGGATATCGGTGGTCGGCTGATCAAGGTGTCTGAGGGACGCATCACGTATGTGTATCCCAAGATAAGGAAATTGGCTGCTGGCCATGGGGTGAATATTACCGTTGGCGATTTGGCGGATCTATCTAAACTGAAAAAAATCTGCGGATTGATGAGCGATGTTTTGGTTCAGGCCGTGGGATTGATGCCAAAGACATCAGAGCACCAATACTATTACACCAACGAGGGGCACCCTCTCCCGGAGACACTGAAGGTAAATGCCATTACCTTTTCCGGCGGTGTTGCCGCTTGTATAGCAGAGTACCCCGATGGACAGGATCCCCTCATATACGGGGATGTTGGTCCGCTGCTGGCTGAGGCCATTAAAAATAATGAAGTCTTTGAAAAAATCAAACAATTCCCCGCCATGGAAACCATCCGGGCGACGGTGGTAGGGGCGGGGACCCATTCAGT
>Ga0268356_10059_pt1 | contig 19126 bp, 18 predicted proteins | sample BioMet10_FD_194415 | JGI IMG/M metagenome (GOLD analysis project Ga0268356, IMG submission 194415) | Sewage microbial communities from Oakland, California, United States - Biofuel 10 (PacBio Assembly) | ecosystem: Engineered > Wastewater > Sewage > Unclassified | place: USA: California | collected...
ATAAATGCCAACATATTTTTATATATTATACTAAGTGTGCTATTAAGTCTTCGCGATCTCCGTAAATCAAATCAATTACAGGAAGTTCAATCATTGTGTAACATCCTGGTTGTTGTTTCATTGAAGCACGGGCAACGCAAACAAGAACCTGACCTGTTAATGCAGGGTTGTTTATCTTCATATTGAATTCGAACAACTGGTTCTGAGTTTTTCCTGAAACACCTTTACGTGTAAGGTTAACTCCGTGTCCCATATCTAATAAATCGTCAACACAAGGAACCTGTGTTACGTGAGTTTCATCATTTACAAAGTATGCATCAGCTTTAATTGCCTTTGCTACTTCTTCAAAGTTGTATCCGTCTTTTACTTCAATGTAAACCATACGACGGTGAATACCTGTACCTGTAGGTATTGTCATAGACAAAGCAGCCTTAACACCTTCGATTGCTTTTACTGCAACTGTATGTCCCATACTCATACCAGGACCAAAGTTTGTGTAAGAAACACCTTTTGGAGCGATTGCCTGAAGAAGAGCACGAACAACAGAGTCACTTCCCGGATCCCATCCTGCAGAAATAATAGATACTGCATTGTGTTCTTTTCCGCAAGCCATAAGTTCACGACGAAGATCTACAATTCCGGTATGGATATCAAAGCTATCTACAGTATTGATACCAAGAGCTAATATCTCTTTTGCATATTTTTCAACGCTTCTTGTTGGAGTACAAAGAATAGCTACATCTACATCTTTTAATTCTTTGATGTCTTTCACTACATCATATTCCGCTAATTCTGCTGGTTTATCTGCAGCCCCATTACGGCGTACAACACCTGCTACTTCGAAATCGGGTGCAGCAAGAAGTGCTTCTAATACATACTTTCCAATATTGCCATATCCTACAATGGCTGCTCTAACTTTTTTCATTCTGTTGTGGTCTTAAGTTTGACATATTTCTATATTCAACCGACAAAAATAATCAAATTGTGTCACAATCAAAGAATTCACAACTTAATATATTAAAAAATATGCATACAATGGAGGTTACAGACAATAAACAAGCATGGTTTGACGTTTCTTTCTAAGGAGACAAATATGCTTTAACGCAATAAATTTGTACTTTTGCCTCCCATTACAAATATATAAAATAAATCAAATGATTGAGTATATAAAAGGAAACATTGCAGAACTAAATCCGGCATCGGCAGTAATTGATTGTAACGGGATGGGGTATTTCATTAACATTTCTCTAAACACCTATTCGGCTATTCAGAAATTAAATAGTGTGAAACTCTATATTTACGAAGCTATCAGAGAAGATGCTTATGTGCTTTACGGGTTTGCGGATAAACAAGAACGAGAGCTATTTCTATTACTTATTTCTGTTTCCGGAATTGGCGGAAACACCGCCCGCATGATTCTTTCAGCCCTTTCTCCAAGCGAACTGGCTAATGTTATAAGCTCAGAGAATGCAAATATGCTAAAAACCGTAAAAGGTATTGGTTTGAAAACTGCTCAGAGAGTAATTGTAGATTTAAAAGACAAAATTAAAATCACCGGCAGCGATAGTGGTAAAGTTGGTGGCGCTATGTTACAAAATACAGAAGTGCACGATGAAGCTGTTGCAGCATTGACTATGCTTGGATTTAATACAGCTGCATCACAAAAAGTGGTTTTTGCAATTTTAAAAGAGGAGCCTTTAGCTAAAGTTGAAGAGGTTATAAAATTAGCTCTAAAGAGATTATAAAAAAATGAGAAGCGGAAAGTGGTTTATCTGCTTGTTGCTGACTGTTCTTAGTATTCACGCTTGGGCAGTTCTTAACAACAGCTCACTTTTTGAGGTGAGCAACTACTATTCCGCTCCTACTCCACAGCAACCCGTTCCTGCAGATTCCGTTAAGCCCCGATATTCTGTTAAGAAAACAGCTCCGGAAAATCTGAAGGACATGGATAAATCTCCTGTTGATCTTCGCAATCCGGATAATCTTAAAACAGAAGTTGAGTACAATGAAAAGACTAATCAATACTTAATCCGCACTAAAGCCGGGAGCACACAGGTAGATGTTCCCCTTTTCCTTACCCCGGAAGAATATGCAGACTGGAGTCTGAAAAAGTCTATCCGGGATTTTTACAGAGAAAAAAATAAAGAGACTTTCGCAAAAGGGAAAGATGAGTTCAACTTCATGAACATGAAGTTCGATCTTGGTCCGGCTGAAAAGATTTTCGGTCCGGGCGGTGTACAGATTAAAACGCAGGGAAATGCCGAACTCAGTTTTGGATTTAAAAGCAAAAATGTAGAAAATCCTACTCTACCCGCACGTTCAAGAAAGACATTGGGATTTGACTTCGACGAAAAGATAAATGTCAATATCAATGGCAAAGTCGGTGACAAGGTTAATATGAACATGAACTACAACACCGATGCGACTTTTGATTTTGACACAAAAAAGATAAAACTCAAATACGAAGGAAAAGAAGATGAAATAGTTAAATTGATGGAAGCCGGTAATGTGTCCATGCCTACTAACTCTTCGCTTATTCACGGCGCAACATCTTTATTTGGTATCCGCACAGATTTACAATTTGGAAAGCTAAAGTTGCAGACTGTTGTCTCTCAACAAGAATCAGAATCTAAAACAGTAAACAGTAAAGGTGGAGCACAAACCACATCTTTTGAAATTTCGGCCGATAATTATGATGAAAACCGTCATTTCTTTCTGGCTCAATATTTCCGGGATACTTATGACAAGAACATGAGTCAGCTACCCACCATTACTTCCGGAATAACGATAAACAGAATTGAAGTATGGATTACCAATAAAAGAGGGAATTATGAAAATCCCAGAAATGTGGTGGCAATGACAGACTTAGGAGAGAATGAACGCATCAGTAATTCATTCTGGTCTAAATCGGGAGTAAACAAAGTTCCGGCCAATAGTGCCAACGATGTTTACACAAAAATGGTCAACGATTATTCCAATGCCCGGAATATTGATATGGTGAGCACAACTCTGGGGGCGATTCCTCAGCTAGAAGGTGGAATGGATTATGAAAAGATTGAAAGCGCCCGACTACTGAGCAGTTCAGAATATACTATCAACAGTTCTTTAGGATATATTTCCTTAAAATCAACTCTTCAACCCGATGAAGTTCTGGCGGTTGCCTTTGAATATACATACAAAGGAAAAGGATATCAGGTAGGTGAATTTGCTGCCGATGTAAAAGACACTAATTCGGCCCTCTATCTGAAATTATTAAAAAGTACATCCAACTCTCCTACTTCCGGTTGCTGGGACTTAATGATGAAGAACGTTTATTCACTGAACGCTTATGACTTGCAAAGTAAAAACTTCCGGTTAGACATTAAATATCAGAGTGATACAACCGGTGTTTACCTGAATTATATTCCCGAAGGTTCAATAAATAAGGTTCCTCTGCTTAGAGTAATGAACCTCGACCGACTGGATGCCAACAATCAAAATAATCCAAACGGATTCTTCGATTTTGTTGAAGGATATACAGTAACAGCTCAGAATGGACGAATATTTTTCCCTGTAGTAGAACCTTTCGGAAGTCATTTACGGAAGGCAATCGGCAATGATGTAATTGCCAAGAAGTACGTATTTCAGGAACTTTACGATTCTACTAAAACGGTAGCAAAGCAAATTGCCGAAAAGGATAAATTCAAGTTTACCGGTGAATACAAAAGCCTCATCAGGTTCGGAAATCAGACTGGGTTCTACAAATATTCCCGTTGGTTCGGTTAAAGTCACAGCCGGTGGCGTTACTCTTGTTGAAAACTCTGATTACACGGTGGACTATTCAATGGGTATTGTTACCATTATCAACCAAAGTATTATTGATGCAGGTACATCTGTCAGCGTAAATCTGGAAAGCAACAGCAGTTATAATCTGCAGCGAAAAACAATGCTGGGGATGAATTTTACGTATGATTTCTCAAAGGATTTCCAGATAGGCGGTACCAATAATGCATTTATCGGAAAAGCCCATGACAACAAAAGTAGCCATGAACGAAGAACCGATAAGTAATACCATCTGGGGACTCAACACTTCATGGAAAAAGGAGAGCCAATGGCTTACAAACATGGTAGACAAGTTACCTTTTGTCAAAGCAACACAACCTTCGCACATAAACTTAACAGCGGAATTTGCCCAGCTGGTTCCGGGACATGCATCGGGAACTCAAGGCAATGCATCTTACATAGACGATTTCGAATCAACAAGTACTAAAATTGACTTACGCCAGCCTTCTTATTGGATGCTGGCCAGTACTCCTTACGAAAGCGGTGCGAATGCTCTTTTCCCTGAGGCTTCCAAATCAAATGATATAGCTTATGGAAAAAACAGGGCACTCTTGTCCTGGTATTACATTGACGGACTATTTACCCGCAGAAGTTCATCTTTAACGCCCTCTCACATAAAAAGCGACCTGGATCAACTGTCTAATCACTATGTAAGGGAAGTGTACGAACAAGAAATTTTTCCTAATAAAGAGACTGCTTACCTGGAAACCTCTACCCTTTCAATACTCAACCTTGCTTATTACCCTAACGAACGCGGTCCATATAACCTTGATACAAATCTCACGCCAAAAGGTTACCTTAAACAACCCCGAGAAACGTTGGGGAGGGATTATGAGAAAACTGGATACCAGTGATTTTGAAACCGCCAATATTGAATATATAGAGTTCTGGCTTCTCGATCCGTTTATCTACCAAAGCACAACCGGTAATCGTCGTGGTGGTGATCTTTATATAAATCTGGGAGAGGCTTCCGAATATTCTAAAGGATGGAAAGAAATACTTCGAAAACGGAATGCCTGTTGATGGTGACCCCTACAAAGGTTAAAAGAAACAGTGTGGGGAAAAGTACCTACAACTCAAAGCGTTGTTTATGTGCCTTTGATATGCCCCCCGGAGCCAGAAAAAAAACAGGATGTAGATTAAACGGACTATCGGCTGAGGAAGAGAAAACATTCGGCAATACAGCACTTACCTGGATAAATTAAAGTCTATTCTTGAACCGGCTGTATACGCACAATTTGAAAGAGTCCATCCGGAGATCTTTATCACTATTATCGTGGCACAGATTACGATCAGGCAGAAAAGAGTATTCTTGAACGTTACAAATACTACAATAATCCGGAAGGCAACTCTACCGCTTCGGAAGATTCTCCGGAGAAATACGATGTTTCTCGCAAAAACAGTACCCGATGTGGAAGACATCAATCAGGATTATACGCTCAATGAGTATGAGAAATATTTCCAGTATAAGATTAGTCTTTCTCCTGAAGATCTGAAAGTTGGCAGTAACTATATTGCCGACAAACGAACAGCAAGCGTTAAGCTTAGAAACGGAAAAAACTGAAGAAGTGAACTGGTATCAGTTCAAAATTCCGGTAAAGGATTATCAAAAAGCAGTAGGCTCAATTTCCGATTTTAAGTCTATCCGCTTTATGCGTATGTTTCTTACTAACTTTGTTGGATCCGGTAGTACTTAGATTTGCTACTTTCGATCTTGTTCGTGGAGATTGGAGAACATACGATCAGTCTTTAACTAACTCAACAGTTAGTGGAAGCCTTGATGTTTCTTCGGTTAATATTGAGGAAAACAATGATAAAACTCCGGTTAATTATGTCTTCCTCCGGGAATTACACGTGTTGTAGATCCTTCACAGCCTCAGCTAACACAAGAAAACGAACAGTCACTGAGTTTAAAAGTCAAGAATCTGGCTCCCGGGCGATGCAAGAGCTGTCTATAAAAGTCCGGCTTTGGATTTACGTCAGTACAAACGCTTGCAGATGTTTATACACGGTGAAAAACTATTGGATGATGTAACATCATTGGAAGACAATGAGATATCTGTATTCATCAGACTTGGTTCCGATTACAAGAACAACTACTACGAATATGAAATTCCGTTGAAGCTGACTCCTCACGGACAGTATAATGGAAGTACGCTAAGTGGTTGCGAAGCTGTATGGCCGGAAGCCAATATGCTGAACATACCTTTCAGCCTGCTTACCAATTTAAAGAAAGAACGCAATACTGCAAAGAATGCTTCCGGTTCAAACGTCTAGCTATACGAAATTATATTATACTTATGATGCCGATAAACCAGCCAATAAGATTAGTATTATGGGAAACCCAAGTCTGGCTGAAGTAAAAACGATTATGATTGGAGTGCGAAATAACTCCCGAAATTTAAAATCGGCAGAGGTTTGGGTTAACGAACTTCGACTGACAGACTATAATGAATCGGAGGATGGGCAGCACAAGGCAATATGAATGTTCAGCTGTCTGATATAGGAAATGTAAATCTGGCGGGGCACATGGAAACTGCCGGATTTGGAGGTTTGGAGCAAAGCTGTTCAGTGAAAGAAGAATGGATGATTATTATCAGTACAATTTCACCACAGTTTTGAATTAGGAAGATTTCTGCCATCAAAAGCAAAAATATCAGCTCCTCTTTATTTCTCATATTCCAAAGAGCTAACATCACCACTTGTATGATCCAACCAATAAAGATCCTGCTTTTAGATGATGTACTGGATACATACTCTTTAAAATCTCAAAGAGACTCTATCCTTAATATTGCCCGGGAACTGGTTACTTACAGGAATTTCAGTCTGAGCAACTGCAAAGATCAATATTGTAAGTAAAAGACCATTGCCTTTTGATCCGGGAAACTTTACTTTGGATACTTCGTATACAAAGAAATACAATCAGGGGAATACCACTGCATGGGAAGTTGAAAAGGACTGGAGAAGTACCCTTGGGATATAATTATTCATCCGGTTATAAAAGCGTGGGAACCGTTTAAAAATCCTCAAAAGCAAATCTCCGTGGATGAAGTTTGTAAAGGCTTTCAACCTAAACTGGTTACCGCAAAACATAGCCTTCAACTCCGACATTTCACGTCATTACTATGAATTGCAATTAAGAGATCTGGATAATCCTTATGGAGATTCGGATATACCTCTTTCCGTAGCAAAGGAATTTCTATGGAACAGGGACTTCTCTCTCCGATGGGATCTCACCCGAAATCTAAAACTCAGTTTCACATCTGCCACCCGTGCAGAGATTGAAGAACCAGCCGGTCCAGTCAACAAGAATCTCTATCCGGATGAATACACAGCATGGAAAGATTCCATAAAAACCAGTTTGTTGAATCTAGGGCGTCCTCTGGATTTTCAGCAATCATTCAATTCGAGTTACAAATTACCATTCGACATGATACCTATATTCGATTGGGTGAGCAGTGACGTTAATTTGCATCTTCGTATACCTGGGATCGCGGTGCCGATCTCACTGACGGAACTTCCGTTGGTAAACACTATTGCCAATCAACGCTCCATTGACTGTAAACAGCCGGTTCAATTTCGAGAAAGCTTATACAATAAGATTCCTTTCTTAAGAGAAACCAACAGACTATTTTCTTCAATGAGCATAAGTGCCCCAGGAAGAAAAGAGGATTTAATGAAGAAACCGAATAAATTCGAGCGAGAGAATTCAGTTGAAAAAGGATACTACCGTAACAGTTTCTCACGGACTAAGAACCAAATAGTAAAAGTAAGAGCTATAACGCAGGACGGAAAACGATACTTTATTAAATACAAAGTACTGGATTCCAACAAGATTCTTGTCAGCAACAGAGATTCTATAAAAATTAAGCTAAGCATAGTTCCAGGTCCAAAACCGGAAGAGCAAGGCTGGTATAAAATTGCTCAGCATGCAGCACGTTTTGCCATGATGGCAAGAAATATCAGCATTACCTACCGTAACACTTATGCAATGACACTTCCGGGATATTTACCGGAAGTAGGCGATGTGCTGGGACAGAAAAGAGCAGGCGGCATGTTTGCTCCGGGTACTGGATTTTGCTTTTGGTGTAACAGGGTGATAGTTATATACAGAAAGCTGCAAAGAATAACTGGTTGTTAATGAACGATTCCGTGGCAGACCCTGCAACAACCAATGCCATGGAAGACTTACAAATACGATTGACCTTAGAACCTATCAGAGATTTTCAAGATAGACTAACCGCCAACCGCACAATAAACAAATCACAGAGCATACAGTTTATGTTCGATGGTATGCCTACCACTCAGAATGGTAGTTTCAATATGAGTATTATTTCCATTGGAAGTGCATTCGAAAAGTGTAAAGCTGAAGGATCTATACCAATCAAAAACATTTAATAAGTTCCTAAGAATCTGGATATTATCCAAAAAAGAGTAGAAGCTCAATATCTGGGTGCCATCTATCCGGAAGGAAGCCACACTGGCAGGTTAAAACATTCAATCCGGAAAACGGATCAATCGACAAAAATTCTCCGGACGTAATGATTCCGCATTTCTTTCAGCTTATACAGGAAAGGATGTGAATAAGATTTCTCTTGATCTTTTTCCCAACTTACTATCAATTGATGCCCTAACTGGAGAATAACTTATGGTGGGTTAAGCAAGCTGGAATGGCTTAAGAAACATTTCAAAAGTTTTAATCTGAATCATGCATACAGAAGCACATATTCTGTTGGTTCATACAATACCTACCAAAGTTTCAGCAGATTTATGGGTAACCTCGGTTTTGTTGAAGATACACAAACCGGAGATCGGTACCTTCGGCAGCGTTTGATATTGGTACAGTAGCTATTAATGAGCAATTCGCTCCGCTTTTCGGAGTAGATATGACCTTTAAAAATGGAATTACCACAAAGGTAGAATATAAAAAGACGAGAATACTAACTTTAAGTATGACAGCAAATCAGATTGTTGAAACTAGCTCAAAAGATTTTGTTGTTGGCATGGGGTATAAAGTTGTGGACCTGAAACTGTTTGGTGCAGGGAAAAGCAAGAATAAAGTCAGCAATGACCTGAACATTCAGGCAGATTTCTCTATTCGTAACCAATCTGCATTAAGCCGTGATATTCAGGAGGCCTTAGCTCAACCAACCAGTGGTAATAAAGCAACCAAGTTTTCTTTATCAGCAGATTATACCTTCTCGAAATTGCTAACCATTCGTATGTATTATGACCGTCAGAAGAATACCCCGCCTGGTATCTTCCGCTTCCTATCCGGTAACCAATTCCGATTTTGGATTTACGCTGAAGTTCTCGTTGACAAGGTAAGAACCATTGATAGAATCTTTCATAAGCAATCATAGGAATCAATTCAAATTTACATCATCCGAAATCTTCTTTTACTTTTTCCACGGTGAAGATATGCAGAAATATCAGATGTCCTAAAGGATGTCCTAAATAAACTAACGGAACAGCAAATGGCAATATTGGAACTAATTAATTCTATGCCTGCTATTACAGGTGCTAAAATGTCTGAAAGATTTAGTGTTTCAGAAAAAAACTATAAAAGAAATGAAGAATGAGGCTTACCTTTTGTGAATCTTTGAAAATTAGGACAATAGTGAAAGTATTATTCTATCGAATAATACTTTCACTATTGTCACTATGTTTATTCATATTATCTAATACGCATTTACGGCTTGTATTAGCATAGCAATAGACACAAAGATGTTTGCAAGTATTATACATGCCAATGTCTTTACTAGCCATGCAGCCACAAGCCTTTCTTTGTCCTTTATCTTTAAATCTATAGAAGTTGTAGGGATTATAGGTATATCACCAAAAATGTCAGGTTCTGGTAATTACCTGTATGCAAATAAAATAAAAGTACCTTGTCTTCGGCAAAAATTCGTTTCATCAGTTCTCCATCAATACAATGATTATGCGCTATTCCATACTCTTTTAAATCAACTTGCTCAGCACAAGTAGCAAGAGTTAAATCCCAGCCTGTATCTTTCCAGAATTCACGTAACTTAACTAAGCCATCAATAATCTCTTGAATCTGCAAATTATTCGGTTCAGCAATATCTATTGACTCTTTAGAAAAACAATTGGTTTCTTTTACTAGGTTATTTTGCACTTTACGATATGCTTTTATATCTATAAAACTAAATACTAGTTTTTCAGTATAGCCTTTTAATTCATTACCAATATGCCAAATCCTATTTAATAAGGCTCTCGGACTTATGTCATTTGTTAAAATAAGAGGATCAAAACGCCAAATAACACGTTCTTTTCCTATTATATCTGACAAATGTTTGAATGTTTCTATTCTTTCTTTTATAGGTGGAACATTAGGTTCAAAGCACTCTTTCTCATAATCATTTAATGTTACTTGAAAATAGTAATGAATACCACGTTTGTCCAACTCAGATAAATAAGGAATCATAGGTGCAGGATTCTTTGTCCAAAACACTACGACTTTGGTTTTGGCAAAGGATATATACATTGACTTCTGATTAAATGGATTATACCATACAACATAACCAGCCTTCAGCCGATTGATAAACCAATGTGCATAGAACGCAGGTATATCGGTTGAACGGCTAGCGGAAATGATTATCGGCGTTTGTGCCTCTACGATTTCTCCTTTTTCAGTGGTTATGGTAATTTTATTGCTCATTTAGATATATTTCTTTCAGTTTTTGAATAACGATCTCAACATCAACCTTACTATACATTGCTCTCAACCATTCCATATTTTTACTACCCGAAGTTTTCTTATTCTTTAAATAGCTATTAAATTTTTCTATTACAGAAGCATTATCTGTGGTTAGATCAGAATAGAAACCTTTTTGAGGGCCTTTCTTTTTGTCAATATATTCTTTATTATAATTTCCTTGAAACCACTCAACATCCTCTTTGAATTGTTTCTGAATTTTCTTATCATTAGGCAATGATGATAACAAAAATTCATAGGCAGAAGTATCCTTATAAAATTCATTACTCTGTTTTATTGGCTCAAATGAAAAGCTACCTATTATATCTTTAGTACCATTTTCTTGTTGCTATTTTGTTTCTTCTCTTTACTGGTTTAACTAACTTAATGCAAGCTTTCCAAGCACCTTTTGTCTTGGGGAACTCTAGTTTTTCAATAGATTTTATAAATTGTTATTAATAGAGCCCTCGTATAATTTCAAAACCTCAACTTTGTAGTATTTTTTGGCATTATATGCCATATCATTGAATTCAGCAGAGTCAAATATCGTTTTTAGTTCGATAGGAATAGGTTTGGTATCAGAATGCGATCGCTGAAACTCCACAGTATTGGTTACTCTGTTGATTTTGCTTAAAAATATGGCAGATTGTGAATGCTCGGGTTGCTTAGCAGCCATTGGTTTTTCAACCTGATGACGTTGTAAAGTACCTTCCAAATCAATTCCGTGCAATTGTTTAAAAATATACTTATATATATCTGAGACATAATCAACATCATCAGATTGGAACAAATCATTAGTCAAAGTCTTGGGCATTTCAGCAAAACCAAAAATTGACCCCCACAGAGCAAATGCTATTTTAAAATCTCCAATACCATTTGATATTAAGTAATCTTCTAACTTATCAATATCAGATTCTCCTTTTTGACAAAATGCTGCAAATGATTTTTAGAGTAATATTATCAATACTATTTATGCTAAATGAAGTATACTCATTCAAATTCTTTAATAACGCATTGATATATGTACGAGTAGGACTATCATCCCACTTATCTTGTAATTCTAATTCTCCTCTAAACAGCTTTCCACCAACTTTGGCAAATTCATATCGAGATTGCATGAAATCCATGCTTGTATATGCTTCTTCCAAATACTCATTAAATAACCTTGTAAGAAAATCCATTTGATTTGGTATTCGAAGTATCTTATAATGCTGTACAAAAGGAATCATAAACACTTCCAATTTTGATTTACATTGCTGTAAGTCAAGCAGCTTTATTTGTGTATCTAATTGCTCCATATAAGAAGTAAAAAAAATATTTTTTCTTCAGACGTTTTTGCATTACCAAAGAATGAAAATGGTCGTATTTGAAATGGTTGTTTTATACCTTGCTCAATTATTTGCTTAGCAAGCCAATCAGGATATAAATTTTCTTTCTTAATTATATCCAAGAAATTAGGGCAATTATATTCAACAGATTTTTGTTTCGCAATCTGTTCGATTTTTATATGTATACCATTAGCTTTATATAGATATTCATTAATTTCCTTATATAGTTTTTTCTAATTGTTCAGTTTGCTGATATGTAGCTCTACCATCAGGGCTTGACACAATTGCAGATAAAGTATTTCGAAGTAACTTGGCATACATCTTCAAAGAAACAATATCAGTTGAAAGTGATTTGTTTGCAGCAAGCAAATAGGCATATAATAGTCCCTTCAATTTATTGATTTTTCTATCATTTGAAATATAGCTTGAATAATCCGTCTTTGAGTCTCTTATTGCATTATTGCTCCATTGAACTTCATCAATTTCATTTGTTTTTATGATCAAACAATTCTCGTAAAGCGCTACCATTTTTGCTTCAATGCTCGGTTCTGCTTTAAATTTTGTTCTAACCATTTCTAGCTCATTACGAAAAATAAATTTAGAAGTAAAAGGATTCAGATAAATAGTTTCGTCTGCATAGAAAAAGCCATTCGACTCTTGAATTATTCCATTGTTTATTGATTGAGAGTCTACTTCAATAACTAATGGATAATTTTCTAATTCTTTATCTTGAATCTCAAATACAGGGAACTTACTATAAAGAACTATTCTGTTATATAGATTATTTGGCTCAACCTTCTCAAAACGTTTGTATCCAAAACCTCGACTTGTATAGAATGCTGCTGGAGATATGGATTCACTCGACATTATATTATTGAAGTTAAGCGTAGATGTCGGTATATATAATTTTCTAGGTATCATAATTCTTCAGTATCTCCTGTAGTTGTTTCATATATATTTGTAGGAATAGCATCAAAAAAGCTGGACAAATCACCAGAGTGCATAATATAAAGAGCTTGATAGGTACGTGTAATTGCTACATACAAAGAATTTCTATCATCATTATCAGAGCAACAACATTCTGGTAAAAATACAACTTCAAATTGAAGTCCTTTAGAGCTATGATAAGTCATTAACTTTGGATTATCTGAATTAAAATTCAAATCCATTTTATTATTGTGCCAATTACTTTTATCATCATATTTGGCTTCAACATTAAACCCTTTACGTGAAAAATATTCATATGCTCGCTTCACATCATCATTATGTCTAAATAAAATACCAACATCTTCAAAGTTCCTATTCTTAATAATATTTGCAATATTATCAAGTTGGTCATTAAACGAATTACATTTGAATATTTTTGGTTTTTCAACCCCTTCGTTCTTACATCTTCCTTCTAAGTCATCATCAGTACTACTTATGTATTGGGCTAAGCGAGCAACCTTCTTGGGTAATCTGTGGTTAAAAACTAATTGTTCTGTTTGATAGCCAGTAATAACAGCTATTTCTTCCATGGAAACAGTCCTTTTATCCTGCAAAAATTTATATAATTGTTGAGCTGAATCTCCATAAAGCAAAAGAGCCTTTTTTGCCTTACTTTTAATTTTAATATATCATCTTTTGAAAAATCTTGCGCTTCATCAACAATAATATAATCAGCAGATGGACAACCTTTTCTGTTTTCCCAATACCAATGGTAATCCACATTGCTTGAATTGATTCCAACATGTCGAACTCCATCCGTCATGTATTGCATAAGCGCCTTAGTAAATACAATTACTTGATATGATCCTTTATTTTCATTTTGAATTTGTTTCGCTTTCCATAAAGCGAGAATGGATTTTCCACTACCAGCACAACCTTTTACAATAAATGAATTATCCGTTCTTCTATTAATGATTTTCACTTGGTAATCATCCAATTCTGAATCTTTTACATAAAAACTTCTTTGGGCATAATTTATTGTGTTTTAATCTGTATTTAGTAATCTTTAAGCTATATTATATTGATATCACTTTTTCCTTTTATTTGTTACCCATTGTCAAATGCGAGCAATAAAGGATTTTCGTCTTCATTTTCTTGAACTTACAAAAGGTTTGAAGATTTATTTTCAATTATTTCACTGTAATTATTAAGAAAAAACGCATCTCCTATTCTTTCAAAACATTCTGTAAATAAGCACGCTTTATCATTGTGAATCAAGAGTTTTAATTCGTTATTATTGCTAATTATTTTATTTACAAATTTTTTTTTCGAAATTACTCTGTAGGCGACCTTACCTTTATCGTTTGAGCGTTTTGTATGAGTAACGCTAAAAACTTTCTGATAAAAACAACCAACTGAACAATTGTTTTCATAGACGGCACAAGACAACGGTACAAGTGTTTGAAAATCGGGTAATTCTTTTAATACACGATTTATTTGCCGATTCATTAAAATAGGGTTAAATGTAGAATGCTCAGCTTTTGTAGTCACATCAAGTAAAAAGTAAAATCCAGTATCTGCTAACAAAGGCAAGACTCCTTTTGTTAAGTCATAATAAGAATTATCCAACCGCCCTTTACCTTTAGATATAAATTCATTAATCATTTTAGACGAAAGGATAAAATCAAATATTTCTGAACCTGAAATAAAATCAGTAGCAAGCAAATTATCTAAAACTACAACTTTTGGAGTAATGTTTATTGATTTAATTAGATATTGTTTGGCTTTTTCTATAATTTGCAATAGAATCGTAAAAGCATCAGAGTTGCCATCAACAGCCAAAATATTCATTGTCCTTATATTTGCAAAATGTTTGCTTATAGTAGTTATTAAACCTACTATGTCACCACCGGTACCACTCCCAACAGATAGTATATTCAATGAGTCTTTTTCTTGATACTCTTTTTTAACGGTATCATTCTGAAAAAGATTGTCGAATATACAGAACGACTCCGCATAACTGCGAGGAAAATATGTTCCTAAATACTTCAAGTTATCCTCGTGAGTCAAGTGAAGGTTGTTATCAAAATACTTAAAGTTTGGAGAATATTCTGCTTTTAGTTCTCTGAATATAAAATAATCCAACCAAGCTGGCAAACGCGTATTAGTCTTTAAACAACCAACTATATTTTTATAGAGTCTAAATTCTTCCTCTTGAAAAATAGAAGATTTATTATCTATTTCACTAATTTCTTCTCCATCAAACCAATAAATATGACATTTATATTGAAGAATTTCTTTTCCTAAAAATTTCTGTAGTTTTTCTTTATACATATTCTGTTCACAACAAATGAGATATTCATGTGTTATGCTAACTTGGTCAGTCCAATCAGGTAATATATCCATTTTTGATTGAAAGACTTCAAAAGGACTGTCAATATGTAATGTGGCAAAAATGGTAGAAATATGTTCTATTAGCGCTTCTTTCATTTTGCGTTTATAATTTAAACTACAATAAGTCATGCAGATTTCTTTAATCAAATACTCTTAAGCTTTACTTTCATTTATTTGTGATTCATTTATAATAAAGCCCAATAACGTCGTTATTCAAGTTAATGCCGTCAAATCTGGTTAAATATGTAGTGGTACACTATTTAGATACCATTGAAGAGACTTTTAATGAACTAATCAACCAACCATCACCAAATATTCTTTTCCTATATAATATTATAAGACAATCAAACTACACATAGACATCATTCTTTAATTACATACAAATATATATTATTTATATTAAAGCGTTACAATTTAGTTAAAAAAAATGCAGGTTAATTACTATGTTTATCTATTTATACAGGTTTATCGATTTCTACAATTCGAATCATCTTTCTTTCTCACATAAGAAGTTAAGGCATTAGCTTAATTTTCAAACTCGATTTAAGTTAGCAATTCCGAATACATAAAATATCAATAATTAATTGTTCATAAATCTAAATATAGAAAGAACAACAAATGGAATAAAAGTATCTGCGCTATCCACTAAAATTATATTACTATTAATCAAGCTATTACAAAACTAAACAACAGAGTAATCAGCAAAAAGGGTGGACAGGGTGGAGTAAAAATAACCTTTTTCGGCTTCCAGAAAATAAATTTCAATAATTCTGCAAATTGCGGAATTATCAAAACTAAATTTCTCAGAACGAAAAAAGAACAATTTCTCTCCACCCTGTCCACCCCAATAAATGTTATTATATTGATAATAAGGGAATTATTATTTTTCACAATCTATTTAAAGGGGAAACTAACGATTTAATCGGTCAACTGATTATTGGCTTAGGAACATTAGCAGTCAGCTGGAATCAGTTTAATACAGTTCCCGGCAAATATTAACTATTTATTGGCGGGAGATTGCGGCAAACATGTACATATTTGGAAGTAAACATGTACATGATTGGGGTTAAACATGTACATGTTTGGGGAAAGATAACCTTATATTTTGGCTAATTAGTCTAGTTAAGTTGTCTAATTAGCCTATATCTTTGAATTAAATTATGCTGGGAAGTATTTTACTTACCTTTTGATTCCACCTCTATTTTCTTTTTCACGAAACGGATCTTCAGGTTTGCTTCTTCCAGTTCTTTCTTTATCTGGTTAATTGAATTAAGAGCTTGCGCCAATTCGTAAACCTGACAAACGGCATTTCTATCGGCAGATGAGAAGCTTACCGCTTTTCTTCCATTTCCTACAAATTCCAGTTTGAGGTTCTGAGCTTTATTCATGTAAATAAATGCTGCAACTCCCCCATCGGCCCCCATTCGGTAATCTACTTTTTCCGATTTTACACCCATATCCGTTGATTCGTAAACATCGCGACTTGCTGGTGTTTCTGCAAAGCTTCCATCGGGTGCAGTTACACGGATGGAACGATGATGGATACTGGAACCTCCGTTATAAATGGAAGTAAGTGCAAAAACTCCGGTTTCGCTAACCTGAGCTCGCAGGTAAGTACGACGGAGATTTTTTTCCACTGTCTGAGAAGGATGCAGGTAATTACCTACAGCCTGATATTCTGCATTCTTTTCAAGAACTAAACCTTTCTTTTTCTGATCGGCCTCAGCCTGCTTTATCTTTAACACGCTATCAAGATAAACAACACTTCTTTCCTGCTCCTTTATTTCCACTTGCTCCATCAGACTAATTCCCTTTCTGCGGGCTTCAAATGCTTTGGGATAAAGTATTTTAATACTATCAAGCTGTAACTTTGCTTCACTATATTTACCTTGTGCATAGGCTTCCTCTGCCGCTTGTAATCTCAAGGCTGCTTCCTTTTCACCATTACCACTACATGCCGTGAGTGCTAATACTGCAAGTGCTATGAATCCAAACTTTCTCATATTTATATTTGTTATAGAAGGCAAAAATACAATTAAATTGCCAAACCTATCCTTACCTGCTCAAATTATTGTATTTTTGTACCTCTTTACAACATAGGATAACATGCAATTAACAACAGAAGAATTAAAAGAATATTTTAGCGACGAGATCTTTACAGCAATCTCTGAAACAGCTGAAGACCTCGGACTGGAATGTTATGCTGTAGGTGGATATGTGCGCGACATCTTTCTGAAACGCCCGTCGAAAGATATTGATGTGGTGGTTGTGGGAAGTGGAATAGTTATGGCACAAGCGCTGGGGAAGAAATTAGGAAGGCATGCACATGTTTCTGTTTTTAAGAATTTTGGAACTGCTCAGGTTAAATATCACCGCATAGAAGTGGAATTTGTTGGTGCCAGAAGAGAATCTTATCAAAGAGATTCACGAAAACCAATCGTGGAAAATGGCACGTTGGAAGACGATCAGAACAGACGAGATTTTACAATAAACGCATTGGCTGTATGCCTCAATGCCGATCGCTTTGGTGAATTGGTCGATCCTTTTGATGGTATGGAGGATCTTAAGAACAGAATTATTCGTACTCCTTTAGATCCGGATATTACATTTAGTGATGATCCTCTACGTATGATGCGGGGTATCCGTTTGCCACTCAGCTTAATTTCCAGATTGAAGATGAAACTTTTGCATCGATAGCACGCAATAAAGAAAGAATTGAAATTATATCAAAAGAGCGTATTGCTGACGAATTAAATAAAATACTGGGATCGCCTGTTCCTTCCATTGGCTTTGTACTACTGGATGAGTGTGGGTTATTGAAACTTATTTTTCCGGAACTGGCCGCATTACAAGGAGTTGACAGCAGAAACTGGCAGGGCACATAAAGATAACTTCTATCACACGCTTAGAGGTTGTTGATAACGTTGCAAAGCGAACTGATAATCTGTGGTTCCGTTGGGCAGCACTTTTGCACGACATTGCCAAACCAACCTGTAAACGTTGGGAGCCTAAGGCGGGCTGGACTTTTCATAATCATAATTTTGTTGGTGAGAAGATGGTACCAAACATCTTCCGAAGAATGAAATTGCCAATGAATGAAAAAATGAAATATGTTCAGAAGCTGGTTGGTCTGCACATGCGACCTATCGTTCTTGCTGAAGATATTGTAACGGACTCGGCTGTTCGCAGGTTACTATTCGATGCCGGTGACGACATTGATGATTTAATGGCACTGTGTGAAGCTGATATTACTTCAAAGAACGAGGTTCGTAAGCAGAAGTTTCTGGAAAATTTCCAACTGGTACGTCAGAAGCTGAGGGATTTGGAAGAGAAAGACCGGATTCGTAACTTCCAGCCACCTATTTCGGGCGAGGAAATTATGGAAGCTTTCGATCTGCGCCCATGCAGAGAGATTGGTACTCTTAAAAGTTCAATTAAGGATGCCATTCTGGATGGTGTTATTCCAAACGAATATGAGGCTGCTTATAACTATATGCTTGAAAAAGCTGCAAAAATGAAACTTAAACCTGTAAAATAACAAACAAATGGGCCAGAAGAGATATACCAAAGGCGAGGAAATTGCCAATGCCAGTTCTCACGGATTGGGCATACTGCTTGGAATCACTGTGGGGATTTTCCTGATGCGTAGTGCTTTTGAGACAAACAACAGGTGGATTATGGTTAGTTTTGCTATCTATCTGCTGGGAATGTTATCTTCTTACGTCACTTCTACCTGGTATCATGCCTGCAGGAATGAAAAAAGAAAAGCTTTACTTCGTAAGTTCGACCACGGAGCAATCTATCTGCACATTGCCGGAACGTATACTCCTTTTACACTGGTTGTTCTTAGGGATTCCGGAGCATGGGGATGGGCACTGTTTTCTTTTGTATGGCTTGCGGCAATAGTAGGCTTTATTCTCAGCTTCGTAAATCTGAA
>Ga0268356_10003_pt1 | contig 19101 bp, 22 predicted proteins | sample BioMet10_FD_194415 | JGI IMG/M metagenome (GOLD analysis project Ga0268356, IMG submission 194415) | Sewage microbial communities from Oakland, California, United States - Biofuel 10 (PacBio Assembly) | ecosystem: Engineered > Wastewater > Sewage > Unclassified | place: USA: California | collected...
GGAGAGGAAGTGGAGGTGGTAGCCTTCCGCATTCAGGCCTTTTAAAAAGACCGGTGTATAGAACCCGACAATGGTGCCGGTCACGTTTGTGTACGTGTGGACCTTCTGCTCTTGTGCGGCCGTGGTCAGGTTGGGGTAGGGCTTCTGTTGCGGCGGGATCGCACGGACCGTGACCGCGGGGAAGGTGCCGTGGACCTTTACCGCATAGATCATATTGCCGGTCGGAAGTTTTGCGGCCATGGAGCGCATGAACTCTGAATCGTTCACGTCCCGGTCAACGGTTGCCTGTTTGAGATCGGTATCGAAGTACGTGACCGTGGCAAACGGCGTTGTCTGGGAGTCCGATGCGGCAACGACCGAGCCGTCCGATCGTGCCTGCCAGACTTTCCCGTCCAGCACGATCATCTCGCCGTCGAGTTTGTCGAACGTGCCGATCCCGAAGTCGCCGTGCTTTTTGAGCTCGCCGATCGTAACGTTGCCATCATACACGCCCTGCATCAGGGCATCGATGGTCGAGACCTGGTATAATGTGTCGCGGTCGGCCGTGTTTGCACCGGTGTGTTTACGCAGACCCGGTGTAGATCGCAGGCCCCGGCAAAGACGATAGCTACCGCAAGACCGATGCCGAGAAAAAATTTGCGATCCATGATGTTGGGAGCCGGAGCTCACTTGGTGCCGGTGACCTTGATGATGTGGTACCCGAACTGGGTCTTTACCGGGCCGACTAACGGCGCCCTTCTCTGCGGCAAATGCTGCGGCTTCGAACTCGGGAACCATCTGGCCCTTGCCGAACCAGCCGAGGTCTCCGCCGTTCTTGCGGGACGGGCAGGAGGAGAAGCGCTTTGCAACTGCGGCAAAGTCCTCGCCGCTCTGGATCCTCTTTAAGATCTTGTTTGCGTCGTCCTCGCTTGTGACAAGGATGTGGGATGCGCGAATCTGCGTGGTCATGTATAGTGATGGAGAGGGTTTTTGGATAAAAGGGTTGATGGGTGGGAGTTGAGATATGACCTGTTCTGCCGGGGCTGGTGGCGGGGAGTGGGGGAATGCAGGTCCCGGGGGATTCGATTCTCGACGGAGGGACGTTCCCGACCGGATCCGGGCCGGAAAGGTTCCAGTGAAACGGTGCCAATCCACTCCACGATTATTGTTTTAAACAGTTATTTTCAAAACACGGCGTTTTAAGGGGAAAACTGACCGGCGCATTTAGCGGGCTTCCTGTGGCCGCATTTTTGGGATCGTGTGTTTGGTCAATTGAGGGGGAGATCGGCCGCCCGGTGGCTTCTGTGAGCGTTTCTCAGATCTCGACAGAGAAATCATGTCAAAAAGGGGATGTACCGTCGGTGACGCACATGCTGAAGACGCTCCTGGGGGCTGCCGCCCCCCGCCGCGTGGGCGTCCCCCCGCCTTAGCGATAGTGCTGCATTACCTGTATTGGGAACGCCAGAAAATTCAGGAAGCTGGTAATACCCACGGAATCGTTTGCCCCCCCGCCCCCTTGGGAGCTGGGATGGCGCAAGGGGGCCTGAGTGATCCTTCAATTTTGCAATTCGGCCGTGCACTTACTTGAAAGCCGGCAGCCCCAATAATTTTCCGGCATTTTGGTTTTTCGTCCGGAAAAATCCGGCCGTACGAACTTTCGCCCGGAAGTTTTGTGGGTTTTTCAAATTTCGACCGGAAAATTTTTAGGATTTTCAAATTTCGCGCCAACATTTTTCCGGTTTTTTAATTTTCAACCGGAAATTTTTTGGTTTTTGAAATTTCGCGGCAAAAAAAGTCCGGGTTTTCCGGTCCCGGTGCCGGGTCCGTGTCGCAGGGTTTACGACGGAGGCGTGAGTCAGTTGCCGAACTGACAACTTTTTTCCAACTTTCGACCGGAAATTTTTTGGAATTTTCAACTTTCAATCCAAAATTTTTTAGGATTTTCAAATTTCGAGCCGAAAAATTTTTGCCGGAAAAACTTTCGCGGCAAAAAAATCCGGCCGTACCAGATTTCGAACCAAAAATTTTAGGCCGGAAAAAATTTCAGACCGTGCGGGCGGGATAAGATCGGCCGGAAAAATTTTGGGGGAACGTGCACGCTCCGTCGGAAGAACCTCCAAAAAGTAGGGTTTTTTCAATTTTCGCGGCGATCTTTTTCCCAATTTTCGGTAAACAAACGGACGAGAGATCGTAAATACCATAAGGGCGCCAGAGATTTTCATACGCGGATGACCTGGACCTCCGGGGGAATGAAATGGAAAAGAAATGGCTGATGGCCGGGATTGCGGTGGTATGCGTTGTTGCAGGTGCTGCAGTTCTTCTGGTCTCTGTGATGAATACTGCGGCCCCCGCGGTTCCGGCATCGGCTCAACCTGCTTCTCCTACCGATCCGGTATCCGGCTCCACGCAGGATCCCGGGTCGCTGTGCAATCTTTCTACATCGGGTTCCCGGATCCTTGTCCCGACCGATACCTCCGTCCCGATCGGTGACCCGATGCCCGGCATCAGGTACTCCTTTACCCGGGACGAATCCGGCAAAACGATCGTGCTCGCAAAAGGAGAGATTGTCGAGATTAACCTTGGGTTCGCCCCGGGACTTGCCATGCGCTGGGTGGTCCCGGTCTCCGGGTGCGGGATCGAACTGGTCAATGACGGCGTCTGGTATACGGGCGGGGATTTCTGGAATAACACCGGCTTTTACCGGGCCCGGTACCGGGCAGTCAGTCCCGGTACATCCGTCATTGATGGGAAATTGGTCATCAGACCCGAAGAAGCCGGGGATCTCCGGTTCAATCTTACGGTGATTGTGAAGTAGGAGTCCGGTTATCATGAAAATGGTTGCACGTGTTTTCATTCTCGTCATCACAACCGCGGTACTTTTCGGAACGGTATCTGCGGCAAACACTACGCCGGTCTATCCCGGCATGGGCGGGGCGCCAAAAGAAATTCTCACGAACATGTACCCGGCCGTGAAGGACAATACCGAAATCATGGGATTTATCCGGGAATGCGGTGTCGGTACCTGGCACGAAGAACAGATGGATGCAGACTACAAATCCGCCCATCTTGCCCCGGCAAACTCCTGCGGGAAACAACTGGTCTTCTCGATCCGGAAGTCCGCGGGGCGCGATGACCCGTCGCAAATTGCGAGCGTCTGGATCATCAACGCCAATGAGACCTGGTCGCGTTCGATGGAGCCGGTGTATCAGTCCCCGTTTGCCGGAGATCGCAGTGCCCTGCTGCCCCCGGGAGAAAATGGCGATGTGACGAATATTTTTGTGGCGGGGATAATCATTGCCCTTGCAATTATTGGCGTTGGATATATCGCCATACACCGCGGGAGGCCGTAGGATGGAGAAGAAACGTATCCGGGAAATCCTGATGGGGGCACTCTCCACATACCTCGTGCTCTTCCTCTTCCTTGACGCGCTGATCACCTCCTTTGCGTTTCTCATCAACTGGGAGGCATGGTTTTTCGGGATCAAACTCGACGGCTGGCCGGCAGGGGTGTACCTTGCCGCAACTGCGCTTGTTGCAGCCGGTCTTATCGTCCTGCTCCTGAAATATCCGGACCGGTCGTTTGCGATTTGCAGTGCATCCGTCCTGTACTTCGCGTTCGTGTACATCCTGCCGGTCTTTTCCCGGCAGGCAAACATGAAAAGCGATTTTGGCTGGACCGTGTTCTGGGTCGAGCTGGTTCTGTATATTGTCATCCCGTCAGTTTTTCTCGGGGTGTCTGCGATACTGGGCCGGACAAAAACCGGGGAGTCTGCATGAAGCCGGCGGGTCAGGAAGATACGCTTACCTGGGTCGTCCTGATTATCGGGGTCATCATATTCCTTGCACTGGCGTATGCAACAGCGATTCTGTGGAACGGGGCAAACCCGGTGCCGTAGATAACAACCGGCAGATTCCCTGGGGGGCAGGGATGGCGCAAGGGGGGTGGCATGAAAGATATCCCCTACCTAACATCAGTTGGAATTCGGTTGCCCCATACGTTTTTCCGACATTTTAGATTTTCGTCCGGAAAAATTCGGCCGCAGTTCCGCGCACTATCAAAGATAATGAATCCACACTCTTTACGGGAGGGATACATCCCTATTGAAACGACTTTGTCAAAGAAAAAAGAGAATGAGCCGTATGTACTATATCGGGGTACCTTCATATGAGGTCAATAACGCGACGTGGTTGATTCTTGGAGGAGGGGCACCTTAATAAACCCTAAACTCTATAATTTCAAACAATTAAAGGAATATCTATGGCGGGTCTTGATAATCGTGCATCAGGTGACATCGTTGGATGGATTGGTTCCGCAATAGCGGCCTTTATACTACTTTGGTTATTCTTTTTTGTTATTCTCCCAGCATTAATGAAAGCAACACCAAAATGATATTTTCAATGATTTATTGAAATCCAAATTCCCCACAATGTTGCTAAAATACTCAATACTCCCAAAATTAAACTTAAAATGCTATAAAAATCCGTCTTTTTTGCTTTTTCGTTAAGTTGAGTCATAATAATATTTTTTGTTTTTATTCGTTTTGATAATTCAATCAATTTTACTAAAGCATTTTCAATATTTCCGGTTTCGGTCTCTCTCTTTAGGTCTTCGAAAAATGATAATTCGTCTTCATTTAAACCAAAATAGGGGTGGTCTCTTTCGATAGTTTCTATAATTTCGTTAATAATATCCAAATAGAAAGTTTGATCTTCTTGACTAATGTCAGTGATATTTAATCCAGCATCTTTACCTAAAATTTTTGTTTCCAATTTTTGTAAGTTATCAATTAATGAATGGTAAAAATTTGGATCTATTTCCGATATTCCTGAAGTTTGAATAAAAATTCGTGAAATACGTGGTATGAGGATATCTTCATCATGATAAAGTTTTAGCAATTCAAACGTCAATTTATAAAATTTATCTGTTGCAGTTTCTGCCTCTTTTGATTTCCGATAACGTTTAAGGAAATAAAAAATTTCTCTTGAGATGTATGCAGTAGTGATGGAATATAAAATAATAAGAGACAAGTAAGGTAACGCTTGTATAATCGGATCTAGGATTGACACTATAAGATAATTCTAATTCTTGACAATATAAAACATTGTGATTAATTATGCTTCAATATGCCTCTCTAGCTGCGTCGGTATTAACGCGTTTAAATTTTCCACAATCAATTGCAAATGAATTCAGGTTAAATACCTTTGAATCATTTTGCAATTTATCATAGTTGATAATATATTATTCCGGAAAACGTTGATTGATGGTATTAAACTCTTCAAAAAATGAGACGCTGTATTATTCCATATTTTATCACGGTTAACAGTGTATTTCAATCCAAAAATATTTAGAATTTTCAAATTTCTAGCCGAAAAAATTCGGCCGGAAAATTTTTTTGTGTGAAGTACTTGCTCCCTCGGAAGCACATCGCAAAAGAGAGTTTTTTTGGGTTTTGCGGAAATCTTTCAGGATTTTTTGAGCGTAATATGTCCCGGACAGGACTTCATTTTGTAATTTCAGCTCTTCCCCGATCTATGGATAACGAGTATCCCCAAACCCGCTGCGGCGATTGAAACTGCGAGCGGGAGCGGAGCCGGGTGTGTTGTCGGTATCTCATGGGATTGGCTGCCCGTGGAATGATTGCTGACCGGTTCATTGGTTATCGCCATGTTTGCAGAAGTATCCTGATCCGGTGACCCAAAGAAATACACGGCATCGGCTATCGCCCCGGCTGCATGCCCGTCACCGGATACGGCAACCGAAGAGACCCACGCGCCGGTGGGATATTCCCACAGTACAGAACCATTGCGATCAACGGTCTCGACAGAACTGCCGTTTCCGAATACAACAGAATTCCCGTTATCATCAGCAGCGATGTTCCGCGACAGGCGGGAGGTCTTGATCGTCCAGAGCATCGTGCCGTTACTATCCAGCCCGTACACGGATCCCTCCACAGAGCCTACAAAAATCCGGCTCGCATCATCTGACAGGGCAAGTGACGACCCGGTCTCCGGGAACGAACGTCCCCCGACAAGTCCGCCGGTCCGGTTGAACAGGTAGAGATTCCCGTACCTGCCCCCGACAACGGCAATTATTGAGTTGTCGCCGCTGATCGCAACCGTGTTGGGCCCGCCGGTCCGGTATTTCCAAAGCAGCGATCCGTTCCGGTCGAACAGGAACAGATCGTTTGGGTAATTGACCCTACCCTCCGGGGTTGTGCCGGGATTTGTTCCTGCCGCTGCGATCAGCGTACCGTCTTTTGAGAGGGTAAGCGAGGAGACCGGCGCATCGGTGCTCTGCGTCCACAGGACCGAACCGTTCCGGTCAAGACAGATCACCCGGCGGTCCTCAGTTCCCGCGTAGATCCGCGACGCATCCGGTGAAATGGCAACATCTGTTGGCGGACTCATGGTGGAATAGTTCCCGAGAACTGGACCGGTCCGGTCGAAGAGGAGCAGCTGGTTTGATGGCGTGGAGGTGACCGATCCCGCACAGCAGCCTGGCACCAGTTCGGATACCGCAATGATGCGGTTGTCCCGTGCAATACTTATTGAAGAGATCCACGGCGCACGTTCGGCCGTAACCTGCCTGCTCCAGAGAGGTTTGCCGCTCTGGCTGAAGAACAGGAGCGTGTTCTCATCCGCCACATACGCAGCAAGGTACTGCCCGTCATCGGAAATTGCGATCCTGTTGAGATTGCCTTCATAGGTTGCATTCGGTGAGATGGGATACGTCCACCATGGCTGGATCGCAAGGGCCGGGGATGCACAGCAGACAGAGTGCTGTGAGGGCAAGCAGGAATCGTGATGCAGTTGACATTTTTTTATCCTGAATCATGGTTTCTTTCAATCCATTCGCGCCTGCCCTGATTTTTTCGCGTATCCGTCCGGGGCATCGTTTCAGCTCTTCCCTGATCTATGAATAATGATGGCTCCTAAGCCTGCTGCGGCAATGGAAACCATCGGCTTGAGCGGAGTCGGGTGGGTTGTCGGGACATCCTGTGGAGAATTCCCGGCCGGGGCTGCCGTTCCCTGCGTAGAATTTTGCACGGGTTCCGGGGAATCGGAGATTATGGAATCCATTGTGTCACGGATTGTTGTAGCGGCGGGGGTTGGTGTAAATCCGGGATTTACCGCAGTACTAGTTTTCGTATCTTCTGAAGGCAGGATAGAGAAAAACCCGGTCGCATTCGCTGAAATCCGAGGATCTGGGGAGCTAACCTTCACCATGTACTCCCCCGTGACGGCACCAGCGGTAATATGAGGCCGCGGCCCAATCCCGTATGTCTGCCAGAGATCCGGCGTTGCATTGCACGACCAGTATTGATCCCGTTCTCCCCGGGCTCAATGGTAACGTTAGACTGATAACCGCAGCCGCTTCCACCCGGATTATACCAGTTGCTGCCTATCTCGAGAATGAGAGGAGAATCCGACACCGGCAGGTTCGTTGTCCCGGAGATAAAGAATACTTCATCAAGAGTATGATCTCCGACAGGATTGATGGTGATAAACGGCGTTGTGGCGGGGGTTACACTTCCCTCATCAGAACTTGCTAATGGGACAATTATGAGTGCTGTAAGGACTATGGCAAACGGGGCAAGGACGATTATTTTTCCTGATTTTCCATTTTAATTCCTACAAGTATTTATGCCAGTCAACAAATCCATCTGACTGTATACTCAGGTTGTCAATATTTACGAGGGCATAGGCGAGTCCGTACTCGTTTGATGACAGATTGCCCACGGGCATTGAAAGATGAATAATCCCTGTGTACGGATATGCCCATTCAAAGGTTATCGGTCCATGTGAACTTTTGAGATAATCCCCAAATTTTTTGTGTGTTGCCCCTGCATCGGCTCCCGATAACAGATGAGAATTCAGCGTTGAAGTTGACGCTATCATAAGTGCCTCGATTTTTTGTATTCCTGTGATTGACGGTGCGTTTGTGTATTCCGTGAAGTTTTCGAGAGACAGAAAGGAACGGTTGAACTCTTTTTTGACAATTCTTCTTTTGGGAGAACTCTGGCTATGCCGGTAATGTAAAACACTTCATCGACCGTGTGGTTTCCGATGGGATCGATGGTAATATACGGTTGTGCGGGAAGTGTCGTCTCATTCTGGACCGCGACGGATCCCGCGCTGCACCACGGTATGAGGAAAAGGAGAGCGAGGAGCACCAGACCCGGAATTTTCATCGAATTCATCTTGTCGCCCCAGAAATCTTTTCCTGCGGGGATGTTATTCCGTAAACTCCCCGGCTGCCCGTGATGTTAAAGATAGCAGAGTCCTGTACTCCGCCGTCTCTCCCAATCACCCATATGAGATACTGGCCGCCGGGCCTGGAACCCGTGCTGCGATGTATCGACCGGCCAGGACCAGGTGTTGATCCCGCAATTTCCCAAAGTGACGTTAACATTACCGGCGAACCCCCCGCCGCAGGGGCTGACTGAATCCAGACCGGATGGAGTCTTGGGACAGGGAACAAATTCCGCAGAATATATTTTCAGTACCAGCGGCTCCCCGGCTGCCAGGTTTGTAGTCCCCGTGAAATCGACGATGTCTCCAAGAGCATGATCGGGCACGGGAATCGATAGCGATCTCCGGCGCGTTTGTGAGATTTCCTGCGGGCGTTTGATGCGGGCACACGGTTATTGCCGGTGCTACGGGGCCGGTGGTGTCCGGGGAAACTGCCTGTTTGTTGATCTCCGGTACTTGGTTTACCCCGGTCCACAGGTTCACCGTTGCATATGCCAGTACAAGGACCAGAACGATCGCGACGATCGCTGCGATCCGGAGGAGGAGATCTTCACGGCCCGGCGGATTCATGCAGACCCCCCGGTTTTTATCGCCGATTGAATCCCTGTGGGCGTCTCTTTATCCATACTTATCCTCAAAATCCCGCCTTTAGTGCAGATCCTTTCTGAATGAACCATAGAACGATCCGACACTTAACATTTCTCGCCCGTTTGTTTACCGGTCGTGCAAAAACGAGATGTTGACACGTCCCCACCTGCCTGTTCCGTTTCGCACGTGTAACAAATTCCCGATCTCCCGGCAACCTCTCAAAAATCCTGCACATGATCAAAGATACGAAGAACGATGTTACCGTATGCCGCGTTATTATTGATCACTCTGTTGTGGGATCGAACCCTATACATCCAGATGTGGCAGATGCAGGCCGTTTATCATATGCCGGGATATTTCTTTGCGAGCCGATCGGTGAGGTAACACAGGCACATCCCCAGTAAAATCGAGAGAAACACCACCACCTGGCAGGTCCGGCTGTCCTGTCCTGCAATGAAGTTACCAAGCAGGATGGAAATTACATAGATTCCGATTACGAAGATACAGGTGAAAGCCACATGAATTATTTTGTTCTTTGTCATTTTCATCTCTGTTCCCTGTTTTTCTCTCATGAGGAGGACATGATTTTTCTGGCTTTGTCCCATGGTTACTGCGGGCCCGGATTGATATCCCCCGGGAAACGTCGGGCCAGCACTGCGTAAAACACGATCGCGATAACCAGGATCTCCAGGTAAAACCCGCACGCCCAGAGCGTCCTGTACACCGGTGAATAATATGCGTACACGACACCTTGTGCATGCAGGAGATTTGTCAGGACCGTCAAAGATCCAGCCGGTCAGGGGGAGCGATGAGGAAAATGCCGGCCACGGCCTGCCCACGTAGATCTCGCCCAGTGTTGTCATAATGAACAGGGCTGAACCGATAAACGCCGCGGAGGAAAGGACAATCCAGGAGTTTTTTATTTGGATCTTTTTCTCGAACACCGGGTAAGGGCCGACCACTGCAAATGTAGAGAGGAGGAGGATCAGGGCAAATAAGAGCAGTTCATTGTTATAGAGATTGTTGCCGGAAAGGATGCCGGTGTATATGAGATCGATAACCACGATGGCAAAGAGCGGGAACAGCCAGAGAGGAAGGGGATTGAGAATTCTTTTGAGGCCGCAGTAGAGGAGGAGCGGGATGATAAACACGAAAAGAACGAGTAAAACGATCTCTGCCGGGGGCAATCCCGTAAACCACGTTACGGTTATGAGGAGGAATATTCCCAGCGCAAAAGAGAGGATTTGATGATCGGTTACCCCGTGTATGTCTCTTTATCCATGATATCCTCAAAATCCCCCATTTAGTGCAGATCCTTTCAGAATGAACCATAGAACAATCCGGCACTTAACATTTCTCGCCCGTTTGTTTACCGGTCCCGGCTGTTTTTCCCCATTTTCCCGGTGCCGTTACCCCCGCCCCTCAGCATCGGCCCCGGTCTCCCGCGGGTAGTACGTGTGCAGCGCCCGGACTGCATCCGGGGCTATCGAGTAAGCCACCGTTCTTCCGGCCTTTTTGATTTCGAGCACACCTGCATCCCGCAGCCGGTTCGTGTGCCAGGTCACGGCTGCCCCGGAGATCCCCAGCACTTTTTCAAGATCGCCCCGGGTTGTTGCCGGGTTTTGGATCAGGTACTCGCAGATGAGCCGGTCCCTGCCGTTATGTAAAAGCGCGAGGATCTTCTGTTCGGTCCCGGAAAATTTCCCGGAGTTCTCGAAATACCGGGTATCGGAACCGGTTTTTGCCGCTGTGATCTTTCCGGTCATCTTCAGCAATGCGATATGGTACCGAAGCGTGCTGCGGGCGACGCCGGTCTGCCGGACAAGTCCGTTGAAAAATATCCCGGGGTTTGCGACGATCGCATGGTAGATCCGGGAACGCGTGGCGTTCGTGAGTACACTTGCCGCTGAAATTTTTCGGTACCCGAGGTACGCGAACATCTTGACAAAGAAGAACAATTCAAGGGGATAAAGGAGAAGCGGCGACAGCGATAATGCAACGATCGTCAGCATATCCCGGGGGGTAAGCTCCCAGAAAGAGACCTGTACTGTTTCAAGCGGAGTACTGTTCGCAATGTCTGCATCGGTTGCCGGCTCGACAACGTATCTGTTATTGGTGAGACCGGACATGGGCACGGCAAAGAAGAGGAAGATCAGGCAGGCTGCCGCAATGACGATGCCAAACCGCCCGGTGTCCATGAAATGAGTATGTGTGGGGCGGGGGTCTTGAGGGTTGTGATCCGGTGGTTTGCCGGGTTTCCCGGAGCCGTTATTCCGGAACCTCTGCACCAGTTACGGCCCCGGTCTTCTGCGGATAGTATTTGAGAAGCGCCCGGACCGCATCAGGGGCAATTGAATACTGCACCGTTCTCCCGGCCTTTTTGATTTCGAGCACACCTGCATCCCGCAGCCGGTTCGTGTGCCAGGTCACCGCAGCGCCGGAGATCCCCAGCACTTTTTCAAGATCGACCCGGGTAGTAGAGGGGTTTTGGATCAGGTACTCGCAGATGAGCCGATCCCTGCTGTTGTGCAAAAGCGCGAGGATCTTCTGTTCGGTCCCGGAAAATTTCCTGGAGTTCTCGAAATACCGGGTATCGGAACCGGTTTTTGCCGTTGTGATCTTTCCGGTCATCTTCAGCAGTGCGAGATGGTACCGGAGCGTGCTGCGGGCGACGCCGATCTGTCGTGCGAGCTCGTTAAAATAGATTCCCGGACTTGCTGCAATCGCCTCGTAAATTTTCCGGCGCATTGCGCTCGTGAGTACGCTTGCCGTTGTGATCTTCCGGTAACCCAGGTATGCGAACATCTTGACAAAAAAGAACAGTTCGAGAGGGTAGACAAGAAGTGGCGAGATCGAGAACACAACAGCTTCCAGCATTACCCGGGGCGGGAGTTCCCAGAATGTGACTATTGCATCCGCACCCGCAGTGTCGGTATCGGGCGTCGGGAGATCAGCATCGGTTGCCGGCACGATCCTAGTTCCGTGGGTGGTGAGGCCGGACATGGGCACGGCAAAGAAGAGAAAAGCAGGCAGGCTGCCGCAATGACGATGCCAAACCGCCCGGTATCCATGAAAAGAGTATGTGTGGGGCAGGAGGTCTTGAGGGTTGTGATCCGGTGGTTTGCCGGAAAATGAGTGGGTGGCGGCCCGATCGGAGGCTGGTGCCCGAACCTTTCAATCCCGATCTGGCTGAATGTAGTAAATCCCCCTGCCATGCCATGGGAGGGCCGCGACTTCCCCCCTGATTGCTGAAGGATCGGTAGACGATGTGGCGAGAAATCGTATATATCAGCAGATCGCAAGAGGATTTCATACGCGGATGCGGAGGTGTCCCGGGAGATGCGGCCGAAAACTGAATTTTACCTTATAGCCCTTGCAGGTATCATTTTTGTTCTCCTGCCCGGAGCGATGGCTGACGGATACATCCCGACAAAAACAACGGTGTACTTTGAACAGGACGAAAAACCGTTTGACGGGCAGGTCTCGTTTTCTGTCAGCTGCTACGGGTATGTCTGCCACGATGCTGCCTGCAGTCCGGAGCCCGGCTACAGCGAACGGGATTCCCATAACGCCGAGGTAGTCTTTTCCTATTCCGCATCATGCCCGGGATACGGCTGTGCGATCTACGAACCGTTTTACGTGAACCACCGGCACATCGCATGGTGCGATATGACTGGCACGGCAAACGGTACGCCATTTTTCCCTCCCAAACGTATCGGCAAGTCCCATCCCGGATTGTACGTACCGCCGCCAGTACGATGCCGTAATGAACAACACGTACTACCGGTACCCGCCCGGAATACCAGAACTGCATCGATAATGCAAAGAAGAACCGGACTGAAGTATGCAGCCGGTATCTTATTCCATCGACATGGAGTGCGATCGAAAACACGTCCGGTGTCTCGTGGGTTGCAGACAACGGCACGTACTGGATCCGTACACCGGAATACCTATCCTGCCTTGCCCGGATCGATCGGGAAAGCCTGGACTGCAAATCAGAATATTCCCTGGAGCCAGTGGATCCTGCTTCGTTTGAGACCGATCCCGCGGGGCACGCGATCGGGAATTTCTGTAACCTCCGGGTTGCCTTGTCTCCGTATCCATCTCCTGTGGCGCAGATGCCGGCACCCCCGACAAAATCCAATAAGTCTGCCCTGAACGAAACTACTCCCGGTTCCCATCTGACCCAGGTCCCGGCCGGACGATTCCTAATCGATGAAATATCCTGTTGGTTTGCCGGGCTGTCAGGGGGAGGCTGTCATTGATGAAATCACGGTTCCTGCTCTTCATCCTCATAAGCCTCGTCCTGATTTCCGTACTTCCGGTGCATGTCGGTGCGAATGTATACCGGCCAACGCTCACGAACGTCTATTTTGAAAAGGATCATGTACCCTTCAACGAATCCATTCGATTTACCATAAATTGTTACGGGTACCGGTGCGAGAACATTGGTTGTACCGCACTTGGCGACAACAGGATTCCCGGTACGTATACGCAGGATCTTGTATTCTCATTCTTTGCGACCTGCCCGGGGTACGGGTGTCGTATCTTCGAACGGCATCCCTCGACAAGCGATATGAGAATCGATTATTGTTCCCTTGAAGGGGAAACACGTCAAGGAAATTTTGTCATCCCCCGGTACGCGGATACCCCGTTCCCGGAGTGTTTTGCAGCGGGGGAGAATATCTCTGCGGTTAACGATGTGTCCGGGAAAAAATATGTCAGAATGAATTCCCGGTCCTATTCATGTACGCTGGAACGGGAAAAAGAAAAGAAGCGGTGCGATCAGTATCTCATTACGTTTGACCGCGCCGATGAGAAAAAGTATAATGTAAGCGACGAGATATACCTGAACCAGACTCATGGGATTGTATCGACCCCCGCATATGCTGAATGCCAGCATGCGATCGATCAACAATTTGACTGCGCCCAGTACCTGGAAACACTGAATAGTTCCTCATTGATCCTGGACGGGCAGGGTAACGTAGTATCCAAAGTTTGTTCTTTGAGGTTTTCCCTTCCGGAAGGTAACCAGACACCGGCCGATCCTCCCAGGACATCCCGATTTCATCACTTCGATCTCCTGCTGGTTTGGCTGGTTCCTTGGAAGGGGATGCAGCGTATGATCCCCGGGCATCACCGGTTTTTTACGGGAGAACTCTTTTGCGCAGGGATCCTGCCCCATTTCGGGGCTATCGGTTAACATGCTGTACGAAACAGAGTTCCTGCTGGCACTTGCGATAACGATTACCACCGAAGTCCCGGTGCTTGTCGCACTTATCCGGGGGGTATTCCGCGATACGGGCATCCCGGTCCGGAGGATTATTGGTATCGGGACACTCTGTACGGCGCTGACGCTCCCGTACCTCTGGTTCGTGTGGCCGCCGTTCGTGGACGCGGCATACTATCCGCTGATCGGCGAACTGCTGGTCGTGCTTGTGGAGGCAGGCGTGCTTAACCAGCTGCTCGGGCTTGATACAAAGCGGGCGGCAGCCTGTTCACTTGTCATGAATATCGTGTCGTTTGGGATCGGGCTTTTGGTTTTCTAGGAGTTTTTGCTGTAAATGTGTAAATGAAACGGCTAGAAATCGTATATATTATAAAAATCAGATGAAATGCATTCATGAAACCGAATGCTGAAATGAACCCGTACGTATCATGCTGAACGCCAGTGCGTTTGCAATCAATGTACCAGCAACCGTTCCCGCCAAGAGGGATTTGATCTCATGAAATTCATACGAGAAAAAGGAAAACGGATCGTAATTATCAGTGTCCTTCTCGTTCTGGGAATTGTCGCGGGTATACTCCTCTACAGCATGCTCCTGAATTCGGGACATCAACAGCAAAATCCCCGGCAGGGATTGTTGGCACAATGCGAAGTACAGGAAGCAAACATAAGCCTTGTCCATAACCGGACACTCATTTCGGTTACCGATGCCGAACTGGATGCCTTTCCGGGCCTTGGGTCCACGCTTCAGAATGCTCACGGTTCATCGGGAAGGTGGGTGAACGGGTACCGGGGAATTACCGATTTTGAAGCAGATATCAGCCGCTATTACGATTTTGTCCACCGGGTCTGCAAAGATAAAAAGACGATGTTCGATTGTTTTCCCCAGCCTCCGCTTTTTGAATACCACGGGCGGTATTATGACATTTTCTGCCTGGAACGGTATTATCACACTACCGCCCGTCCCATGACTCCCCCCGGGGTAACGAATGTGTCGGCCCGGCAGGAGAACCGCAGCCCGGTAACGAACGGGTGCAGTCCCCAAAAACCCTGCCTCGAAGTGTACGATCCCGGCACCGGCAGGCAGTCCTGGATCTCCCGGGATCAGGCAGATTATGTACCGCTCCTGGACAATATGACCACGATCTTCCGGTCGATCAAAGGCCAGCTGAAATGCGCTGTTCCTTACGATGAATTCCAGGTGGAAAAAAGGGAATACCGGTATGTTACCTTCACGGCCGCCGGTACGGTAACCGGCCGGTACTGCTATAAAAACATCACGGCCGAATGCAGGAATATCACTGCCGATGAATTTACCGTTCTGCTGCAAAAGGAAGCAAAAAACCGTACCTCTGAAACCTGTGCGGAGAGCAACCTGGTCTATACCTACCGGAACGGTACCGAAGCCGGGATGTGGTCGCTTGGCGAAGAAGATTCAGCCCTCATAGATGTTCTCGACAAAAATGCCGAGGAAATTCTTGACAGGCAACGCTGACTTCGGGCAGAGATACATGAACCGGAGAGTGCCGAAGAGATCCTGCAGGATCCCCCGCACCCGGTTGAATACGAAAAGGAAATGGCCGGAATTTGTCTATCCTGCAAACCCCGTGGGAAAACGGTTTGGGAAGAACAGTGTAGCGATGAGGTTATCTGGAGAGGTTTTTAGGGATCTTTAAGAACAGTTCCCGGGTTTATTGTCGTCCGGATGCCGGGCTGCCAAAGCAGAATCCTGTCGGTTCTTCCGTTTGGCCCTTTTTATTCAGTACCCAGCACAGGTCGTACGGAACCGTACCGTTAACCGAATCCCCGGTGACTGCCACGGTCCATTTCCCCGGTTCAAGATTTCCTTTGGGTATTCCGGAAGAGATCGTCATACGGACCGCCCGGTCCTGCCGAGTATCGTCGGCATCGGTAAAATGCCATGTCGAACCTCCCGGGCTCACAAGCGTCAGGGAGAGAGCGGTTGTGGGATCATTCCAGCGGAGTTCGAAGGATATCCGATCGGCTTTTTGAGATGGTTCAAGCGAGTACCATTCCATTTCACCTTTGGAAATGGTGCTATAATAACGGACCCGGGTACCCGGTGTGGGAACGGTTGTCGGTGCGGCAGAATTGACCGTTCCCTCCTGCAGCCCTAAAAGATCCTGTGCACGGGTTTCCGGGTACCGGTACAGGAAGATATCGTGTGTATCCTCGTTTCCCCCTGACCAGACGACGAAACCCCCGGAAATCCTGGGAAATTCCGGGGAATACTGTCCCTCTGCTATAATTTTTGTCGTATTCGCGGCCATATCGTAGAGCAGGATATCGCCACGTCCCCGCTGGAACGTAAAAGAACCTGCCGATGAATTCCGGTAGTCCTCCCAGACGATCAGGCTGCCGGATATGTCGGGATACATCTGGAACGATCCGGAGGGACTTACCGGTTTTAAAACCCCCGATTTCAGGTTGTAGAGAACCACCTGGTACGGCCCGGTGCTGCCGTCGGCCCAGACAACATTGTCCCCGTCGATCGCGGGCATGGAGCGGGAACCCGGGCCATCGTACAGGACGGTTTTTTCCATGGTCGTGAGGTTTACGAGCACCATCAGATCGTTTGCCGGCCCGGCTTCGCGGAACACAACCCGGTCGCCGGAAACTGCCGGCTCGCCCAAAGGCGTGGCTGACGACACCACGATCCGGTGCATCCCGGACATGGCATTGTACATCTCAAGGGAATAATTCCCTTTGTTGTAGTCCACCCAGAGGACCGTACTTCTGTCGATACAGGGAGATGATGACTGATTGCCGGGGGAATACAAAAACGTCAGCTTTCCCTGTGTGCTGTCGTACAAAAAAATTCCCCTGCCGTCGCTCCAGACGTACCGGTTCCCGGAGATCGCAAGGTCGCGCTTCCACGAAGGATCCCGGATCACCACGTCCTTTCTCCCCTCCGATATATTATACCGGTAGATCACCCGGGAATAATTCCCGGGATTTGAATCCCCTCCGTACTCAACCCACGCGATATTCCCGTCATCGCAGGCGATCGTGTTGTACTTGTAGGAGTTGCTTTTTGCAATAAGGTAGGATTCGAATGAATCTGCGCCGTAACACGGAACGGCACAAAAAAGAATGAGCGCGACGATCCCGAGAACAAAAAATATCGTTTTCATGGTTCGTCATTTTTTCCTGAGATTACCGAGGATCACGCCCACGCAGCCAACTCCCGCGAGACCTGCAAGTACCAAGACTGCAGGATCCGGCGAAGGACCGGCCTTTTGCGTGGAAGTTCCGGTAACAACGGTTTTTGACTCCGGATCGACAGCGTAGGTCTTTGTGACAAAACTCTCACCGGAAGAAGCGCCCGTATCGTAAAGACTGTTGTAGATTACCATGAGCCTGGTCGCTTCTGTTGAACCATTGCGTGCCGTTACGATATATTCTCCCGGTGACAGCGACGAGGTGTCGATAACCGCATGCCATGCGCCGTCTTTGCCTGAGGTATCCGCAACGGGGACGCCCGCGATGGCAAATGCCGGCTGTTTCTGGCGATCGATGTCTGCAAGGAAAACGCTGATGTCGAGGAGTGTACCGGTATTCAGGTTCGTTGTCCCGCTCACAGCAACGGCCGTGCCGGAAACTGCATCGGGAATATCGTCCATCGAGATTACCGGTTCTTCCAGAAGGATCCTGAATTTCTGGTACGGGTTTTCCTTTTCATATGCATTCAGTTTTGTTTCCAGGACATCAGCCGGGGTATATGCAGATGAGTTTTTTTCATCCGGCAGGACTTTTAAGGAGTCTTCCCCCGTCCACCACGTAGAAAAAGTACTGGCCCGACCGCAACAGAGTAGTGTCGGGGAGATCGGATGCTGCGATACCCGAACTGTCTGAAGAGATCTGCCGGAAATACGTATAGCCCGTCGCTGAAGAGGCGCTGGTGATCCAGATGCCGACGGGGCTGCCGGACGATGTTACGGCAGTTATCTTCAGCGGCGCCCCTTTTGCGAGTATGCTGCACCGGGTGTTGAGATCCGGGGAGGTACTGACCGTGAAATTCCCGTCGGGCGAGACATACACCGGCGATTTGAGCTCTCCACAGCGGGAGGCTGCTTGTCACTGTCCTGCGTTGGAACGGCCGTCTCTTCCCCGCGGGCAAGCCGGACCTGGAACCGATGCACGATCACTGCTCCCGGATTCCCCGATACTGAAGAGGTAGTCCGCAGGTGCATAGCCCTGCGTAAGGATGGGGACGTTCCAGACCGGGCCGGCGGCCCCGTTCTCTACCGGGACGGTACCTTCGGCCCCGGAGTATTCTCCATACCTGACCGTTCCGTTTCCTGAATCCTTGCGTGAGAACTCGTACTGCAGGACGGTTCCCGCAGGAAGGGTGGTCGTTCCGGTAAAGCTGATGATAGACCCTGTCACCAGGTTCCCGGGGACCGGATCGATGGCAATCCGGTCCATTGCAGATACCGGGCCGGCAGAGAGGAGCAATAATCCTGTAACGAGCAGGATCCAGGCATAGGGATGTTCGCATGGTGTCATCTTTCTTCATCCTTTTTATTTGTCAGATGACCGTATGGAGAGTCCATATATGGGATTTCTGTGAGGGGACTCATCCGATGATCGGGACCGCCGGTTATGTCCGGGTGTTCTCACAGAACTTATATAAGATATCATCCCGTTCAATTCCTTAATGGCAATACCCATGAACCCTGCGAAACGGAGTGCCTACAGGTATATGCCGGTTTTTTCCTGACTGCCGTGTGCGTTTTTTTCCTCATCGCTCCCGCATCGGCATATTTGCCGCCCTATTCCGTTCACCCCATGGCGGGGAACCTCCCGGACAGCGAGGCAAAACTTCCGGTTCCGGTGGGGATATGGCAGGTTTCCCCGGTGACGGTTCTTTTGGTACTGACCGCTATTTTCCTGCCGTTCTGCCTGGTACCCCTGGAGATTCTTTTTTCCTGTGCGGGCGTTGTCATCCTCAACTTCCGCAGGGTCCGGAAAAGCGGGGTACTGGGAAACGATTGTCGGGCGCAGATCTATCGGTATATCGTAGTGTACCC
>Ga0268356_11144_pt1 | contig 18926 bp, 20 predicted proteins | sample BioMet10_FD_194415 | JGI IMG/M metagenome (GOLD analysis project Ga0268356, IMG submission 194415) | Sewage microbial communities from Oakland, California, United States - Biofuel 10 (PacBio Assembly) | ecosystem: Engineered > Wastewater > Sewage > Unclassified | place: USA: California | collected...
CACCTGATGCACGGGAAGACCTCGGAGATCCGGCACAACGGGACCGGGATCTTTGCCGGCCTTCCCTCGCCGTTTACCGCAACCCGGTACCACTCGCTTGTCGCGGGACAAATCCACCCTTCCCCCGGAACTTCTGGTCACGGCCGAAAGCCTTGACGACGGATTTGTGATGGGCGTCCGGCATACGAAGTATCCCATCGAAGGCGTCCAGTTCCACCCGGAGAGTATTCCTCTCGCACGATGGCGACGCGCTCATGAGAAATTTCCTCTTTGGCCCGCGGACGGTGGGGGCATGACCATGAAAGAGGCGATTGCTCGCCGTGATCGCGGGACGCAACCTCTCTCCCTGCTGAAGCGGAAGCGGTGATGGAGACGATCATGACCGGGGCAGGCAACGCAGGCGCAGATCGGGGCGATCCTTACCGCGCCTCCGGATGAAGGGCGAGACGCCGGAAGAGATCGCCGCGTTTGCAAAGGTGATGCGGGCGCACGCGGTCCGGGTGAACCCCCGGGTTACCGGTACGCTCGTGGACACCTGCGGGACCGGGGGTGACGGGGCGCAGACAGTTAACATCAGCACGGCCGCGGCATTTGTCGCGGCAGGGGCCGGCTGTCCCCATCGTCAAGCACGGCAACCGGGGCGTGAGCAGCCGGCTGCGGATCTGCCGATGTGCTCTCCGCGCTTCGGGGTCGCTGTCAGCACGGTGCCTGCGGAAAAACTGGCAAACATTGTCGAGTCAGTTGGCATGGTCTTTCTCTTTGCGCCAAACCACCACCCGGCAACAAGGCACGTGATGGCCGCACGCCAGGAGCTGGGGTGCCGGACGGTCTTTAACCTTCTCGGGCCGCTTGCAAACCCGGCCGGGGCCGGGGCGCAGGTGCTCGGGTCTATGATCAAAACCTCACCGGGCCGGTGGCAGAAGTCCTGCGCCTGCTCGGGAGTATCCCGGGCGCTTGTGGTTTACTGGGAGCGGGCTTGACGAGATCACGGTCACGGGCGAGACGAGACGTAACGGAGCTGGACGGTGACCGGATCACGAACTACACGCTTGCAACCGGAACAGTTCGGGCTTGCCCGGGCCGCACCGGCCGATCTTCTGGGCGGCGATCCGGAAGAGAACGCACGCATTGTCCGCGCTGTTCTTGCCGGGAAAAAAGGTGCCGCACGCGATATCGTACTCATGAACGCCGGCGCCGCGATCTACGTGGGGGGCCGTGCCGCGACCCTTGCCGAAGGCATCCGGCTTGCTGCGGACTCGATTGATTCGGGCAGGGCGACACAAAAACTCGACGCGCTTGTTGCGGCAACCCGGGATGAGGGCACAGCATGATCCTCGATGAAATTGTGCGCCGCACGCAAAAGCGGGTAGAGAAACTCCCGACAGAGTTCCCGGAGACAAACGGATTCCGGCACGCAAGCCTCGAAGCCGCGATCCGATCGGCGCAGGCAAAGAACCCGGTGATCGCCGAGATCAAGTGCGCATCGCCATCCGGCGGGGTTATCCGCCGGAACGTTGACATGGGAATGATGGCAGGCGTTCTTGCGGATGGCGGGTGTACCGGGATCTCCGTTCTTACCGAGCCGTACTTCTTTGGCGGCTCGTGCGGGGATATCGCAAAAGTCAAGGGGGCAGTCCGGGTCCCGGTGCTTAGGAAGGACTTTGTCGTGGACCTGCGGCAGGTTGCGGAGACCCGGGCGCTCGGAGCCGATGCCGTGCTCCTCATTGCTGCGGTCCTCAAAGACCGGCTCCCGGAGTTCGTGGAAGCCGTGTACGCGGCCGGCCTTGAGCCGCTCGTGGAAGTGCATAACGCGGAGGAGATCGGACGAGTGCTGAAAACAAAGGCACAGCTGATCGGGATCAACAACCGGGATCTCACCACCATGACCATCGACCGGTCCACCACCCGTAAACTCTCGGAGCTCGTGCGGGTACAGGGCCGGCTCGTTGTCTCCGAGAGCGGGATGCGATCCGCGGACGATGTCCGGGAACTCCGGCCGTACTGCGATGCCTTTTTGATCGGATCGTCGATCATGGCCGACAAACGGCCGGACAAAAAGCTGGGGGAGTTTTTGTGCGCGTGAAAATCTGTGGAATAACGCGTGTTGAGGACGCACGCTTCGCGGAAAAGGCCGGGGCAGATGCAATTGGCGTGGTCATGTACTCGCCGACCTCGCGCCGCTCGGTGCCGGATGCGAAAGCCCGCGAGATCTTCTCGGCGCTCGGGCCGTTTGTGACCCGGGTTATTGTCACGCACACGGAATCGGAATCGGATCTCAAAAAAATCCTTGCCCTCCGGCCGGACGCAATCCAGATCTCGCACCCGTTTGTTTTTGAAAAACATCCGGGCGTTCGGGTGCTTCGGGTGATCGGACGCGGGGACGCGGTTCCCGCTGACTGCGACGCGGTGATCGTGGACGAGAGCATGGGCGCGGGAAAAGAATTCGACCGGGACTTTGCAAAAACCGTGGTGAAAACCGCAAAGGTGCCGGTGATTCTCGCCGGCGGGCTCAACCCGGAAAATGTCGGGGCTGCAATCCGGGAGATCCGGCCTTATGCGGTCGATGTGGCAAGCGGCGTCGAGACAGCGCCGGGAATGAAAGACCATACAAAAATCGCGGCGTTTATTCGTGCCGCACAGGAGGCAGATCATGGGAACTAAGGGACGATTCGGGAAGTACGGCGGGCAGTTTGTGCCGGAAACCCTGATGAACGCACTCATCGAACTCGAAGGTGCATACAACGAAGCAGCGCACGACAAGAAATTCGCACAGGAACTTGCAGCCTACCAGTCGGAATACGCTGGACGGCCGACACCGCTCACGTTCTGCGAGAACATGTCAAAGGACCTTGGGCTCAGGGTATACCTGAAACGCGAGGACCTCGTGCACGGCGGTTCGCACAAGCTCAACAACACGCTCGGGCAGGCGCTCCTTGCAAAGCGGATGGGAAAGAAACGGCTGATCGCAGAGACCGGGGCCGGGCAGCACGGGGTCGCGACAGCGATTGCCGGGGCGGCGCTCGGCTTTAAGGTCGAGGTCTTCATGGGCGAAGTGGACACCAAGCGCCAGGCCCTGAATGTCTTCCGCATGGAGCTGATGGGCGCGACCGTGCATCCGGTGACCTGCGGGACAAAGACGCTCAAGGACGCGACAAACGAAGCGCTCCGCGACTGGGTGGCAAACGTGAACGACACGCACTACCTGATCGGTTCGGTTGTCGGCCCGCACCCGTTCCCGACCATTGTTCGGGATTTCCAGTCCGTGATCGGGCGCGAGGCACGCGAACAGATCCAGCGTAAAGAAGGAAAGATGCCGGACGCGATTGTGGCGTGCGTTGGTGGCGGCTCGAACGCGATCGGGATCTTCCACCCGTTCCTCGCTGACGATGTCGAACTGATCGGTGTCGAGGCAGCGGGGAAAGGAATTGATACGGGCGAGCACTCGGCAACGCTCTGCGCCGGGGACCCGGGCGTGCTCCACGGTACGCTCTCGTACCTCCTGCAGGACACAAACGGCCAGGTGCTCCCCACGCACAGCGTTGCGGCCGGCCTCGATTACCCGGGCGTCGGCCCCGAACACGCAATGCTCAAAGATACGCACCGGGTCGCGTACCACGCGGTAAAAGACCCGGACGTGCTCGACGCGTTCCGGTACCTCTCGCAAAAAGAGGGGATCATCCCGGCGCTCGAATCCTCGCACGCGGTTGCATACGTGCTCAAAAACCGGGACCGGTTCGACAAGGGCGATGTGGTGATCATCAACCTGTCGGGCAGGGGCGACAAGGATGTTGCCGGGATTGCACCGGCCCTGGAGGCGGCATGATGGGACGTATCGAATCGGTCTTTGCCGCAAAAGGAAAGACGGCGTTCATCGGGTTTGCGGTTGCCGGCGACCCGGACAAGGAGACATCGGTCCGGATCGCAAAGGCGCTCATCGATGGCGGGACCGACATCCTCGAATTCGGCGTGCCGTTCTCCGACCCGGTGGCGGACGGCCCGACCATCCAGCGGGCGGACGACCGGGCGCTCGCGGCCGGCACTACGCCCGACACAATCTTTGAAATTGTTCGGGGAGTCCGGGCGTATTCCGAAGTCCCGATCGTGTTCCTCACGTATTACAACACGATCTACCGGAGGGGAATCGACAAATTCTACCGCGAGGCGCACGAGGCCGGGGTCGACGGGATCCTTGTCGCGGATATGCCGGTCGAGGAATCCGAAGAGGTCGTGGCAGTTGCAAAAAAGTACGGGATCGACCCGATCTTCCTTGTCACGCAGACAACTTCACCGGAGCGCATGGATACCATCGTGCGCCACGCACGCGGGTACCTGTACCTTGTTGCGGTGCTCGGGGTCACCGGCGCACGAAAAGAGGTAGCGCCCGAAGCCCTTGCTCTTCTCCACCGGGTTCGTAAGCATACGGATCTCCCGCTCGCCATCGGCTTTGGGATCTCGACACCGGCTCATGCAAAAACCTGTCGGGATGCCGGGGCGGACGGCGTGATCGTGGGAAGCGCCATTGTGAACATCGTGGAGAAAAACCTTGGCAACCCGGCCGCAATGGAACAAGAACTCAGGCAGTACGTAGCCGAAATGAAAAACGCAACCGGGCAGTGACCGGCAAATTTCCGTTTCGGGGCCAGAACCCCTCCGATCTTTTTTTAATACTGGCCGGATAAAACCTATCCGGTCATTATTATGGTAAAAGTATCTGTGATTCTTGTGCTGTGCATCTGTCTTGGAGCCGGCCTTGTTATTGCCGGCTGTACCCAGCAGGCATCCACTACCACACCGGCAACCACTGCAACACCCGCAGCCTCTGAAAACCAGGCCGGCATGGCAAACCCGGCTTCGGTCAACTGTGGAAATATCGGCGGGACAACCGAGATCAAGACGAGCGCAGACGGCAGCCAGTACGGCATGTGCACGTTTACCAATGGCACCACCTGCGAAGAGTGGGCACTCTTCCGCGGTGAAGGCTGTCAGGCCGGCCCCTCAGTAAACCAGACTCCGGCAGAACCGGCATCCAACCAGACCGGGCTTGCAAACCCGGCCTCGGTCAACTGCGTGAACATCGGCGGCAAGGTTGAGATCAAGGACAGCGCAGCCGGCCAGTACGGCATGTGCACAGTTCACCAATGGCACCACCTGCGAGGAGTGGGCGCTTTTCCGCGGTGAAGGCTGTCAAGCGGCTAACGTAACCGCATAAATCCGCATTTTCTTTTTTTTGGTTTTTTGTAATGAGCTGCAGGATCGGGTAACCGTCCCGTAAGCAGCATGAAAAATAAAAAAAGTGACCCGTACCAGGGATCAGAACTCTTCTGCGATCCCGTAGCCCCACGCATAGAGCCGGGCCGTGGCATCGTTTTTTGGGAAGAGGTCGCAGGCAACGCCCCGGGCTTTCAGGAACCGGTCCGCGATCTGCGGTGAGACCGGCAGGATCTTATCCCGGATCGAACGGTTGTTCGACCAGAGGTGGAGATAATAGGTGATCATTTTTTCGCCCCCCGCCTGCTCATGCATGTACAGGTCTTTCCCGACCTCTTTTGACCCACGGGCCGGGTCCGCAAAACGCGGTGCCCGGTAAAGGCACGGATCGTACCGTGTGTTCACGGTCGTTTTGCGGCTGCCATCATACACTGTCTGTTTCATACAACATTTCCCTCCTTTTTTATCCTGCCCGGGACTGTTCCCCAACGGACCCCGGCCGGATATACTATAATGGACGTGCAATACCAGATGCGATTTTGTCGAAGTGAGAGGTGAATCCCGCATGAGGAACGGGTCATCCCCGTAGATCACATATGCAGACCAGTGTGATAAATATTTTCATTTTTGTAGCAAAAGATGTGTAAACTATGGTAAATTCGTGATAATCCGGATAAACCGCCGAACGGACCTATGAACGGTTACCTCCGGAATATGCAGGGACCGGATCCGGCGGGCAACAATCTCCCTGCCGCAACGGTCAGCCGATCAAAATTACTTCCCGGGAAAAATATGGGGAACCTCATGGTCACCCGGTCCCGCAGTTCCTGCCAAAACCCTGGCGGGAACAAGCGAGACGCGGTCGTATAAAACAGAGCAATTATGGCGGCATCGGATGCGGCGACTGCACAGTCATTGTTTCCCGGGTCCTGTACCGCGGTATACCGAAACGACTGCTGCGGGATCTGTATCTCGAATCGCGCGCCATGTCCGGGTTTGCCGGTTTCCTGTATTGTGATATCGGTAAGGGACAGGATTTCCTGTACAAGGTATAACCCAAGACCGGTATTTTTCCCGTACCCGCGTTCGAAAATCCGGACTTTTTCGGCAGGAGGAATTCCCGTACCATTGTCTTCATAGACAAGAGTGACACCGGATTCCTCTTTTTTGGAGGTGATTGCGATCTCGACTCACCTGCTTGCCATGACGCAGGGAATTATCGATAAGATTGTAAAAGATCTTTCAAAGAGAGGATCGGCGTACACTTCCAGTCCCTCTGCAGTAACGGTAAACCGGATCCCCGGGGCATTTGCCTGGGAGGTAACGCAGGTGGCAAGGTCCTGAAGGTTCTGCCACACCGGTTCATGGATGCCCAGTGCCTGGTAGTCCCGGGTAAAGAGGATATTCCGGTAGATTGCCTGTGCGGCACATTTCTGTTTTTTGAAATAGTCCTGCATGACGGGATCGGTAATTCCGCTCACTGGAAAGTTCCATAAAACCGGTCAGCACCGTAAGCTGGTTGAGGATATCGTGCCGGGTAATTGCATAGAGAAGGTTGAGATTTTTATTGGCCCGGTTTAAAGCATGGGCATACTGTTGTGTCTCGCTTATGCTGGCTGGCGGCCTGCTCCAGAGCAATTTTTTGCCGGGTGATGTCATGGAAAAAGATCCTGGACTACGCGTTCGCCCGTTGTCGCCGACCGGGGAAATTGTCGTTTCCAGCCATACGATCTTCCCGTCGGTTTTTCAAGGGAAAATTCAAGTGAGCGGAGCTGAGTTTTGCCAGCAATCACGTCTTCGGATAATGATACCAGGTTCTCCCCGGTGGTGTTCCCAAAGAGGCTGACCAGGGGTATCCGGACAAGGCTGGTGCAGGATCCGCCCCGAAAAGAGTGCATGCCGCAGGATTGCCGTACACGATCTTCCCCTCTTCATGGATGAGGAGGGCGTCAGGCAGGGCATCTACCAGTGCCCGGTATTTCTTTTCGTTCTCCTCGACAAGCCGGTGACTCTGCTGGAGTTCGTCAAGGGTCTGGCGGAGTTCTTCTTCGATCGCGGCAAGCTGTTCGTTCCGCGAGAGCATCTCCTCGTTTTTGCGGGAAAGGGCTTCGCGGGCAGCCCGGTGTTCGCTGATGATCCTTTACCCTTTCCGTGACATCGCGGAATATCTCGATCGCACCGAACACCCGGCCTTCTGCGTCATAAAGGGGCGTTGCCTTCACCCACAGCGTCAGGTGTTTTCCCCCCGGCAGGTTTACTTCGCATTCGCCAATCAGGAGACGAGGCGTTATTTCCCGCATGTGGTATGCGGTGCTCATGAGCCGCTCGTCGGGATGCAGGATCAGATCTGCAAGCAGGGGCCGGGACTTCCCGTAGAACGGGACTGCACAGGCATAATTTCCTTTCCCTATGACATCCGCAGCAAGGATTCCGGTCATCTCTTCTGCGGCCCGGTTCCATACAATGAGGTTTCCCGCCTGATCGATGGCGATAGTGGGATCCGGTAAAAAACTAAGAATGCTTTCTATCTGACTGTGGGAATCCTTCTGCGGACTGTTCTGCGCGGTACTGCCGGTCTGCAATCCGTATTTTCGAGACGAGTTCCGCATACTGGGTCTTTGTATCGGCACCTTTCTGGAGATAAAACGTAGCCCCGCAGTTGAGCGCCTCGATCACGATCTCTTCCCGGCCTTTTCCGGTAAAAAGGATGAACGGCGTTTTCCCGCCGCCCTCCCGGATCTTCTTTAATAACAGGATTCCGTCCATCCCGGGCATCTCATAATCGGAGACAATGACATCATACGATACCGTACCCATACTGTTCAGGGCTGCATATGCCGAATTCGCAGTATCCACGGTGATCTCTCCGGATCTTTCCAGGAATATTTTACTGATTTCCAGGAGCGCGGGTTCGTCATCGACAACAAGGGTTCTGATCATTCCATCGCCACGTGCTGTGTGTTGTAATGTGCTACATTTTATTACGAATTTTAAAAAAGTTGCTATTTTATCCGGGCGGATTCCGTAAGAGATTTTAGAGAAATTTCGCTGTTTCACTCGTCCCGTTATTTCGGATGCCGGAAAAATAGTGTAAAACCGGGAAAGCCTAAAATCATTTTAAAGAACGGGAAAACAAATCATTCGCAAAACTCACAAATTCATACATTCCCGATGTTCGATACCCGTTAGTCCTTAAGTTCCCGGAAAACCCGGGCATCGCTGCACTCCCGGCATTCGAACTCGAGCGTCGAGTGCCCGATCCGGAACGCTTCGAGCCGGTGCCGGATCTCTTCCTTGATCTTCTCCTGTTTTTCCGGGTCGGCCTCGCAGCAGTACACATGCGTGTCGAGCACATTGATATTCGAGCAGAGCGTCCAGAGATGAACATTATGTACACCGGAAACGCCGGGCACGGACTCTATTGCCGCTATCACATCGGCAACGACCACATCCTTTGGTGCAAACTGGAGAAGGATCCGGAACGCGTCGCGCAAGATCGAGAAGGATGAGACGAGGATCACGACCGCGATCGCGATCCCAAGGAGCGGATCGACAAAGGTCTGGCCGGTAAGCGCGATCCAGACTGCGGCGAGTATTACGGCTACCGATGAGAGCGTGTCGCCAAGCACATGCAGGAACGCGCTCCTTACGTTAAGGTCGTGGCTGCCATGCAGGAAATACGCCGATGCAAGGTTGGCGGCAAGTCCGATGAGCGCGACTGCGAGCATGGTCGTGCTGTTGATTGACTGCGGATGCGAAAAACGGTCGACCGCTTCACGGATGATCAGGGCACTGACCGCGATGAGGAGAAGACCGTTTACTACCGCGGCCGCAATCTCGACCCGGTGATAACCAAAGGTCTTTGTAGGTGTCGGCAGCCGTTCTGCAACGATCATGGCGCCAAGCGAAAGGATGAGTGCAACGGTATCCTGGAGCATGTGGGCTGCATCGCCAAGGAGCGAGAGCGAACCGGAGAGGATGCCGCCGATCACTTCTGCCACGAAGATAATTGCGGTAAGAATAATCGCAAACTTCAGCGGTTTTTTGTGTGCGTGGGCATGTACGGATTCGTGGTTATGATCGTGGATATCCATGAAGGTCCTGCCTGACTTTTTCTGGTATTTTGTGAGTAGGTAGTATTTTTTTTATAGTTGATAACCAGAAACGTTACCAAAGGAAGAGGTAGTATCCGTGAAGAAACCGCCTGCCCCGGCTGATGAGATCTGTCTGTGCCCGCTCTTTGGGCTCCTGGATGTAGTGGCAAAGAAGTGGGCACTCCTTATCATTGCAATCCTTGGGAACGAGGGGTCGAAGGGATTCAATGAATTAAAAAACGAGCTCGGCCGGATCAGCCCAAAGTCCCTTTCAGACACGCTCAAAAATCTCGAACGAATCGATCTGGTTGAGAAAAAGATCCTGCCGACATCGCCGCCCACGACCCGGTACCTGCTCACAAAAGACGGGACTGAACTCCGCGAGCACTTGATCCCGCTCCTTGTCTGGGTCTCGGAACGGGGGGCACAGGACCTGCCCGGATGCCCGATCCGGAAGAGGAGGGTTGAAAACAAACGATAAATCATCGGATTATTTGGGATAGACAAAACGGACTCTGTCTGAAAATCCGAGGGAATGGCGGGAACGGGAGAAACGGACAGTTCCCGTTCCCAAAACTATCCTGAAAAGATTGTGTGGATGTTTCACTTTTTGGATTGTGCTGCTTTACCAGTTCCTGGCGTGTTCTTTTTTGGTTTCGTTGCCGTGGCACTCTTCTTCTTTGCTGCTTCTGCCATTCTTGGTACTCATCTCCTCCTTTTGTCCTTTCCAGATTCTGATTGCATTACCTGGTGTGAGGGATGATACGAAAATACCCCGACTGCAACCATTCTGAAGGGATAATCCGGGTGGATTTTGGTACAGCCTCAGTTCCCATCATCCCGGATTCTTCTTGGGCTGTTGTAGTAATAAACTTTGTTAAATTATTGTGAATTAATGTGATTAATTTGGTTTGGGGCGTGTTTTCTCCTAAAAGGGGATATTATAATTTCGGAGGCGTAATTTTAAATAAAGTGAAAACTTGCAGAATTTTGATCTACACTTCAATACTATTACCAAAACAGATTAGGTAAAAGGGTAGAGGAAAATTTTAGTTTATAGGATTTGGTAAAAAATTTAGAAAATTCTTCGTAATTACAATTGCCATCGCACCTAGCAGAATCTTAAAGCGCATTTCCGTACCCGATCCCTATCCCTCCATGAGGACAATAAAAACGGGGACTTTCTAGGGGCATACCTCAAGCTTCCAGGTACTCCTCTCGGCCAGATCTTCCACGCCAAGCAATCTTACCGCGATTAGATCGACATCGGATATACCTTCTCCGTATTATTGGTTCCCGAGACATACTCTGCCGCATAATCGTCCAGCAGCTGGCCCGGGTCAACATCGGCAAAGAGCGCCGGGTGCAGGATCTTTGCCGTGTAAAGGAGACCGATAAACGATTTTGGGCCGTACTCGCTCGAGCCGCTGAACAGGTAGATGCGGTTCTGCTGCACGGCGGGGATCGTATCCCATCCGGTGCGGTTTGCCATCGAGGCTGCAATCTGGGAAAACGGCCGGGTTTCCTTTGTGGAAAGCACCTTCATGATATAGGTGGGTTTCTCCGATACTACCCATTCGGCACTAACCTTTGACGATGAGGGCAGATTTGCCGCAATGTTTTTGCCCCCCGCAATAGTCAACAGCTCGTCGGAACCGGATCCCGATCCTGCAGCAGTCAGATCGGAATATCCTTCAAAGTAAACCGTAGGGTACTGATCCCCGGTCAGGGTCGATACCCGGTCGCGGACAAGTGCCGTTGCATTCTCAATGGTCTCTGCATACTCTTCCGCCCTGTTCTCATTGCCGGTGAGGATGCCCACTGCACGGGCATCGGACGGAAGGGTCGGGAGCCGGTAGCAGTCAAGGGAGAGGACCGTGATATTGGCCGCGAGGATCTGGTCAATATTCTTCGGGCGGGAACTGGCATACGAGATGACAACATCCGGTTTTAATGCCAGGATCTTCTCGATGTTGGGAGTTTGCCAGTTCCCGATGTTTTCTGCCTGCGGGATCTTATCCATGATATAGGAGACGTTGTACGTTGAATCGGTCACACCCACAATCTTACTGGCGGCTCCAAGGGCTATTAACATCTCCGCTGCATCAGAGTTGGCAACGATGATACGTTCCGGCAGGCAGGGAAGCGTTACCTGACTGCCATCGGTCTGCGTGATCATTACCGGTGTACAGGTTGTATTTGTCCCCGATACCGCAGTCAGGGTCGGCTCGGTTGTTCCCGTGCTGTTCGTTTCCGGGCTGCTGACGCACCCGGCAATTGCCGCGATGATGATGACCAGCGCGACAAGAATAATTACTGGATTCTTTGAGATCTTCATAAATTCACCTTTTCGTTATATCTATACCGTCACCCGCCGGAACATCTGCATGCATATCGCGATCACGATCCCTCCAAGTAGAGCAAGGAGCCCGATCTGGATAAGGGGGATGGTCCCGGTCTCGGCTGCCCGGACCGCGTCGATCGCATAACTCAGGGGATTGAAATGTGCGATCGTACTCAAGCCAGCCCGGCATCACATCGTAGGGCATGAGTGCGCTCGAAGTGAAAAAGAGCGGCATCGAGATCATCGTGTTAAACGCAGAGTACGAGTCGTGGTCGCCGAGATAGAGCGCGATCGTGGTCGCACAGGCCGACATCAAAAACCCAAAGAGCAGGAGGATCAGGTAGATCATCCCGTACTGGGCCAGGGGCAGGATGGTCGCACCGATCAAAATGCCGATGACAAGGATGATCGTTGCCTGGATAGCGCCCCCGGATCGTGATAAAGAGGATCTTTCCCGAAAAGGATGCTCTCCCGGGGCGTGGGCAGGGCAAGGAACTTGTTCAAAAATCCCAAAATCTTGTCGAACATCAAGAGCGTCCCGCCGTTGAGCGAGGACGAGAGCATGGTCATGACAAGAATGCCTGGCACAATGAAATCGAGGTAGTTTCCCGTAAACGTGACCGGCAGGGCAAGGCCGACAAAGATCAGCCACGCCGCCGGCATGGCAAGCATCGACACGACCGAGACCGGGCTTCGCAGCCACTTGATCATGTCGCGCGTGATGTACTCTTTTATGCCGTTCATTTCCGCCTCCGGAGCATTGTCCTGAACTGCTGGTAATCAAAGGGCCCGGCATCTTCTGCCGTCCCGACCGCATGGAGGAAAACGTCGTCGAGCGTCGGTTCGCGCATGGAAAGCGAGGTGACCGTGACCCCCTGAGCTTCGAGTGCCCGTGAGATGAGGGGCATTGCCTCCCGGCCGTTTCCGCGGTAAACGTGATCTCTCCCCCCTGCCGCCCGACACACCGCACACCCTCAATGGTGACCGGGCCTTTCGGTATCCCGGAGACCTGTGCCGTGATCAACATCCTTTTCAAGCTCTGCCTTGAGTGCGGTGGGTGTTCCGAGCGCAGCGATCTTCCCGTGGCTGATGATCCCGACCCGGTCGCAGAAACGATCGGCCTCGTCCATGTAGTGCGTGGTGACAAAGATTGTCATCCCGTTCTTCCTGAGCTGCCGGATGTGCTCCCAGATTTTTTTGCGTGCTGCAACATCAAGGCCGATCGTGGGCTCGTCCAGGAAAAGGACCTCCGGTTCGTGGACGAAGTGCCTGCGCAAGTTCGAGCCGGCGCCGCATCCCCCCGAATAGGTCCGGATCAGGTCGTCGGCCCGGTCGGAGAGCTCCATGATCCCGAGCACCTCGTCGGTTTTATCTTTCGGGTCTGCAACTCCGTAGAGACGGGCAAAGAGGAGGACATTTTCGCGCCCGGTCAGCTTGATGTCTACGGCCATGTCCTGCGGGACGTAACTGAGCCGTTTTCGTACGGCCTCGCCTTCGCGCACGACATCATGGCCGCAGATTGCAGCGCTTCCTTCCGTTGGCCGGAGCAGGGTCGTGAGCATCATAACGGTCGTGGTTTTTCCCGAGCCGTTTGGCCCAAGAAGCGCGAAGATCTCGTTTTCCACCGAGAGCGTGAGGTGGTCAACCGCACAGAGGCTGTCGTAATATTTAGTCAGGCCGGATGTTTCGATTGCGTTCATGGCTCTTTCCCGTTTATCCCTGTATGCTACTGTTATTGCCGTGAATGTTTTGCATTCACCTGAGTAAGGAGATCCTTTACCGCCCCGCCCCAGGCCGGGTCGTCCTGCAAAGTGACAATATCCACATTCCCCCCCTGGTACTCACCTTCCCCGGAAAGATCCTCCATCCACGATTCGATCTCAAGATAATTCTTCTTTAAATCGTCAAGAACGCGGGGATCGGCATCCCAGAGTCCCCGGCGGTCTGCTTCGAGAAGACGGCGGGAGATTTCTTCGAGAGCATACGGATTGTTCTTCTCGAAAAAGTTCCGCATCTCGTCATTATTGACAAACGTTGTCGCAATATCGTCAAAGATCCAGTTATCTACTTCCTGCGTAGAAGCAGACCAGCCATAGACCCGGGTCACCCGTTTCATGATATCGGAGGCGCCCCGGTAGCCGTGCTCCTTCATTCCCTCGATCCATTTCGGGTTGAGGAGCCTTGTCCTGACAACGCGCCGGAGTTCATCCGCAAGATCCCGGACCTCGACGCTTTCCGGTTCCCGCGTATCCCCGTAATAAGGTTTCACAGTATTGCGGGAATACTGCCGGGCTGCAGCCGTGAGTCCCCCGTGCGTGCCAAAATAACAGCAGCAGCCAAGCAGATCCTGTTCATCGGACTGCACCTTGTTGAAGGTAACCGAGACCGTTGAAAGGGCGGATGCCAGCTGCAGGTGGGCATCCTTTCCCTGGAGATCCCTCCCATAGGCGTACCCGTTCCATGCCACAAAAATATCTGCGAGATCCTTTGTGGTCTTCCAAGCGCTTGCGAGCACGGCAAGGTTTACACCGCTCGAATAGGTCCCGGGACTGGAAGAGAAGATGCGCAGGGTAGCGTCGCGGAATGTGGTATCATCTGCCGCAAGCGCTTCCTGTGCGTGACGGCGCACGAAATTCTTTTCCGGCGGTTCGTCAAGGGCTGCAACTGCCTGTACCGCATCGTCGAGCAGTTCGTAGCAGTTGGAAAAATTGTCCCGCAGGATACCGGTCGTGCGCACGGTGATGTCGATTCTCGGGTGACCGAGCTTGTGGAGCGGGATCACCTCAAAGGAGCGTACCTGCCCGTTCTTCTGCCAGACCGGGCCGAACCCCAAGGAGCCAGAGCATCTCGGCAAACATCTCGCCATCCGATGCCATGATGTCCCCGGCCATCCAGTAAAATGCGACATTTCTCCGGGACGGTACCTTCTTCTTTTTCATATTTTTCAATCACAGCATCGGCAAGGCGCTGGACCTACGCGCCATGCCGACCGGGTGGGAACGCGGTACGGATCGAGTGAATAGAAGTTCCTGCCGGTGGGCAGGACTTCGTCATGGCCCCGGGTTATCTGGCCGGATGGCCCCGCCGGGATATACCGGCCGTCCATCCCGTGCAGGAGTGCTCCTGTTTCATCGGACTCGTCTATACGTCCGGTTGATGTCGAGGATCCGTTCGCGGAGCCCGTTAAGCTCCTGTACCTGCTCAGCGGAGACCCGTTTCCCCAGTATGAGGGCAACCGGGCTCTGCGATCCACCGAGCACTTCACGGATAAACCGGTTGAGTTCGCTGTCGATCTTCTCAAGAATGGCACCATTCGACATCCCGACCTTCTCGGAATACTTCTGCTGGTTCTCAAGAAGGTAAGAGAGATCAAACCCCAGGATTCCTGCAACGAGCCGGCGCGGCGATGAGGGGCTGCTGTCGAAACGGACAACCGAACTGATAAAATCGGCCCGTCTCTCCCCGGCAGGGGCCTCACCGAAGATATGCATCCCCTCCGGGATCCGGGTGTTCCTAATCTTTGAGAGGGCTTCGTGTGCCTTTGCGACCAGCTCCGGAAGGGGTGTATCCCCGGTCACGTGCATGTCGCGGTAGAGATTCGCCCGGATGATTGCATCGCGGAGGAAATGGCCGAGGGCGTGTGCACGGGCTGGATCGTTTTTCGTGGTCTCGTACTGGGTAAGAAGGTTGTCGATCTCTTCGAGATTGTCATACAGTCCGCCGGAAGTGAGCGCAGCCTGCATAGTGATCGACAAGTGTTGCGTAGCCACGTCGTTTTGCCGTTGTTCCTTCAGCCGGGTTGTCAGAGTTGTAGATATACAAAAATGGTATGGTGCCGGCGGCAACATCGGGAAAGCACTCCTGCGACAGCCCGACGCCTTTCCCCGGCAAAAATTCAAGGCTTCCATGGGTACCTACATGGACAACCACGTCGGCTTTCTGTACGTGCTCCAGCCAGTAATAGGTTGCAAGGTACTGGTGGGGCGGGGGGCATTTGGGATCGTGGAGGATTTTACAGACCGACCCGTCGCACCGGGCGCCAAAACAGCCACGCTTTGGCTGGACGTGTACGGTTGCATTGCCCAGCCTGATACCGGTAATCAGGATCCTGCCGTCAAGAACCATGCCGGCGCCGGGCGGAGCGCCCCAAGTCTCACTGACCCGCTGCTGCAACGCCTTGCGGGAGGGTTCGGAAGTACGGTTCGTACGCCGCCATGTCCATAAGCTCAAGTGCGCCGCCGTTGCCACGATATCCTGCACGGTTGTCCACCGGAACTCGGACATGGCCTTTTTTGCAAGGATCAGATCGATCAGCGCACGGCCGGATTCCGGTATCGTTACGTTGTATCCTGCACCGGCCATCCTTTTGAGGATCCGGGCAACGCTCTCGGGAGCGTCAAGATTCGAGCCGCCGCCAATACTTGCTTCTGCCCCGGCGCAGGGGTTATTGTTGAGGATGAAGGCCACCCGGCGCTCCACAACCGGCTTTTTTGCAAGATCAATCCATTTTTTTACCCGCATGGCGAGTTTTTACACCGCTCAGGAACTGCCTGCCGGGTCTTCTCCCCGTCGGCTTCGCTGTGGCTGGTGCCGACAAAGACCCGGTTCTATCACGCCTTCGAACTCCGGCCATCGCGACCCGCCCAGCCGGTATCCAGTGTCAGGCCGTCCGAGGCATGCCACTGCTCAAGGGACATATACATGGTTACCACCGGAGAAAAAACCGGGATGTCCAGCTCCTTAAGCAGGTCCGACACCATTCTCTGCCGCCGCCTTTTTTGACTGCCCGTCCCGTGTTGTGCCGAACAGGAAGGGAATAAGTTTAATGAGGGCGTCCACGCGGGGGACCCCCTCATGGGTCAGGTGATCGGTCACCACCTGTGCCATCCCCCGGGCCCCCAGTGCATCGTCCTGGATTGCGTAAGTAAAGACCGGGATCACACCAAGACCTTCTGCTTCAAGCTCCCGGATCAGCTGGTCCTCCAGATCGACATTGCCGGCAGCCCACGATGTCCGTGAGAAGATCAGCCCGACACGGTATTGCCCTCTGGCCCGGTCCGCATTACCAGGCAAGATAGTCATCAACCGTCCGGAAAACAGCGGGGGCATCCGGGTGGTATATCCCTTCCCAGGGCAGATCGGTCGGGGGCAAAACCTCGATTGCTTCATGGAAAAGTTCTTTTTAATAAAGAGAAGAAGGGAGACAAAATTTTCTTCACCGCTGTTGGTGATGTACCGCTGGCATGTTGTCACCACGACAGGATCAACGGTCGACTGCCCCCAGAACGAAGGATCGGGGCCCAGCGATATTACCGGCACCTTTTCACGGAGCGTTGCAAGTTCCCGGTCCATACGTTCCCAGAACAGGTCCGACGTGTGATACACGAGGATCACATCGGACGTTTGCATGGAGGCTAACTGCCTCGTCTATCTTTCTCCGGGTACTCCTCCAGGAATCCGGGTGGGATAGATCCTGCAATCGGTACCTGTTACTGCAGCCGCACGTTTCAGTACCGGGCTGTACGACCCCCACATGACCGATGTGATCTTCATGACAGTTTATCCTTTTTTGGCGATCCCATTGTACTGCCTCGGACCGCCGGAGTATTCTTTAAGATCTCCTCTCCCAATTGTTAAATAAATTATTAAATGTAACATCAGATACGAACTGATGAATAATAGTAACACAGATTTGCAATAAAAACAAAAAGATAACATCTATTGATAACAATATCCCTGATCGGGTTATCCCCCCTTGATAATTTTTACCAACACAATGGGTGGGGCCACGACTCCTTTAAGAGATACAGGTGCGCTGCAATGAACCAGTTCGAAGAGATCTACCCGTTTCGGCAATTGTCGGCCAGGAGCAGATGAAAAAGGCGCTTCTTTTGAATGCAATCAACCCGAAGATCGGGGGGTGCTCGTCAAGGGCGAGAAGGGGACGGCAAAGTCTACCTGCAGGCCCGGGCCCTGGCGCGCCTGCTCCCGGACCGGCTGGTGGTACAGGGCTGTATCTTCGGCTGCGACCCGGCGGACGAAAAGACGATGTGCCCTGACTGCCGGAAGAAATTTCCCGCAGTTACCTCAGTAACGGCCCCGATGCGGGTGGTGGAGCTCCCGATCAGCGCAACCGAGGACAAGGTCGTAGGCAGTCTCGATATCGAACATGCGCTCAAGACCGGCGAAAAAAAGTTCGAGCCCGGTGTCCTTGCGCAGGCAAACCGGAACATCCTGTACGTGGATGAAGTGAATCTCTTAAACGATCACATCGTGGATGTCCTTCTCGATGCTGCCGCGATGGGCACCAATGTGATCGAGCGCGAGGGGGTCTCGTATGCCCACCCGTCGGCATTTATCCTGATCGGCACCATGAACCCCGAGGAGGGGGAGCTGCGCCCGCAGCTTCTGGACCGGTTCGGGCTCTGCGTGGAGATCGAGGGGATCCACGATGCCGACACCCGGGTCGAAGTGATAAAACGGCGCCGGAAATACGAGGACAATCCCGGGGCATTTCTTTCTCGAATGGAGTGCGTGGCGAACAGGAATCTGCGCGACCGTATTGTCCAGGCACAGAATCTCCTGCCGGAAGTCCGGGATCTCTCGATGACATGCTCCGGATGGTCGCCCAGATCTGCATCGATATGGCCGTGGACGGGCACCGTGCCGATATCACGATGGCAAAGACCGCGGCAACGATTCGCAGGCCGTACAACAACCGGACTGATGTCACCGAAGACGATGTGCGGGAAGCGGCCGCCTTGTCTTGCACACCGGATGCGCCGCCGCCCGTTCTCCGAGCAGCAGATGGACAAGCAGAAGATGGATGAGTCCATAAAAAAATCGCAGAACCCTCGCGAGCAGCATCAGCATGAGCACGAACACCCCCCACATCACCCCCCCTCAGGAGAACCGAAACCCGGATGGTTCTACCACCACCCAGTTTGCCGAAGGTTCGCCGTTTTCGCTCAACCAGAAATCTCTTGCCCTTCCGCGAAGGATGGACGCGTTCCGGCGCGAGGGAAACGGGCGGAGGAGCACGACCGAGTCCCGCGACGGGAAGTATACCGGCAGCCGGATCCCGACGACGCCTGGTCGGACATCGCGCTCGATGCGACGATCCGTGCTGCCGCCCCTCACCAGTTAGAACGGGAAGGTGGCCTTTGCGATAAAGATCGCACCCTCGACCTGCGCGAAAAGATCCGGGAAGGAAGATGGGAAACACCGTCCTCTTTGTGGTCGATGCAAGCGGGAGTATGGTGCCCAGCAGCGCATGACTG
>Ga0268356_10769_pt1 | contig 18721 bp, 24 predicted proteins | sample BioMet10_FD_194415 | JGI IMG/M metagenome (GOLD analysis project Ga0268356, IMG submission 194415) | Sewage microbial communities from Oakland, California, United States - Biofuel 10 (PacBio Assembly) | ecosystem: Engineered > Wastewater > Sewage > Unclassified | place: USA: California | collected...
AGGGTCTGTAAAGAAAGCCATCTGCATCCTGTCTTTAGGATTGCGGGCAATGTTGCCTTCAATAGTGCCTTCATCTTGTTCCACAGTTCCCCAAACCAGCGCATTATATTTACGTTTAGTTGTTTTATTATAAAACTGCAAACCTAAATTAGTCTTAGCATCCGGTGTTTTTGCAACAACAAGAAGTCCGGAAGTATCTTTATCAATACGGTGAACTAATCCAACTTGCGGATCGTTGGCATCATATTGCGGATTATCTTTAAGGTGCCATGCTATTGCATTGACCAAGGTGCCATGATAATTTCCATGACCGGGATGTACAACCAGTCCAGCCGGCTTGTTTACAACCATAAGGTCATTATCTTCATACACAATATCAATAGGAATATCTTCTGGAATAATCTCGTTTTCATAACGAGGACGATCCATCATTACCGTAATAACATCGAATGGCTTTACCCGATAGTTGCTTTTTACCGGTTTTCCGTTAGCCATTACACATCCGGCTTCAGCAGCCTGCTGTATACGGTTGCGCGAAGCATTTACAATCCGTTCAAACAAATATTTGTCTATCCGGGTAAGTGCCTGACCTTTATCCACAATAACACGAAAATGTTCATAGAGCTCGCCGGAACCAATTTCCGATTCAGTCTGTTCTACATCTTCAATCTCGTCAATATCTTCTATTTCGTCCAGAAAATCTTTCATTAGCTTATTCTTTAGAACCATGAATCTTCGGTAGCAGGTTCTTTTCCCGGTTCTGTAGTTGCTTCGGGGTTACTAAACTCATCATCCATATTTATGGTGTCTTCTTGTATAGTCTCTTTAGTACCATTTCCTACCATTAATGTAAGAGTTGCTCCGGTTGGTACTTTTTCACCAAGCATTAATTGTCGGCCGTTATATTTAACTCCATAAACCCAGTCGCGTTCTCCTGTTACAGATTCATTGGCAGTTAGGATAAATCCTGCGGAAATTAATTTTGCTGTGGCCTGACGAACAGAACTGTTATCTGCTACGTCGGGAATAGTTTGCATAGGCATTGTTAAAGAATTAACGGTGAGGTAAATTACTCGTCCTTCTTTAACATGTTGACCCTCTGATGGGTTTTGCTCCAGAATACAACCAGAGACTTTATTTTTATCATAGCTTGAGTCTACTACTATACAATCCAACCCGCGGTTTCTTAGCATCATTTGTGCCTCTTGTTCATTTAATCCTTTCAGATTGGGAACCAGAACCGATTTTCCATGTTGGGTATAGATGTCAATACCTTTTAGGACAAGAAATATTAGCAGGCCGGCAAGAACAATCATTGCTATCACATTCCACCATAGGTATTTATTCTCTTTGAAAGAAAAGAATTGCTTTATCGTCATATGCTATTTATATATTGTCTTTAAATTGTGGCTCAAAGATAATATAAAAAACAAAAGAAGTAAAGGTTCTAACGCAAACCTTTACTTCTTTTATTAATCTCTTATTTGAAGATTCTAATTATTTTCCGTTGTATTCGTCAGAAACGGTTAATTTCTTTCTTCCTTTAGCACGACGTGAAGCCAAAACTCTGCGACCATTAGCAGAAGCCATTCTTTCACGGAAACCATGTTTGTTCTTTCTCTTTCTGTTAGAGGGTTGGAATGTTCTTTTCATTACTTATATATTTTATTGTTATTATTCTGATAGTCTGAATCGGGATGCAAAAATAGAGACTTTTTTTATATTAACCAAGAGATAAACCTTTTTTAGTCAAAACATTTTGTGTTTTTTATCTATTTAGATTACTTTTGCACCCGAAATGAATAAAAGAACAAAATAATAAATATATAAATAGCTAAAAAATAAAAGTATGATCAATTCACAAGACATCAAAAACGGAACTTGTATCCGTATGGACGGAAAGCTCTATTTCTGTATCGAATTTCTACATGTAAAACCAGGAAAAGGAAACACTATTATGCGTACAAAGTTGAAAGACGTTGTATCTGGTCGTGTTCTTGAGCGCCGTTTTAATATCGGTGAAAAGCTTGAAGATGTTCGTGTGGAACGTCGTCCTTTCCAATTCTTATATAAAGAAGGTAACGACTATATTTTTATGAACCAGGAAACTTATGATCAGGCTCCTATCGCTCATGACTTAATCACAGGTGTTGATTTCATGAAAGAAGGTATGATCGTAGAAGTTGTTTCTGATGCTTCAACTGAAACAGTTCTTTTTGCAGAAGTTCCTGTAAAAGTTCAGCTTTTGGTAACTTACACAGAACCAGGACTTAAGGGCGATACTGCAACAAACGCAACAAAACCTGCTACTGTTGAAACTGGTGCTGAAGTTCGCGTTCCTTTATTTATCAACGAAGGTGAAATAATCGAAATCGATACTCGTGACGGTTCTTACCAAGGTCGTGTTAAGGCTTAATCTTTAAGCAAATAATATTTTTTAATCCCCTCTTTTTGAGGGGATTTTGTTATATACAAATCTAACTATGTTCTACTCCGTAATAATTCCCGTATACAATCGTCCCGATGAAGTGAACGAACTTTTGGTTAGTCTCACGAAGCAGCATTTTACTAATTTTGAAGTGTTGGTTGTAGAGGATGGATCTACTGTGCCTTGTGAAGAAATAGTAAACAAGTTTAGGGAAAGTCTGGATATTAAATATTTCTTTAAACCAAATTCCGGTCCCGGCCAGACTCGTAATTTTGGTGCGGAACGTAGTAAAGGTGATTATCTGATTATTCTTGATTCGGATTGCATAATACCTGAAGGTTATTTTGATGCTGTTGAAGCTGAACTGAAAAAGGACCATGCTGATGCTTTTGGTGGTCCCGACCGTGCAGATGCATCTTTCTCGGATATGCAAAAAGCGATAAATTACGCTATGACCTCTTTCTTTACGACTGGTGGTATACGTGGCGGGAAAAAGAAGCTCGATAAATTCTATCCTCGCAGCTTTAACATGGGAGTAAAGCGGGATGTTTATATGAATTTGGAGGGATTTTCTAAAATGCGTTTTGGAGAAGATATTGATTTTAGCATTCGCATTTTCAAGAACAATTATAAATGCCGGTTATTTCCTGATGCGTGGGTTTATCATAAACGACGCACCGATTTGAAGAAATTCTTTAAACAGGTGCATAATTCAGGTATAGCCCGCATTAACTTATTTAAAAAATATCCCGAATCATTAAAACTGGTTTCATCTTTTGCCTGCAGCTTTTACAGCAGGACTTTTATTTTTGCTGGCTGTTTGCTGCTTTTCCTTCTGGGGATTAATTCCAATTCTTTTTTATGCATTGATTATTTTGCTTGACTCTTCTTTTCAGAATAAGAGCATAAAGATTGGGGCAATTTCTATTATAGCCTCTTTTATTCAGCTTACAGGATATGGTTCTGGTTTTATCAGAGCATGGTGGAAAAGAGTAGTGCTGAAGAAAGATGAGTTTTCTGCATTTGAAAAGAACTTTTATAAATAAAAATACAAACCTATTTTAAAGAAGCACGAATTCAGGTAGGAAGTTTCCTTGTTGAATCCGTGCTTTTTTTATCTCTATGAAAAACAATGAAAGAAAAACTAACGATTAATCAATGGGCAGAAGAAGATCGTCCCAGAGAAAAAATGCTGGAAAAAGGTATAGGGGCTTTGACCGATGCCGAACTTCTGGCTATTCTTATAGGTTCTGGTAATACAGAGGAGACAGCTGTGGAACTGATGCGCAGAGTGCTGGCCTCATGCAATCATAATTTAAACGAACTGGGAAAGTTGACGGTTGAAGATTTATGCACTTTTAAAGGTATAGGTCCGGCGAAAGCAATTTCTATTTGCGCGGCTTCTGAGCTTGGAAAACGAAGAAAACTTTCAGAAATAACGGAACGTAATCAGGTAACTTGCTCTACTGATGTTTACAATCTGATGCATCCGTTAATGTGCGATTTACCTACTGAAGAGTGCTGGGTGTTATTACTAAATCAGTCGAACAAAGTAATTGATAAAGTAAAAATCAGTTCGGGCGGTATAAGTGAAACATCTGTTGATGTGAGGTGTGTGTTAAGGGAGGCTTTGATGAAACGAGCTGTTTCCATTATTCTTTGTCATAATCATCCCTCGGGTAATACCCGTCCCAGTAAGGAAGATGATAAACTTACATCAAAGGTAAGACAAGCCGGAGACTATATGAATATAAATCTGGCTGACCATCTTATTGTTTGTGACGGTCATTATTACAGCTATGTAGACGAAGGCCGTTTTTAATTTGGAGATTAATACTTAATATTTATCTTTGCATTACTAAAATAACTGATTATGACGAAGTTTGAAATGGAAGAAAAGATTGTCGAGATGATTAAGACTGTATATGACCCGGAAATTCCGGTTAATATCTATGATCTCGGTTTGATTTATAAGATTGATGTAGCCGATAATGGTGATACTGTTATCGATATGACGCTTACTGCTCCTAATTGTCCGGCTGTGGATTTTATAGTAGAAGATGTTCGTCAAAAAGTGGAATCTGTAGAAGGAGTAACTTCTGCTACGGTTAACATTGTTTTTGAACCGGAATGGGACAAAGATATGATGAGCGAAGAAGCTAAACTGGAATTAGGATTTCTTTAAATAAGTGTGATGAAGAAAAGAGTTTATTTCCTCTCAGACGCTCACCTTGGATCACGTGCTATAGAACATAGCCGTACACAAGAGCGCCGTTTGGTGAACTTCCTTGAGAGTATTCGCCATGATGCCGCTGCAATTTATCTGATGGGAGATATGTTTGACTTTTGGTACGAGTTTAAATTAGTTGTACCCAAAGGATATACACGTTTTCTGGGGAAAATATCAGAATTGACTGACGCCGGGATAGAAATACATTATTTTACCGGTAATCATGATATCTGGTGTGGCGATTATCTGGAAAAAGAGTGCGGTGTGATTCTTCATCGAAAGGCCATAACTACAGAAATACTTGGAAAAGAGTTTTATCTGGCCCATGGAGATGGGCTTGGCGATCCTGATAAGTCGTTTAAGTTGCTCAGAAAAATGTTTCATAATCATACTTTACAAACAATGTTTTCGGCTTTGCACCCCCGATGGAGTGTTGAATTGGGATTGAGCTGGGCAAAAAAGAGCCGTTTGAAACGTATAGATGGTAAAGAACCTGATTATATGGGTGAGGACAAAGAGTTCCTGGTTCTTTATACCAAAGAGTATCTTAAATCTCATCCCACAATTAACTACTTTATCTATGGGCACCGCCATATCATGCTTGATTTGATGTTATCGTCTTCTGCACGCGTAACAATTCTGGGCGACTGGATAAACTTTTATTCGTACGCTGTATTTGATGGAGATAACTTGTTTCTGGATGAATACGTAGAAGGCGAGGAAATTGCTTAAAACTACCTGAATTTATTCATTGGAATGATAAAAAAAAGAGAGGAATCTGCAAAAGCAAATTCCTCTTCTTTTTTATTTCGAAACAGAGAATTAAGCGTTTGTAGTGATAACTCTTTTTTCTTTGATTCTAGCTTTTTTACCGGTAAGAGCACGAAGGTAATATAATTTAGCTCTACGAACTTTACCAACTTTGTTCACTTCGATACTATCGATGAATGGTGATTCGATTGGGAAGATTCTTTCTACACCAACTGTTCCAGACATTTTGCGAACAGTAAAGCGTTTCTTTTCTCCGTGACCTGAAATCTTGATAACAACACCACGGTACAACTGTACACGTTCTTTGTTACCTTCAGTAATACGATAAGCTACAGTTACAGTGTCTCCAGCTTTGAAGCTTGGGTGCTGTTTTCCAGTAGCAAATGCTTCTTCTGCAATTTTAATAAAATCCATTGTTTTGTTTTTTAAAATGTTTTATCGTTACAACGCAACATATCAAGTAACTCTTCTTTGACAGCGATTGCGCGAAAGCGGTGCAAAGATGCGAATTATTTGTTGGATAGCCAAATATCTAAGAAAAATTATATATATTTGACGGTATAAATAATGTTTATTATGAGATATTTAGGGATAAATAAATCTATAGGAATGCTCTGCTTGTCAGGGCTACTCTTTTTTTCGTCATGCCATTCAGTTTATCAGTTGGCAGGCATACAAAGTAATAGTGTTGAGATTAATTCTGAATACGACACAAAGCAAGATAATGCGGCTGTTGCTGTTTTTGCTCCTTATAAAGCAAAAGTAGATAGTATTATGTCGCCGGTGATTGGAACCTGTGAAGTGGATATGACCTCTGGACGTCCTGAGAGTCTTCTCTCTAACCTGGTGGCAGATGTTCTTCGTGAATATGCAAATACTCTACCCGGACAAAAAGCTGATCTTGCTGTTATTAACTTTGGAGGGCTAAGAAGTAATCTTCCAAAAGGTAATATAACATTTGGTACTATCTATGAAATTCTGCCTTTTGAGAATTCTCTTTGTCTTGTTAGTCTAAAAGGAACAGATCTGATTTCATTATTTAGCGATATTGCAAAAGTAGGAGGACAGGGGGTTAGCAATGTGAAGCTTCTGATTTCTGCTCCATCTAATGCCGAATTAATTGATGCTACAGTTGGAGGTGAAAAAATTGATAAGGATAAAATTTATACTGTGGCAACTATTGATTACTTAGCAGAGGGGAATGATGGTTTAGGGTCTTTCCTGAAAGCCGAAAAACGTGTTTGTCCTGAAGGGGCAGTTCTTCGTCATATTGTTCTTGATTATGTGAAGAAAAAAACGGTAAAAAGTGAAGTAATTACATCCAGTCTGGATGGTAGAATTCAGATTAAGAAATAAAGGAATACAATGAAACGAACATTTTTTATAATAATATCGCTAATCTTATGCATTAACCTTTCTGCTCAGCGGGTAAAGGTGCTTACTATATTGCATACTAATGATACTCATAGTCGCGTTGAACCAATAAGCAAAAACGATGCTAATAAATCTCAGGCAGATAAAGGTGGATTTGTTAGGCGAGCTTCTTATATAAAACAGGCTTCGAGCAGAGGATAAGGATATTTTGTTGTTCGACTGCGGTGATTTTTCTCAGGGAACTCCATATTACAATATGTTTAAAGGAGAGGTGGAAATCAAGTTGATGAACGAAATGAAATATGATGCAGCAACGATTGGAAATCATGAGTTTGATTTTGGACTTGAGAATATGGCTCGTCTTTTTAAAATGGCGAAATTTCCATTTGTTTGTTCTAACTACAAATTTACGGGTACTGTGCTTGATGGCTTGGTTAAACCTTATATAATTATTAAACGTAAAGGCCTGAAAATTGGAGTGTTTGGATTAAGTCCCAAAATGGAAGGATTGGTTCAGGCCGATAAGTGCAAAGGGGTGGTTTACTTTGAACCTTATGATGTAGCAAATGAGGTCGCAACATATTTGAAAAAGAATGAACGTTGTGATGTGGTGGTTTGTCTTTCTCATTTGGGGTGGAAAGCTTCAGAAAATAATCCGGTTTGTGATGAAGTATTAGCAGCAAAAACACATAATATTGATTTAATATTAGGAGGACATTCTCATTCGTTTATTGAAACTCCTGTATATTACAAAAATTTAGATGGTAAGGAGGTTCCTGTAACACAGATGTGGAGAAATGGAGTCTATGTGGGAAAAATAAATCTAAAGTTTGAAAGGAAATAAGTGATGAAAAGGGTATTTGTATTTACATTAGTTCTGGCTCTTTTATTACCTGCTGCAACCAAAGCACAGGTTGAACCTCTTTTGGCGTATAAGGTTTCACAACAAGAGTCTTGTCAGAAATGGGTTGAAAATACATTGTCTAAAATGACGATGAAAGAAAGAATAGGTCAGCTTTTTATTCATACAGTGAACCCCGATATCGATAAAAAGAATAAGAAGATGATTCGAAAGGCTGTTCGCGACAGCAAATTGGTGGGTTGCTGTTCTCTGGTGGAAAACTGCAGGATCAGGCCTTATTAACTAATTTTGCTCAGTCGCAGGCTAAAATTCCATTGATGATTACTTTCGATGGTGAATGGGGATTGTCTATGAGACTGAAAAGTACTCCTGTATTTCCAAAAAAATGTAGTTCTGGGATGCATTCAGAATGACCAGCTTATTTACGAATATGGTCAGGAGGTAGCCAGGCAGTGTAAGGAGATGGGAGTTACAGTAAATTTTGCACCTGTTGCCGATGTAAATCGTAATCCTAATAATCCTGTTATCAATGTCCGCTCATTTGGTGAAGAACCTCATGAAGTAGCAGATAAAGTTATTGCCTATGCCCAAGGACTTGAAAGCAAAGGGGTACTTTCTGTAGCAAAACACTTTCCGGGGCATGGAGATACAGATGTTGATTCTCATTTTGCTTTACCGGTGTTGGCTTTTACAAGAGAACGACTGGATAGCGTTGAACTCTATCCTTTTAAACAATATATAAAAGCTGGTTTAGGAGGCATTATGGTTGGACATCTTCAGGTGCCTATAATAGAGCCAAACAAGCTATTTCCTTCTTCTCTTTCACGTAATGTTGTATATGGTTTGCTTGCCGATGAACTTCGCTTTCAGGGATTGATCTTTACTGATGCCTTAGCCATGAAAGGTGTTGCTTCTGCAGATAGAGTCTGCTTGCTGGCTTTGCAGGCTGGAAATGATATGGTATTGGCTCCGGCAGATGTAGAAACAGAAGTTCAAAGTGTACTTAAAGCCCTTCAGAATGGAGAAATAAGTAAAGAGGAAATTGATCGTAAGTGTAGAAAAGTTTTGTTATACAAATATATTTTAGGGCTGACAAGAGCCCCTGAAATTCGTTTGTCGGGTTTGGAAGAACGAATTAATACGGCAAATTCCGAAGCTTTAATACATAAATTGAGAACAGCTGCTATAACCGTTCTTGGAAATAGAGAACAGGAACTTCCTTTCCGGGCTTCTGCAGATGAAATAGCATTGGTTAGTGTAGGGCGACAGATCTGCTGACTCTGTGTTTATAGAAACAATGAAGAAATATGCTCCGGTTAAATGCTATCATTTAACATACCAGATGAATGATTCATTGACGCAAGCCATGAAGCATGAGTTGTCATTACATAAGAGGGTTGTTGTTAGTATAACCGCTCAAGACCTGAAACCTTATCTTCATTTCTTTTCAGCTCTATCAATCAGTCAACCGGCAGTCTATGTGTTCTTTACTCCTTTTTCAGTAATGGAACAACTTCAGATACCCTTATCTGTTGCTTCTGCAGTAGTTTTAGGACATTCTGCTGATAATGATGTTCAAAATCAAATAGGTGATGTTCTTTTTGCTAAAGCCACAGCTGACGGGCGTTTATCAGTAAGTATAGGAACGCTTTTCTCTCCGGGAGATGGAGTGACGATTACCCCTAATACGGTGTTTCGCTCTGTACCAGAAGACTTTGGAATGAGTTCTGTTACATTAGCACGCATTGATTCAATTGTTAAGGAAGGAATTGAAGCTCGTGCTTTTCCTGGATGTCAGGTTTTGGTTATGAAGGATGGAAAGACAGTGTACAGCAAAAATTTTGGAAAATATACTTATGAAGGAGAGCAGAAAGTAACATCAATTAGTATGTACGATCTTGCTTCTTTATCAAAAACAACAGGAACATTACTTGCTATCATGAAGTTATACGATAAATGCTTGTTGAACCTTACTGATAAAGCATCTAAATATCTAGCTTTTCTTCGTGGTACTGACAAAGAGAATATAACGATTAAAGAATTGTTGTTTCATGAGTCTGGGTTGCCACCTTCGCTTCCGTTCTATCGACTGGCTATAGATGAAACAAGCTATGAAGCTCCTTTCTTTGTGAATAAGAAAGATTCTAAACATACCATACAGACTGAAGAGAATACTTATGCTTGTACTTCTTTTAAATATAAAGAAGGATGGGCTTCCACTAAGCCTTCAGATGAATTACGATGCAGGTAACTGATAGTCTCTTTATGAATAAGAAATTTCATGAAGCAGCTATGCAGATGATTGCTCAGACTAAACTTAGGAGCAAAGAAGTATAACTATAGTTGCGTTAACTTTATCCTTCTAAAAGAGATTGCCGAAACTGTTAGCGGAATCCCTATGGATGAATTCCTGAATCGTGAGTATTATGGACCAATGAGACTATATCATATTTGTTATCTGCCTTTACGTACGCATAAAAAAGATGAGGTTGTTCCTACGGTGAAAAATGATTGTTTTCGAGGCGAACTGATTCAGGGATTTGTGAATGATGAGGCTGCGGCATATTTAGGTGGTATATCAGGTAACGCAGGCTTGTTGCTTCTGCAAAGGATGTTGCAAAGGTATATCAGATGCTGCTTAATGGAGGTGAAATAGATGGGAAACGTTATTTAAGCAAATCAACCTGCAAGCTATTTACCACAACTACTTCCAAGAGTGGCAGACGAGGGCTTGGGATATGATAAGCCTGTACCTGCTAATCCACAAAATAGTCCCTTGTTGTATTTCTGCTCCTGCTGCTGTTTACGGGCCATACAGGGTGGACTGGGACATGTTGTTGGGTAGATCCGGTAACGGACTGGTTTATGTGTTCTTGAGCAACCGTACATATCCGGATCGTTGGAATTTTAAATTGTCGAAGATGAATATACGTACGAACATTCAGGAAGTAATCTATCAATCAATGAAATAGTTTCTCTATTCAAAATAGAATGATAGCACAATCATGCGTGAGTTATCTGGTTGACTGATTGCGTATATTTTAAGAGTGTTTTATCATTTAAATCAGAACGGTCTGTTTTAAGTAAATTACTTAATCCAAAGCAGAACTTAAGTTCAGAATAAGCTTGAAGGAATGGGAGATAAAGTCACAACCGATGCCAGCTTCTATATAGCAATCGGCACTTTTAAGTAATAAGACTCCATTCTTTTTATACTGAGGTCGGCCATGGGATTAACTCCGGCCATTACGTATGGCCGATAGTTATTAAAGCGTTCTGCACTGAACTTTAAATCAAAAGGAAGAGACAAGTATGTGGATTTTATCTGCTGCCTGGTCTCTTCTTTGCTATTTTGCTCTTTGAAATTACGGTTTTGTCACCGAAATGCAAAGTAGGAATAAGCCGGAGTGCCAGATCTTTCGTTAAGTAGAGTTCACCTAAAACACCAACACTGAATCCGGGAGAATAACTGGCAACATCGGCAAACCAGGATTCTCCATCCTTAGTAATGTATCCGTTGTTCTCAAATTTCAGATCTTGAGTATGCAAACCAATTAAAAAACCATAATGTAGCCTTCTTTGGTCAATATATGGTCTATTTTGTATCTTCTTTATCTGTGCATTTACGCCCAATGAAAATACAAATGATAGTAATATGATGAATATACGTTTCAAGTCCTGATAATTATTTTATGCTTATTATAACGGCAAATTACGCTTCTTATTGCAACTGTTAAGACAAATAAAGCTTATTAGGATTTTTGTTATTTAGATAAAATCCAAATTAACATAAAATATGAAAGGAAATATGCTACAATTAGAATTAATCTCTATTTTTGTTGAGCAAATTAGTACTAATAATTAAAATTTAAGAAAATGGCTTACGTAATTAATGATGATTGTATTGCTTGCGGAACTTGTATTGACGAGTGTCCAGTAGGAGCTATCTCTGAAGGTGATATCTATTCAATCAATCCAGAGGTTTGTACAGAATGTGGAACTTGCGCAGATGTTTGTCCTTCTGAAGCAATACATCCGGGAAACTAAAAAATTCCTTCGGGTAAAAAATAAAAGGCTGTTTCAATCGAAACAGCCTTTTTACTTATATATAGGTCTGGAAATTAATCTTATGATCTTATTTCCAGACTATTTATATTGTTGCTTATTTAAGTTTAGCCAACGTTTGCTTGATTCTATTGAATGCTTCAACCAGATTTTCATCAGATGTAGCATAAGACATACGGATACATTCAGGGGCTCCGAAAGCTACACCTCCAACACATGCTACGTGTCCTTCTTCCAAAAGATACATTGCCAAATCTGCAGAATCATTAATTTTACGATCGCCAAAAGATTTACCGAAATATGAATCACATTTTGGGAATACATAAAATGCACCATCAGGAACATTGCATTCTAATCCTGGGATATCTTTAACTAATTCAATAACAAGATTGCGACGACGTTCGAAGGCTTTACGCATCTCTTCAACTGGTGCCTGATCTCCTGCAAATGCAGCTTCTGCTGCTTTTTGAGCAATTGAAGATGGACCTGAAGTATATTGTCCTTGAAGCTTATTGCTAGCTTTGCCAACCATTCTGGAGCAGCAACGAATCCAAGTCTCCAACCAGTCATAGCATATGCTTTAGAAACACCATTGATAAGGGCTACACGTTCTTTGATTTCAGGGAACTGAGCAATACTTTCATGTTTACCGATATAGTTGATATGTTCGTAAATCTCGTCGGCAATAACGATGATATTAGGATACTTAACCAAAACATCTACTAATCCTTTTAATTCTTCTTTACTGTATACACTTCCTGTTGGATTTGAAGGAGAGCAAAGGATTATTGCTTTAGTTTTAGGAGTAATAGCAGCTTCCAGTTGAGCAGGTGTAATTTTGAAATTTTGTTCAAGGCCAGCAGGGATAATAACACTTTTTCCTTCTGCTAGTTTTACCATTTCAATGTAGCTCACCCAATATGGAGCTGGGATAATTACTTCATCTTCCGGGCCAATAATACACAATAAGGTATTACAAACTGACTGTTTTGCTCCATTGGAACAAACAATCTGTTCAGGTTTATAATCCAGGCCATTTTCATTCTTTAATTTAGCTGCAATAGCCTTACGAAGGGGCATGTAGCCTGGTACAGGAGAATAAAAAGAGAAGTTATCATCAATTGCTTTTTTAGCAGCAGCCTTAATGTGGTCGGGAGTAAAGAAGTCGGGTTCCCCTACACTAAGATTGATGACATCAATGCCTTGAGCTTTTAACTCACTACTCTTCTGAGACATAGCTAATGTTTCTGAAGGAGAAAGGCTGTTCAAACGGTCTGAAAGTTGATTCATAATTTAACTTATTTATTGTTGGTCTATATCACGATGCAAAATAAGATAAAATAATTGAAATAAGAAAGCAAATAAATGATATTATTGAACTTTGTACTTCAATAGGTCTTATTTTTATATCACTTTGTAAAATGCAAAGCGTGTCCCATACGATCTTTTTTTGTTTTCAGGTATCGTAAATTATACTCATTGGGGGTGACTTCGATAGCTACATTTTCTACTATTTCCAGGCCATAAGCTTCTAGACCAATACGTTTAACAGGGTTATTAGTTAGTAATCTCATTTATGCACACCTATTTCCCGTATATTTCTGCACCTACACCATAATCACGTTCATCTGCCTTAAAGCCTAAGTGAAGATTTGCATCAACCGTATCAAGTCCTTCTTCCTGCAATTTATATGCTCTTATTTTATTCATAAGTCCAATACCTCGGCCTTCCGATTCATATAAACAACAACACCTTTGCCTGCTTTTTCTATCTCAGACATTGCTTTATGCAACTGCTCTCCACAATCGCAACGGTGGATGCAAATATGTCACAGTCATACAAGATGAGTGCATTCTTACCAAAATAGGCTCGTTTTCTGCCCATTCGCCTTTTATTAAAGCAATATGTTCAGCCCGTTTGATTTTTGACGGAAAGGGATAAGGCGGAAATGTCCGAATTCAGTAGGCATGTCAACTTCATCTCCTTTTTCTACAATCGACTCCATCTCTAAGCGGTATGCTATAAGATCTTTAATAGAAATGATTTTTATGTCGAATTTTTTAGAAACTTCCAGCAGTTCTGGTAAGCGAGCCATTGTTCCATCTTCATTGATAATTTCAATTAAAGCTCCGGCTGGATAAAGACCTGCTAAACGTGCCATGTCAACAGTTGCTTCTGTATGTCCTGAGCGACGAAGAACTCCACGTGATTTTGCTCTTAGTGGGTTGACATGCCCGGGACGACCAAAACTAACTGGTTTTGTGTTAGGATCGGCCAATGCTTTGATAGTGGCTGCTCTGTCGTGCATTGAAACTCCTGTAGTACATCCATCTAGTAAGTCTACTGTAACAGTGAATGGTGTTTCATATATTGAAGTGTTTGTAGAAACCTGCATTTCCAGGTCTAACTCTTCACAACGCTCTTCAGTAATAGGAGCACACAAAAACCCCGCGTCCGTAAGTCAACATGAAATTTACTTTTTCCGGAGTTATTTTTTCCGCTGCAATAATAAAATCGCCTTCATTTCACGGTCTTCATCATCTACGACAATTATAAATTTACCCTCACGAAAGTCTTCTATTGCTTCTTCGATTGAATTTAGCTTTATATTTTCCATATCTTACTTGTTACAAATTGTTCTTATTATATCTTGTAAATCTCTGTTTACCTTATTTATTAATTTCAGATCTTTATATAACCTAACCTGAAAGCCCATATTCTAAAATAATAGATTAACCCTATAGGTAGTATTATACCAGTTATTTTGTTGAGCGAAGGCATATTGAAAGGGCATCTATGAGCATGAACAGACAAGATAGGGTAGTTGTTCAGTGTTCCTAGAATTTTCGTGTTTTTGGTATTGGCCAACTTTTCAATAATAGCTTCCAACTGCTCGTTGATAGCCACAATTTCTTCATCTTTTTCATTTTTGGTCCAGATTGTGAAATAGTTTGGCGCACGTTTTAGTCTATTATTTGATATATATTCTTCACACATATCATTTAGCAGTTCCATATTCTTATCTTCTTGCAGATAGTCGGGATCTTCAATGATTACTTCTTTTTTAGCCAAATGCCTAGTGTCACGTATACCTATAACTTTCCTTAGCCAACTAATATATGTATCTACATTCAGTACAACGGAATCATTATTCGATTTATAACTGAGGAATATACCTACTGGAGCTAAGATAAAAGTACTTATCCACATTGCCGTCCAAATAACCCATGTACCATTTCTGGCCATTTTAGCTCCGGTTGTATCTATAATATAATAGATGAGGAAAATTAAGATAGAGATTACAACTGGCATGCCTAAGCCTCCTTTTCTTATGATACCACCTAAAGGAGCACCAATGAAGAAGAATATTAAGCAGGAGATAGAAAGAGCAATTTTTTTTATGCCATTCCATTTCGTGTCTGCGGATACGCTTGTCTGTGTCAACGGTGTTGAAACTCTTAAATTTCCAGTCATTACCTATACTTTGCGACGTGCTTAATGCGTTTGCCACAGCCTTCTGCTTGTCTGATAAAGAAAGATTATTAAATACGCTATCTGTATTTATAGCAGCCAATTTTGCTTTTCTTATTTGAGTGTATCTTCTTTACTAAATTATCTCTGAAACGATAAGTACTTGTTACAGCTTCTTTATAGAATGTTTTTCCAACGCTGTCAACCAAATGATTCATTGAATCGACTGCCGTTTGAAGCTCTGTCATATTCTTACTTTGATACTGATTGTTCATGAAACTTTCGTCAATCATATTAAAGTTTGAATTGAAATCTATTATAGTGTGTTTTTCGCTAAAACTTTCTCGCCGATATGGAACATTTTGCATGGAGCTGCTCTGCGACTTAAGATTCTCAAACATTTCTCCGCTATACAGATGTAGTCTCAAATATTTTTTGTCGGCTGTCATTTCCAGTTTGCCTGAGTCGGCAACAATGATATGTGCATTGTCAAATCCATCAGAAAAATTGTAGATCATTATATTATATAATGCTCCAGTCTCTTTGTTTTTATGCTTAACATAAAGATTATAACCTTCGATTTCATCATAAAAGACCCCTTCCGGAATTTCTAATTCAGGTGATTTTTGCTTCATGGAAAAAAGCAAAGTGAATAGTTTTACCTGGGCCTTGGGTGCTACAACATTTTGAAAATAAAAGGAAGTGGAACACAGAAATACTGTAAAGACAATAAGAGGCGCCATTACTCTGATCAATGAAATTCCGGCAGCTTTTATAGCGAGTAGCTCATACCTTTCGCCAAAATTACCGAAAGTCATTAATGAAGCAAGTAAGATAGCAAGAGGAAGCGCAGTAGGTACCAAAGTTAATATGGCGTAAAAGAAAAACTCTGATAATACGCTTATAGCTAATCCTTTACCAACTAAATCGTCAACGTATCTCCATAAAAACTGCATCATAAATATGAAGAGACAAATGAAGAACGTTCCAAAGAAAAGGAGTGTGAAAACTCTTGATAACGAATATATCTAATTTCTTTATGCGTAGCATCTTTTTTTATTTGTACGATTATCCGACAAAATTAGTATAAAAAAAGATGTTCACGCATACTTTTGATTATTTTTATAAATTTGATGCTACATTCCACATGCTCTTTTAAGCGTATCAATCTGAGAGTTCCATAGTTCAAACTGGTCATCTTTCTCTTCCGGGTCAACGAAATCAGTAATTTCCAGTACGTAGTCACTTGTTAGTTCATTAAAGTTCATTTTGAACTCAAAATAGCTTTTTTCATCTTCATCATCCAGCCAATGGAATCTGACGAAAGAATTAATTCTTGTTCCAATCAATTCGGCTTTTCTAACTTCTGATTTACCCCAGCAGAAAGTGAATGTTTTATCTTTCATTTGAACTTTATCGGCAAACCAGTCTTCCATGCCGATTGGGGTGCTAATTGCATTCCATATAATGCTTCTTGAGGATGCGTTTAAAAGATATTCTATATGAATCTTTTCTTTTTTCATAGTGCTTGTGTTTTCTGTGCGCCAAGATAAAGACTTTTTTTGAAATTTGAAGTATATGATACTAAATTATGCGTTTTTTCTCTTGCTTTTTAAATAAAATCACTCTTTTTGGGGCTAAAATCGAAAAAAGTATGGCAAAATTTTGCAGGTTTCAAAGATTTCTATACCTTTGCACCGCATTTAAGAAATGGCGGGATAGCTCAGCCGGTTAGAGCGCATGATTCATAATCATGAGGTCCCCAGTTCAATCCTGGGTCCCGCTACATTTTAAGAATAAGGCATTTGAGAGGCTTCCACTCTTGGGTGCCTTTTTCTTTTTGTTTGAAACTTAATTTTAGGTTGAAGATTTTTAGTTTATTAAACCAAAGATTTGATCTGTGGTTTTTTTGAATAGAAGTCTGTTTAAAAAATAAACCTCCATAAAGTTGATTAAACTGATTTATGGAGGTTTCTTATTAATTGTTTTTAATCTTTCACGTTGTTTACAATAACGTTCTTCAAGATGAATGGTTTTATGGCATTCTGGTTTATTTTGCCATCCTTCGCTTTTATATTTAGATTCTCAAAAGTAAAGTTTGTGAGTTTGTACTTATCAGACTCTTTCACGTTAAAGAAAACTTCGCATTCTAAGTTGATATTGCGCATTGTTACATTAGCAGAATAGGAAAGCGGCATATCTTTTCTGTCTTTTAGGTCGAAGAATTGACTCCAGGGCTTTATGAAAAGGAAGCTATTGGCATTACCTTTATATTTTCCACCTAGATATATTCAGTATTTTTGAGGAGTATCGGGGCGCATCTTAAGCCATAACAAACGGTTTGCTTTGTCTACTGTGCAGCGGCGGAGGATTATATTTCGGTCGTGAATGGATTCACTGCCGCAAGTAAGTGCGCTGTGGCAGAAGCCGTATGTGCAATCTTCTATTATTATATTAGTATTGCTTCCGTTGGTTGGGTCTTTATCGGCCCAGGTTCCTTTTCCTCCTTTAAGTGCAATACCATCGTCGTTCGCAGAGATAAAGCAATTCTTAACAAGGAAATTGTTGCAGGCGTCTATGTCTATACCATCTGTACTAGGTGCTTTGACTGGTTCTGCTGGCGAAAATATATATAGATTAAGCATCTTTACGTTATTACATCTGTAAAAGTGTGTTCGTCCAAAAGGGAGAATTAATAAGATGAATGCCCCGATATTTGTACATCGTTGCTATTAGATATGTAAAGTAATCGAGGTACGTAGTTCGTCCATGTTGGTACATTTGCTGTTAACAGCACGACGTTTCCAGAAAGATTTCCAATAACGCATACCGTTTCCATTGAGTGTTCCTTCGCCCGATATAGTGAAACCGTTCACATGGTCGGCATTTACCAATGCAGGGAAATATTTCAGAGTCTGTCCCTCCATGCGTGTTTCAACAATGGGGAAATTGCTTATATCATCGCTACCTTTTAATACGGCATTCTTTTCTAGATATAGATGCGTTTTAGGTTTGAAAAAGATAGAGCTACTTAGAAAAGTTCCTTGAGGAATTACTATTACGCCACCACCGTTTTGTTCTGCACGATCTATAACTGCTTGTATTTTTTCTGTTTGCAGAATGGTGCTGTCGTTTATAACTCCGTAATCGGTAATCCGGTATATTTTTCCTAAGGTATTAATATTAACCACTTCATTCTTTCTAAACCAGTCGGGGATAGGTGTTCCATCGGGAAACTTTTCTTGAGAAAATACTTGCGTGTTAATAAAAATAGCAAATAAAAATATTATCAATTTGATGCTTTTTTTATTCATTTTGATCTTTTTAGAGTGTTTATTATTGAAATATAAGCAAATATATTTCGTTTTTTGTTTATATGCAAATTAAGTGTTTATCCTAATTATTTATTTAGTTGCAAGATGCTGCGTTGAATTGATTTTTTAGTTAAACTCATGAGGATTATTAAACTTATCTGTTATTATATTTGCTATATTCTTCGGGTGATTTGCAAAAAAGATG
>Ga0268356_10610_pt1 | contig 18706 bp, 10 predicted proteins | sample BioMet10_FD_194415 | JGI IMG/M metagenome (GOLD analysis project Ga0268356, IMG submission 194415) | Sewage microbial communities from Oakland, California, United States - Biofuel 10 (PacBio Assembly) | ecosystem: Engineered > Wastewater > Sewage > Unclassified | place: USA: California | collected...
TAAAGTGGCTCCTTTAACCGGATGCTATCTGGAGTCTTTATGCCTGCCAGTTCCCGCCTTACGGGTAGAATGGGACCGGGACCGGTAAGAATAAGTTTCTCGACTTTTTTGGGATTGTCGGCTAAGAATTGTGTGGCAAGCATGGCTCCCCACGACTGCCCAATGAGTATAACTTTCTCGGCGCCTGTCTTCTTTATAATTTCTTCCAAATCCTGTTTGTGTCTATTGACGGTGTATTGCTTAATGCTTTTTAATCTGCCGGAATGTCCGCTTCCGATTTGGTCGTACAGATAGACATCATAGCCGTTTTCGGATAAGGGCGATAACATTTTGATGGTTTCATCGGTGATTATTCCACCCGGTCCGCCGTGTAATAAATAATCGGGTAAGATTTTTTATGCCTTTGGCCGGAATAAGCACATAACCTATTCTTGAGCCCGTTGGTAAATCCCAATACTTTGTGCTTTCTCTTTTTTGCATTTTGGGGACATTGTATTTCCTGGGTACAAAGACAAACAACAAAAAGATGCCAAAGCCGAGCAGCAATGAAAATTTGATGATGTTGAATATTTTTTTTCTCACAATTACAAAACGTTTTTTATCTCGCTGATTTTACTTCCCCGGTCAAACAGAAAAGTTTTATCCAATGAATTGCAAAATTCATATAATTTCAATGCACTCTCCAGATATTCTTTTGATTTTTCCGGTTCCGTTTTCATTCCCATTGTTTTTAAAATATCTGCCAATAATTCAATGTTTGGAGCATTAAAACCAGGAAATTTGGAAATGTATTGCTCTATCTCTGATCCGTTAAGTGATAAAAACAGATCAACATCGAATCCGGTTTCATGAAGCAGTAATCCTTTTTCTTCTGCCCATTGACTTTCCATGGTCAGGGCATAGTTCTCTCCGTTACCGGCTATTTTACTGAAAATATATCGTAATAATAATCCGATTTTCTCAATTTCTCTTAGTAAATAGTCCTTCTGCTCCATATAAAATATCAGGTTTTACTTACGCAAATTAAGTCTTAAAATCAGACTTTCGGAAGGCTTTTTGGAGGAATATTTTTTTACAATCTGGCATATCTGTTACCCGACCTTTTATTTCTGTAAGAAAACTAATTCAAACAAAGCTGAGATCGTTTGTGAAAATCTCGTCAGGTATTGCCGATTGGACTGTCTGTCCGGTTACAAAACATTTTCCGCTTAGCCAGGTTGTAGAAATTATAGGATGTTTTTTCTTATCGATATGGTCAATATTGTCCGCTGAAAAATTTGTTTGAATTGTCAATTTTTAGCCCATTATCAGTAAACCAATTTATAAAATTTTCCCATTTTACGGTATTTTCTATATACCATTTGTTAAACCCATCTTCATCGCCTTTCATTAATATCCAATGGTTGTATGCTTCAAGGTGTCCAGCTTTTAAAATTTGATTTTGATAATCAAACAATATGTTAGGGTATTTGTATTATTCTCATTTTTGAAATACTCTACAACAAATTTATTCCTTATTCTGTCAAGCGAATTTATGTCAATTCCTTTTTCATTTATCATTGATAGTATCAATGTCGGCTCATAGATGCCAATACCAAAGGGCAATTTATTTTTACTGGGATTTTGGGAGTCTTCAATATTCATAGAAGAATTTTTACTAAAACTTACGGAAAATGAAGTATCGTTTATAAACTTGATTTCACTCTTATAGGTATTGTAAAGCAATTTGCTAATTTCCGAAGTTCTTTCACTATTTCGTTCCAGATTCATAAATATTTCTCCATAAATCATTCCCCAAACTTCTTCCGTAGAACTGCAATAAATTTGGGTTGCACGATAATAGTTTGAAGGAAATTTGGGGTCTGACTTAATTCCTTGTTCATAAAATGAAATTGCTTTGTTATAATCCTTTTGAATGAAATAAACATTCCCTTTTTCTAAAAAAAGTCTTCCTGACTGAGGAAGTTTTTTTAATCCTGCATCATAGGTTTCTAAAGCTTTTTCAGTTTTTCCCATTAAATCATAACAATTTCCAAGTAATTGAAATACGTGTTCATCTGTTTTTGGATCATTTAATATCTTTTCGAGATATTTGGCTGCTTTTTTATAATCTTTCTTTGAATAATATGAATACCCTATTTCATAAGGATACCCTATTTCGTTTGGATCAAGTTTTTGAGCGTCTTCAAGTAGTTTAATTGCTTCATCAAACTTTCCTTCGTCTTCAAGTTGGACAGCTTTTTCTCCTTTTTCATGTGCTTTCTCTTGATTAGTTTGCCCAAGTGTTATTTGTCCTGTTATTATGAACAGAAATAGTGCGATTGTTTTGATTATTTTTCCCATTGTGAGGTATGTTTCGACTTATAAAAATATTCTATAATATTTGTATTTCGGCAATAGTTTTTTTCCCGCCACTAAAATACAAAACATTTTAGTTATTCAAATAAGTTTGGTTAAAATTTTATATTGAAGGATGTTTTTGTATTTCTGTAAGATTGGAAAAGGAGGGGTGAGAATTAAGATTAACCCTGACAAGGCTTCAAGCCCTGTCAGGGTTAATTCATATTACTTTCTGATAGCATGTATTTTATGTTTTTTTTGATGATAAAATTTCACCGGATAAGATGATATTTTTATTAAAAATTAATGTTGTTTCAGAATTTTAGTATTTTTGGCTCGCTTAATTAAAACACAAAAATGATAACCTGTTGTTATCTTATTACCACATCTAAACATCTATTCCAGAATATCAAGAAACGGGATGAGTTCCATTGTTGATTTTTATTACTATTTTTATTACAGGATTTAAAGTGCCTAAGGTGAATTAAAGTACTTAAAATGCCTAAAGAAATTTTAAACAATTAACCAACAACAATCAACAATCAACAAACAACTAACAACTAAAAAAATGGAACTTCCTTTTTCAGAATCATATAAAATCAAGATGGTGGAAACCATCAAAAAAAGTACACGTACACAGCGCGAACAATGGATAAAAGACGCAAAGTACAATTTGTTTAAACCTTCGCAGCGAACAGGTTTTTATCGATCTGCTCACCGATTCGGGCACCGGAGCCATGAGCGACCATCAATGGTCGGAAATGATGCTCGGCGACGAAAGTTATGCCGGTGCTTCATCGTATTTCAAGATGAAAGAAGCCATCAAAGATGTGCTGGGCTTCGATTATTTTCTGCCTACCCATCAGGGAAGGGCCGCCGAAAATGTTCTTTTCTCGGGCATGATAAAGCCGGCGATATTGTTCCGGGCAACTCTCATTTCGATACCACCAAGGGTCATATCGAATTCCGTAAGGCACATGCCGTGGATTGTACCATCGACGAAGCTTTTGATACCACGCTCGTCCATCCCTATAAAGGAAATGTCGATCTGAACAAGCTCGAAAAGGTATTGAAGGAAAATCCTAAGGAAAAAGTACCGCTGATTATTGTTACCGTTACCTGTAACTCGTCGGGCGGACAACCGGTTTCCATGAGCAATCTGCGCGAAGTTCATCGTATGGCTCAGAAATATGGTATTCCCGTTTTCTTCGACTCTGCCCGTTTTGCCGAAAATGCTTATTTTATCAAGACAAGAGAAAAAGAATATTTTGACAAAAGCATACGCGACATCGTAAAAGAGATGTTCAGCTATGCCGACGGAATGACCATGAGTAGCAAAAAAGATGCTATTGTAAATATGGGCGGTTTTATCGGACTGCGCGATCACGATCTGTGGCAAAAGCTAAGCATGTTCAATATTATGTTCGAAGGTTTTGTTACCTATGGCGGCATGAGCGGACGCGATATGAATGCTCTTGCTCAGGGTTTATACGAAGGAACGGAGTTCGAATACCTGGAAACCCGCATCAAACAGGTGGAATACTTAGGCAACCAACTGGTTGGTCATGGTATTCCTATACAACAACCCATCGGTGGGCATGCTGTGTTTGTCGATGCCAAACGTTTCCTCGAATTTGTTCCCAAAGAAGAATTTCAGGCACAGACGTTAGCCATAGAACTCTATCTCGAAGCCGGAATCCGCGGAGTTGAGATTGGTGCATTGCTTGCCGACCGCGATCCCGATACCCGCGAAAACCGTTACCCGGCTCTCGAATTTCTGCGTTTAGCCATTCCTCGCCGTGTGTATACCAACAACCACATGGATGTAGTGGCTGCCGCTTTAATTAATGTGTTCGACCGTCGTAACGAAATAAAACACGGCTATCGCATCACCAGAGAAGCGCCCATCATGAGGCATTTTACCATTGAAATGGAAAAAGCATAAATTTCGTTTCTTTGAACAACAAAAAAGGAAAAGTGTTAATAGCTTAAAACGCTACTAATATTTTTCCTTTTTTCTTTATACATAAATTAATATCCATGGAAAATATCAAAAAATCGGGACGCTATTCACGACTTTACACTCAGCTGCAGGAATTGGTTAAAAAGAGCGATGATCCCATGGCTCACATGGCAACCATTGCCGCCGTTTTAAAACATAAAGTTGATTATTTTTTCTGGTGCGGATGTTATCGTTTACTCGATAATGGCAAATTAGTGGTTGGTCCTTACCAGGGGCCCGTTGCCTGTCAGGAACTGAAAAAAGATACCGGCGTGTGCTGGGATGGAATAAATACCGGAAAAATTATCATTGTACCCGATGTGGAAAAATATCCCGGACATATCGCCTGCGACAGCCGTTCGAAATCCGAAATTGTAGTGCCGGTTCGGAATCAAAAAGGCGATATTGTTGCCGTGCTTGATGTGGACAGCAAAGAACTCAATTCCTTCGATGAGACTGATGGAGAATGGCTGGATAAAATAGTTGCGCTGGTTTTTGTAGCGTAATTATCCGTACTTTTGCCGTCCAATACTTTGTTTATGAAGAAAACTTTTCTGCTGTTCGTATTCGTTGCTTTTTTTATTGGCGTTTTTGCCCAGATACCCGCCGGATATTATCAGAATGCCGAAGGTAAAACCGGAGAACAACTCCGGTTAGCATTGCATAATATTATTAAAAATCATGATGCAAATCATACAGTTCCCTGATTGGATATTTTGAGTCTACCGATAAAAAGACCGATAATACGGTCTGGGATATGTATTCCGATATTCCGGGAGGGACACCACCCTATGTTTACCATTTTAACAGTGGCGATGAATGTGGAAACTACAACGGCGAAGGCGACTGCTACAATCGCGAACATTCTTTTCCCAAAAGTTGGTTTAATGATGCTATGCCCATGTACAGCGACCTTTTCCATATCTATCCCACCGATGGTTATGTCAATGGTAAACGTAATAATTATCCTTACGGAAAAGTAGGAAATGCTTCGTGGACTTCACAGAATGGAAGTAAATTAGGCAACTGTACGGTTACGGGATATAGCGGAGTGGTTTTTGAACCGATAGATGAATATAAAGGCGATCTGGCAAGGACATATTTTTATATGGCTACCCGTTATTATACCGAAGATGGCGGCTGGGCCGGCAGCGAAATGGTTACCGGATGCCTGCCTAAACCCTGGGCATTAGCTATGCTTCGGCAATGGGCTGCCCAGGATCCGGTAAGTCAGAAAGAAATTGATCGTAACAATGCCATTTATCAGATTCAAAACAACCGTAACCCCTTTATTGATCACCCCGAATATGCCGAAGCCATCTGGGGAACCAGCGCAGGTATAACAAATCCAGCAGAAGCGGTTAGCGTTAGTGTATATCCCAATCCGGTTCAGGATTATTGTACCATAACCCTAAGCAATTTTATGCCGGTAAACAATGAAGTGATTACGTTAAGCAATATGGCCGGGCAACACATCAACATCCCTGTTACTTTTCAGGATCATTCACTCGTGCTCAATACACAGGCATTGCCCAAAGGCATTTACCTGCTTCAGCTTCATTCATCCGATTTTTCAGTAAATTTACAGACCAAAATTCTTAAATAAATCCTTATGGCTTTCATCCGGATTACCAAAGAGTTTAAATTTGAGATGGCACATGCCCTCATGGGCTACGATGGCCCGTGCAAGCATATTCATGGGCATTCCTACGAATTATGGGTTACCATCATTGGCGTACCCGACGCTGATGAAAATTCACCCAAAAACGGGATGGTCATGGATTTTGGGTTGCTTAAAAATATTGTTCGCAAAAACATTATCGAACAATTTGACCATGCCCTCGTGATCAACAAGCAAACTCCCGATACTACTTTTGCCAGCGTTCACGAGCTTTTCGATAAACTGATGCTGGTAGATTATCAGCCTACCAGCGAAAACATGCTTATTGATTTTGCCCGGCGAATCAAGGATAAATTACCGGAAGAAGTTAAATTGCACAGCCTTAAGCTCCGCGAAACCGTTACCTCCGTTGCTGAATGGTATGCCGATGATAATGAATAATTAGTTCTGATTTTTCCGTTTATCCTGAAAAAGAGATAACCCAACATACAGCAATAGTATGATGGGTATGGCAATAAATTGAAAAAATACAAGAAGCAAAAAAGATACGAATAGAAAAATTAGACGGTATTCGTTTCCTTTCCAGTTCAGGTCTTTAAATTTCAGCGAAAAAAGCCGGATGCCGGATACCAGAAGATACGACATTACCATTGTTAATCCTAACAGAAACCATGTACTGGTGATAACTATTCCCAGAAGGGAATCATTGGAGTTCTCCCCTTGATCAATCTGGTTTAAAATTAAAGGCAGGGAAGCAATCATTAGAGCATTGGCCGGAACGGGTAAGCCTATAAACGATTCCGTCTGACGGGCGTCGAGGTTGAATTTGGCAAGCCTCAGCGCCGAAAAAAACAGGGATAAGTAAAGCGATGAATGGAATAAGGTTAATTTCTCCTGCAAATAATACAATGTCATTGCTCACTGCACAAAGTTGAAAAACGATCAACCCGGGAGCTACGCCAAAAGAAACGACGTCGGCAAGCGAATCCAACTCTTTGCCGATAGCCGATTTTACATGCAGCCAACGGGCCGCCATGCCATCGAAAAAGTCGAAAACTGCTGCCAGGAGAATGAAATAGGCAGCATATTTAAGATCGAAATTAAAAGTAAGAATGATGGCTATACAACCGCTTACCAGGTTTAGCGAGGTGATGGCGTTTGGAATATGCTTTTTAATGTTCATGGGAAACCATTAGTTATTGAATAAACAAAGGTACGTAAAACCGTATCTAAAAGTATGTGGAAAAGAATTATTTTTATTTGGCCGGCAGAATTGTTTTATCAAATTTTAATATGCGTGTAGTAGTAATAATGCCACTACCAATAAATCAATTTTTAAAAAGTAATAAATCCCTTGCTGAGGAATAACCAAATCTAAGTAGTTTTGCTTTTCGCAACCTGCAATAACTAAATATAAAACAATTAGGTAATAAAATTGTTTATCAGAGAAATGATGCGGGATAATTTTTTAAACGATGATGAATAAATTTCGAAATATTTTTATCTTCTTCTTTATATTAGGGATCCTTAATTGTTTGGAGGTAACCTCACAAAACATAAACTATGCCGATAGCCTGAAACAGGTTTTAAAACATGCGGAAGGCAAACACTTTATTGAGGTAAGCAATAATCTTTGCAGATATTACCTGAATTCCGAACCGGACATAGCATTAAATTATGCTTATAATTCGTTGAACGAAGCATTTAAAAATAATTCAACCAGCGATAAAATCATCACTTATAACTTATTGGGAATAGTTTATGTTAATAAAAACCATTACGACAGTGCGTTTATTAATTTTAATAAGTCAATAAAACTGGCTTACCAATCACGTGATACTTCCCAGATAATGTCGGTTGTCAATAACATTGGATTTGTGAACTACCGCATTGGGAATTATCAGGAAGCATTAACCAATTTCTATCAGTCGCTCAATTATTATGAAAAGTGTAATGATAAACCCAACATAGCTACGGCATATAATAATATAGGATTAATTTACAATGAACTAAAAGATTATGCCAAGGCATTAAGTTATTATCTTAAAGCATTAAATCTTGGGGAAAAAGAAAAAAATCACTCCATTATTATATCGTCTATGACTAATATTGGTTTTCTTTATTTTCGAAGTGGAGAACCTAATAAAGCATTAGTGTATTTAAACAAAGCATTGGGTTATTGTATAAAATACAACGATAAGTTTAATGAATCAAAAATTTATAAAGAATTTGGAATAATAGCTCTTGCCAACAAGGATTATGATAAGGCGATAACAAACTTGGAGATTGCTGAAAAGTACAATATAAAATTAAAAAATTATATCGAGCTGGCTTCTGTATATGAAAGATTATCGGAATGTTACTTAGAAATGAATAAGCTGGATAAAGCTTTGGATTTGGCAAATCTGAGCCTGAAATATTCAAGAATAGTCGTAAACAAAAGGTATCTGGCAAGGTCTTACAACAACATTTCCAATATTTACGAAAAGAAAGGAAATTATAAGAAAGCGCTTCAGTATTATCGAAAATCAACGGCGACAAACGCCGAAATCTTCGATCAACAAAAAATAAGTCTGATTTACAATATGCAACTGCAATATGAGACGGAAAAAAGTGCTGGTCAGATTGCAGAATTAAACCGTCAAAAACAGATGCAAAGTTTGATAATAAGCAAACGAAACTGGCAAATTGTAGTTTTTGGGGTCTTTTTTGTTCTCGTCCTTATTTTACTCTATTTATTTTATAAAAATAAACGCAATAAACAGTCAATGGAATTGGAAGCCGCGATTCATAGTTTAAAACAACAGAGAGCAATGGCGGTATTGGAAGCCGAAAATCGCGAGCGAAAACGCATAGGAGAAGAGTTGCATGAAAGTTTAAGTCAGATTTTGCTGTTGGCTAAATTAACCATCTCAAGTCTTAAAATTAATGACAGATATCTGACGATGAAGCAAAAAGAGACGATAAATAATAGTATCAATTTGCTTAACAATGCTTTCGAAGAATTAAGAAATATTTCACACAATCTTACCCCTTTTCTGCTGAAAGAAAAAGGATTAACCGAAAGTGTAAGGGATATGCTTGTAAAAGTTGAAAATACGAATAACTGCCGGGTGAATTTTGAGGAAGTGGGATTAACGAACGACTGGACAGTTCCCTTGAAACCACACTTTATCGTGTGATTCAGGAGGTGATAAATAATATAGTAAGGCATGCAAAGGCTTCGGAAATAAATTTTCAAATAATTAAAACCGAAAAGGATTTAACCATTATGCTCGAAGATAATGGAATAGGTTTTGAAGTGTTAAAACTTAAAGAATCCAATGGAATAGGAATTCGTAATATTTATTCCCGGATCGAAAATTTGAATGGAACAGTGTTGATAGATTCTGCCATAGGCAGAGGAACAATTTTTACGTTAATAGTACCCTTAAATTAAGACTTTATGATTACCAATAATAAAGAACCAATCAGGCTTATCATTATTGATGACCATCAGTTATCGCGTGATGGGATAAAGGCATTATTATCCGACATTGAATTCAATGCCACAGTAGAAGTTGCCGAAAGTGGAGATGAAGCATTAATGCTCTTTAAAAACCAAGCATTTGATGTCGCGCTGGTTGATATAAATATGCCAGGAATGTCGGGTATACAGCTAACCTGTGAAATTAAAAAGAATTATCCTATCACTAAGGTTATTGCTTTGAGCATGTACGACGACCATACCTACATTTCCAAAATGATAGAGGCTGGTGCTTCCGGTTATATATTAAAAAATATCAATATCGAAGATTTGATAGAAGCAATAAATACGGTAATAAAAGGCAATTTTTACCTGAGCAAAGATATTCAGAAAGTGATAGACGAACATGTTGCTCCTGCAAATGAATCGTATAAAACAGTGAAATCTAATATTATACATCTATCGTATCGTGAACAGGAAATTCTTAATCTGATAGCCAAAGAGTTTACCAACGAACAAATAGCGCAACAATTATTTATTAGCGAGCGTACTGTCGAAACCCATCGTAAGAATATATTTATTAAAACTAAACAAAAAACCATCGTCGGATTGATTAAGTATGCAATAGAAAATAAGCTACTAACATAATCCTACAAAACGAAGCTCTCGTATCTGGCTGTATTTGTGTAATATTCAGGATGCAGTAAACTCATCTTGCCATTTTTTAACATTTTTAAGTACTGGTACGGATGATATTCCTATTTAACAAAGAATAATTTTGATGCCATCATTCAGGTAAGTGCAAAAGTGGTTTTAAAACCGTCGGCAAATAGCGTAATTGTCAGAAAATGACATGACTATTTGCAATGCGTATTTATCTATACAAAAATTATGAATTATCAACATCAATTTGAACGTTGAGTTAAAAATGAATAAAAGACATCAAAGCATTTTACCTAAAAGTATGGGTAGAAGGAAGGTAGTTTTAAGTATATACCTTTTATCTACATGGACTGCTCATTTTTAATATTTCTTAACCATCATTCATAATATAGCTTCTGCTATAAATAATAATGGCGATTACTTCTGCTTAAATTCTTATAATCACTTAATTTTTTAATAAAATGAAATTTAAACTACTATTTTTTAAGGTCTTAGTGATCTTAGTTGTTTTTTTGACGGCAAATTTTACATTTGCTCAGCAAAAAAAAGCGCCAAACGGCAAATCAGTAGTGTATACTACCGATTTTGAATCGTTTACCGCCGGTGGACAGGTAGCTTGTCAGAATTCGACAAACTGGTCCACTTGGAGCAATGCACCTTGCGGAGAAGAAGATGCATACATCAGTACTAACTTTGCACATAGCGGCACTAAAGCTGCAAAGGTGGAATTAGTCAACGATGAACTTCTCCTGCTGGGAGACAAAACCAGCGGCAATTATGAACTGTCCTGGTGGATGTATATCGAGAACGATAAAGGCGGTTATTACAACATGCAGCATTTTCAGAATCCGGGCATTGAGCCGGCTTTTGATATATATTTTCTTCAAAACGGAGGCGGCGAATTTTATACAGCAGGCGCTCCCGCACCAATTACATTTACTTACCCAAAGGCAACCTGGTTTCAGGTTAAACATATTATTGATATTGATAACGATTTAATTTCCTTATATATAGATGATGTACTGGTAAATTCATGGCCTTTAAGCTATACCAGCAGTTCAACTACAGGAACTAAACAACTTGGAGCCATTGATTTTTTTGCTGGAGCTTCAGGTTCGGAAATACCAAAATATTATTTTGATGATGTCTATTTTGGCGATGTGCAATCTACGCCAGGGTATGCTAAAGATATTGCCATAAAATCTATACTAACTCCTGTATCGGGTCCTGGACTTACATCTTCGGAAGTTGTAACAGTTAAAGTAAGAAATAATGGTACTGATACCCAGTCTGACATTCCGGTAAATTATACCATTGATGGAGGTACTCCGGTAAGTGAAGTTGTTGCCGGCCCATTAGCCGGTGGTGCTCAGATGGAGTATGCTTTTACACAAACTGCTGATTTATCAACAGCAAAAACTTACGAAATTGTTGCTTCTGCTGCTCTTGCCGGAGATGAAAATCCGGATAACAACAGTAAAACAATTACTGTTACTAACTTAGGTAATCAGATTCTGATGCAAAATGGTACGGTTTCGGCTTGCGATGCTACATTTTATGATTCGGGTGGACCCGATGCACCTTATCAGAATGGTGAAAGCTATACTTTAACAATTGTTCCCAGTACAATGGGGGCAAAGATGAAATTTAATTTTACAGAATTTAACACGGAAAATAATTATGATTTTTTAAAAGTTTATGATGGACCGGATGTAAATTCACCCTTGATAGGAAGCTTTTGCGGCTCAACCATTCCCCCGGAATTAGAAAATTTAGTCGCTTCTTCCGGTAATTCAAGTGGAGCTATAACTTTTAACTTTACTTCTGACGGGTCGTCCAATGGTACAGGCTGGGCGGCTACCGTAAGTTGTCTGGCTCCGATGGAGCATGATCTTGGTGGAGTTTCGGTTACAGGTGTAAATAATTTGACTATAGGAACATCGTCGGAATATACAGTTACTATTGGTAATTTTGGCGTGATGCCCGAAACGGGTTCAAATTATAGCGTAAAATTATACGACGGCAATAATACGGAAATAGGTACAACAAATGGAGTTGATATTGCTCCGGGAGAGACGAAAAACTTTACTTTTACGTGGACTCCGGTTATAGAAGGTTCGACATATTTGTATGGAAAAGTATTTCTAAACGGTGACCTAAATCAGGCCAACGATAGAACACCAAACTTTAATGTGAATGTACAACCTGCCGGTCAAACGGATGTAACTATCGGAACAGGAACGGAATTATGCGGACAACCCACACCAATGTATTTATGGTTCGGTTATTCCTTTTCACAAACCCTTTATTTGCAATCGGAAATAAATACTGCAAATAAAAGGATTTACCGAATAGGATACCAATATGCTGGTCTTAATCCAAATCTTGAAGAGCAAATTGAAGTATGGCTTTCGCATACGGCTTTAACAGAACTCACAGCTTCAGTTCCATTATCCGGTTTTACCAAAGTATATGATGGACAGTATATTTGCAAAACTGGTGAAGAATATTCGTACATAGACATTGATCCGTTCTTTTACAATAATACCGATAACTTAATAGTTACCGTTATTGAAAAGAAACCTGGTTATACCACAAGTACAGATCAGTATTACAGTACTTTAAATTCGCTGCCTCAATCCATGTGCATAGGTGCGCAAAATGATCCCACACCTTACGATCCCAATAATCTGCCTTCGGGTAATGTTATAAATTACAGAGCCAATATTAAATTATCCTTTGGCGATGTACCAACGACTCCTGCAGTAAAAACATCTCCCGAATCTTTGAACTTTGGAGAAGTAGAAGCTACTGTTGCCAAAACAATGAATGTGGAAGTATCGAATGTGGGCGGTGGCAATCTTGAAATTACCGGTGCAAACATTACCAATAATCATTATACTATTCTTAATGACTCGTTTCCGATAAACCTGGGAATTGGTGAAAAGCATATTTTTAATATTCAGTTTGTTCCCACAGATCCGCAATTGGAGGAAGGAACCGTAACATTTTTAATGGCTGATACCATACCGGGAAGCAAAAGTGCTCAGCTTACAGGAAGAGGATTACGTTTTGGAATTCTTAGAGAAAGTTTTGAGGGCGAATTATTTCCACCTCTTGGATGGAAAGTTATTGATGATAATGGCGACGGTAAAGGCTGGTTGAGAAATACAGGCTTTGCACCGACAGGCCAGACTGCTCCACGAACGGGTATCGCTTGCGCATCGCTGGATGTTTATGCAGGAACCCCGGGCCAAACAAGTTATGACGATTGGCTTATTACTCCGGAAATGGTATGGCAAAATGGCGATATGTTCAAGTTTTATGTCAAACGTTTAGCAGATCAGGCTGGACAACTTTGGCGCGTATGTATTTCAACTTCTGGTAGCGACATTTCTGATTTTTCACCTATAGATGAAATTTCAGATCCACCATTAAGTTATGTAGAAAAAAGTTATGACTTAAGTCAGCATGGCTTAAGCAATGGCGATCATTATTACATTGGTATCCAGTTTAATTCCTTATGGTGCTGGCCGGGAGTAATTGATGACGTGCTTGGTTCTGTTCTTGTTCGCGTCGCAAAAGATTTGAAGGCGATGAATTTTACAGGCAATGATGTAGTTTATGCAAATACGGTTACCAATTATCAGGCGATGGTTGGCAATTATGGCTTATCTCCTGTTTCGGCTGGCGATTATACCGTTCAGGTTTGTGCGTATGTAAATGGACAAGAAACAGTCTTTGCTACTGTTGCCGGTGATTCAATAGCTGTTGGCGAAACCAAAACACTAACTATACCTGTAAGTATTCCTACGATAGGAGTATATGGACTTTATTCTAAAGTTGTTTGGAATGAAGATATGGATCCTACCAATAATATTAGCCAAATACTTTCGGTAGAGGTAATTGGAAATTCAGTTGTCTTAAAAAATATAGGCGATTTTCCGATAAATGCTCAAACCCAATATTACTATTATTATCCGATAAATTTTAGTGAAGACAGAAAAAGCAGTCTTACACAGAGCATGTATTTTGCAAATGAATTGAATACAGGTGGTATCATTGAAAGGCTGACTTATTACAAGAATATAGGTGATAATATGCCTCAACGGAAAATCAAGATATGGATGGGCGAAACCAATCAGCCAACCTTAGACACATATATTCCACCGTCGCAATTAAAAGTTGTTTTTGATGGAAAAGTTGATTTTACAGAAGGTATCGGAAAAGTAAATATACCCCTCACTACACCAATTGTTTATACAGGTAATGGAAATCTGGTTGTTCTGGTTTACTACTATGATGGAACCACTAATAATGATAATTCATTATTTGCTTACAAAGCTCCGGATTACGGACCTAACCGGACTATTTTTGAAAGTGGCTGGGGAATCATTGATCCCGAAAATCCGTCTTTTATTGGCACAACTATAAATTTCCCGTATACAAGTTTAATGTTTGAAACCGGAAATGGGTTAGGCAATTTAAGTGGCCGGGTATTGTATCAGGCAGATAATACCCCTGTGGACAGTGCAAGAGTAGAAATCATCAATCCCGATTATCCCGGAGCAAATGCTGTGCTCTATACAAATGCAAACGGCGACTATACTGCGCCTTATCTGATGGCTGGTAACAATATTAAGGTTGTTATTTCAAAGTTTGGTTATAATGACGCTGTTTATGATAATGTTGTACTCGCAAATGGTGGAAGTGTCAATTTGGGAAATGCTTTGCTGGTTCCCCGGCCCCATATTGCAGTTACAGGATTTGTACGAAAAAGCGATACGCATGAAGCAGCTCAAAACGCAATTGTTAAGTTAAATGGAATCGAAAATTATCAAACAACAACGGATGAAAACGGTAATTTTGAATTTTCTAATATCTGGGGTTCTACAACATATCAGATTGAAGTGTCTTTAAATGGTTATCAAACGTATCAAAATGATGTTCAGGTTCCGGACATAAATTATACTTTCGATACAATTACAATATTAGAGAACGCTCCAAAGCCAAATCTGGTTAATGCAGTTGAACAAAATGGTAATGCATTAGTAACATGGTATGCAGCAGGAAAGCCCTATCCGATGGAATTCCGTTATGATGATGGGGAAGCGGTCGGCGTTTTAATTACACCAGGAGTTACTAGTATAGTAGGAGGCTCATCATGGAACTATAATGCAATAGTAACAGGTGTACAATGGTACAATTATGAATTTCCAGGCTATACGTCTTCTCCATTGGTTATGATTTCAATTTTGGGGCTAAATGAAGATGGATCTCCTGATCCCAATAATGTACTTTATACTCAGGGAAATGTAACTAATGAATACGGCTGGAATTCACTTTCATTACCTGTGGGGATTGAAGCTCCCAATGGTTTCTTCTTTGGTATATCGGGTTATAGCGATTATACTTTATTGGCTTACGACGATGGCGAAGGCGAACCCTATACCTGGCAATCGCGTACGCAATGGAGCAATGGTTTAGGCTCATATTATCCATTGGAAAATGCTACTTCTCCACCGCTACGGGCAAACCTTTTGGTTCGTGCATCAGGGCTTACACAAGGCGATTTACTTGAAAAAAATCAAAAGCCGAATGCAAGTTATATCGTTGAGATTCCCGAAGGAAAACCTCTTTTTGTTTGTAAAAAAATAGAGGCTGTAAATACAGGGCAACCTAAAGTAATTTTGCCTGTTGTACCCCAAAATAACACTAAAGAGTTTGTTAACTATAATGTTTTCCGTAAGGCAATCGCAGATGTAGATTGGATGCAGATAAACACAACTCCGGTTACGGATACTTCATACATTGATCCCGAATGGCCAAACCTGACGTATGGTCTTTATAATTATGGTGTGGAAGCTGAATATACTAACGGTGTAAAATCTCAGCTTTCAATATCTAATGTCATAGAGAAAAACATGCGACTAACTCTTAATCTTATTGTTAATACAAATACAGGCGTTCCGGCTTTATCTCATGGAGCAAATGTAATATTACGAAATCAAAATGGCAATGTCAACTATGTGTATGATGCCATAGTGGGTGATAATGGAAGTGTGGAAATTCCAAATGTGATGAAAGGAATTTACACTCTGGAAATAAATCATGTTGGTTTTGAAAATTTTACTGAAAATAATATTAACCTTGATATTCCAGATACAGTATTTGAAAAAACTGTTACCATCAATGAGCGTATTTTTGACCCATATGATGTAGAAGTAAGTACTGCTGGTCAGACCATTGGAAATGCTAAATTTTTATGGAACCAGGCTCCCGTTTTAGATGATGTTGAAAGCTATGAGCCTTTCCTTATCAATAATATTGGCGATTGGAAAGTTATCGACCAAGATGCAAATCCAACAGTGTATGCCAACGGAATAACTTTTCCACATTATGGCGAGCCATTATCATTTATGACATTTAATCCGTCGTTGACCACACCACCACTTTCACCAGAATATTGGGGTGCTTATTCAGGCAATCAGTATTTTGCATCTTTTGGATCTGCTTCGGGAACAACAAGCGATTGGTTAATTAGTAAAAAGCAAAATCATAGTTTACCATTTACACTGTCGTTTTATGCAAAAGCCATTACCGAAGATTATGGTTTGGAAACATTCAGAATTGGATACTCCACCGGAGGAAATAATATCTCTGATTTCGTATTTATTACCACCGATGAGTCTCCATTAACTTATTGGACAAAATTTTCATACAATATTCCTGCGGAAGCAAAATATGTTGCTATACGGCATAACCATACCGGATTTGCTTTACTGATTGACGATGTATCGTTAGGCGTTGAGACTGATGGTGCAATTCCGGCAAACGGTTTTTCTGTTTATTTGAATAATGTTGAGGTTGCTACAGGTTTAACAACTCCGGAATATGAGTTTACAAATCTTACTCCCGGAAATTATACTGCCGGAGTAAAGGCTCATTTCTATACAGGCGAATCGGAATTAAAAGAAGTTAATTTTGAAATACCACAAGGAACGGATGTTAATTTCACTGTTACAGATAACCATGGCTCGTTGATTGATGGTGCAGACATCCATGTTTTGTACAAGAACAATGAAATCCTTACAACTCAAACAGTAAATGGTATTGCAAGTATTGAGCTTTATCCAGGTACTTATCAATATGTTATTTCAAAAGAAGGCTTTGCTTCAGCGGCCACTCAATTTATTGTTGATACAACAAGCTTAAACTTAAATGTTGTTTTGAGCGGGTTTTATAACCTTACATTTGTTGTAAAAGACAATGATAACCAGCCAATAGAAGGAGCAACCGTTGTTTATAAAGATGAAAATCAGGTTACAGGCGAAGACGGAAGTGTTAGTTTTATTACCGTGTCGGGAACATCTTCCTATGCAGTAACTCATCCGAATTATAACAGGGTTTTGTCATCAGTAACTGTTGTTGGTGATATGACTGAAAATGTTGTTATGCCAGAACTTACCTGTGAAACACCGGGCGAATTATCGTATGAACAATATTATAATAATGTTAAATTAGATTGGCTGGCACCTGTGCTGGGTAACAATGGAACATGGATGCATTGGGATGTTCAGCATGGTGGAACCAGTATTGGAACCGGAGGTGCTGTGGACTTTGATGTAGCACAACGTTTCGTCCCTTCTGATTTAACACAACAGGGCGGAAAATACTTAACTCGTGTATTATTTGTACCAGGTGAAGCTGCATGTACTTATTCTGTACGTGTTTGGGTAGGAGGAAATATAAGCGCCCCGGAAACTTTAGTTGTTGATCAGGTTGTTGCTGATCCTGTAATAGGCCAATGGAATGAAATATTCCTTAATACGCCTGTTCTTATAGATTCGACAAAAGAACTCTGGATTGGAATCCGTAATAATACTACCACAGGACATCCTGCCGGTTGCGACGTCGGACCTGCAATTAATGGAAAAGGAAATATGATTAACCTTGCAGGAACAGGTTGGCAAACGCTTTTACAGGTTTCTTCATCGTTAAACTATAACTGGAACGTAAGGGGATTATTGGAAAATGTTGGTTCTCGTTCTATGGCTACCCTGATTCCATTGGAGGATGGCAGTCGTGGAAGCTTAAAAGGTGTGCTGTCAGCTGTTAAATCAAACAGACATGGTGGATACGATGAGCCAAGAACTTTATTAGGATATAATATTTTCCGTAATGATACGCTGATAAATGCAAGTCCAATAACTGGTTTAACATATACTGATTTAGCTTTACCGGTAGGCTCATACACCTACAAACTTACTTCTCTTTGGAGTAATGGATGTATATCCGATTATTCAAATGCTATTTTGGTTGACGTTACGGCTCCTGTTTGCCCGGCACCTACTAATTTATCAGGAACCCAGACTGATGTGCATCAGGTTACCTTAACGTGGGAAAAACCACCTGTTACCGGACAAAGTCAATGGATAAGTTATTCCGGCGATCAGTTCAATGCTATTGGTACTAATAATGCTGCCGATTTTGATGTGGCACAACGATATTCTCCTTTTGATTTTTATAACCTGGGAATTACTGATGGTGCTTTAACCAAAATTGACTTTTTTCCCTTATTATCAGGCATGTGAATATTCTGTGAGAGTTTGGG
>Ga0268356_10216_pt1 | contig 18679 bp, 18 predicted proteins | sample BioMet10_FD_194415 | JGI IMG/M metagenome (GOLD analysis project Ga0268356, IMG submission 194415) | Sewage microbial communities from Oakland, California, United States - Biofuel 10 (PacBio Assembly) | ecosystem: Engineered > Wastewater > Sewage > Unclassified | place: USA: California | collected...
CGAGAGCGGAAAGCCTAGTGCGCCTCCTTCGCGATGTTGCCTGGGTCAGTTCGAAGCCCCTCTGCCAGAAGCCCATGTCGAGCATTTTCATCTGGGGAACTCCAACCCATCGACCCTCAGGCCCTCCTTGCGCGCCTCGCCCTTGCGCGCTCGAGTGCCTTGGTTCTCTACGTAGAAGTCAGCCAGTGCGGCGACGGACTTCCTGTTGTAGCTGTAGCCCCCTCTGCCCACCACGGATTGGTCCTTGATTCCCGCTATGAAGTACCTGTCATATGCAGGGACGCACCCGAGGGTGCCCATCAGAACCTTCGTGACCGCGGGTGTCCGTGGGTGTCACTTGTGCTTCTCGATAGAGGCTTCTCATGGCATTGCCGAGGTCCTCCAGCAGCTTGAGGTTGGGCTCTCTGCGGATGTCTGCGCCATCTCGATGTCGAGCAGGGGGGTCGTACCTGTCTCTTAGCACTTCCTGCACAATAGGAGCATGTACCAGGTAGTCCTTCTGCAGCAGGAACGACGATCCGCGGTACATGCCCCAGCTTGCCAGGTAGAAGGCGAGATGGCGGCTCAGATAGTCGAGGGTCCGCTCCCGAATCATCCCTGGCGTCATGGAAATTCTTGTAGCAGTGCCCCCAAGAGCGGTATCGCCCGTGCTCGTCACGCTCGAGCTCCTCGTGAAGGTCCTTGCGGAGCGTATGATCAGATCGGCCGTATCCATCCCTGCCCCTTCCGTTGCCGTCGGACGGTAGCACCCACGACAGGTGTCTGACATGCCTGCTACGTATCTCACCAGAGCTCATATGGCCTGCTGTCAACCCAGTGATGATGCGCATGGGTTTCGTCTTGAGGCAGGAGACCCGAGAACCGTATCGAAGAGCGTCAGCCGTCTTCGAGCGGCCCGTCGATGTACTTCGGCGGTCCTCACGTCATCGTCCTCTTCGGCGGTGGCGTAGCTCTCTGGCGTGGTCGTGGATCTCCCATGTCCCAGGCGCTCCCATACAGTTCCAGGGTCTACGCCGCATCCCTCTCCCAAAGACGCCCTATTGAACTAACCAGCACTAGCACGGGCTGTATATCTCATTTGTACAGAGGCTATACGAGGTGGTGCCGGATCCTCATGTAATGGCCCCAGGACTCGCTCGAGAAGCCGAACCCGCTTGGCCCCTCGTAGGAGACCTCCACGTCGGCGTCGTCCGAGAGATGGCGGATGGTCTTCTCTCCACGTGCCCTTGCGAGACCCAGGGCCTTCTGCTTCCCGTCGACCAGGCTGTAGACATCGAAGGAGCTCGTCATCCATACGTTCCCAACGAATGCATATGGGGTCGGCGGGGGAGGTGTCCCGCAGCGTCCGCACTGCCGGGGCCAGGAGTTCCAGGAGGGCCTCCGTGTCAGCGACCGATCCGACGTCGTGGGTCCCGATGACGAGCTCGTCGGTGTCGCCATAGACGCCCCAGAGGTCGCCCGTGGCATCCCTGATCTCATGCCCGTCCTCGCAGGAGGCATCTCCTGACCCGCCGCTCGTCACCAGGGCGAGGAGGGCCGAGGCGACGGCGTCGCGGTCCTTCTCCCGCGCGGAGGCGAGCTCGCGCGCGAGCGCCCAGTCCCTCTCGGACGGTCGCCATGACTCCTTGTCCCATGGGCCTGGCATGGTCTCCTTCCGTCTGGCATATCGTGAGCACCCTGCCTGGCGGACATGAATTCGTGGCCTTCCTGCCATGTGGGCACATGGCACCCATGCGGAAACCCCTCTACTCGACGACGCTCAGATGAGGATGATGCCGCGCCCTCAGGTAGTGGCCCCAGGAGTCCCCCGGGAAGTCGAAGCCCCTCGCGCCCACATAGGGGACCATCACGCGCGCGTCGCTCGAGACGTGTCGGACGGTCTCCTCGTCCCGTTTCCTTGCGAGGGCCATGGCCTTCCCTCTTCCCCTGACTGCGCTGAAGACGTCGAGGCGGAGCCCGTCCCTCGCGTGTCTCCAGTGGACGCACACGGGGTCGGCGGGCGCGGTGTCCCTGAGCAGATCTGCGGCGGGAGCCAGGAGCTCCAGGATTGCCCCCATGTCCCCGATGGATCGAATGTCGTGGGTGACGAGCTCGTCGGTGTCCCGTAGACGCCCCAGAGGCCGTTCGTGACGTCCATGACCCTGCGTCCGTCGTCGTAGGAGGCGTTGCCCATGTCGGCCGGCATCCGGGTGAGGAGCACCCATGCGGCCGTGCCGCGCCGTGCCTCCCGCGCGGAGGCGAGCTCGCGTGCGAGCACCCAGTCCCTCTCGGACGGGTGCCATGATCCCTTGTTCCTGTCCCGCGGTCCCGGCATGGATGCCACTCCCTCTCGTCTGGCAATGCCACGAACATATCCTTCACGGCGGACATGAATTCGCGGGCGGAGGGTCCACGGCACCGAGGGCCACGGATGCCTCCCCGGGCGAGCCCAGGCGGCTAGATGGAGGGCTCTCCAACCCCAAGGCGCCGGGACCATTGGCAAGGCCGCCGGCGTCGGATGCATGGCGACCATCGCTCCCCCTCGCGCGCGTCAGGTGTTCCTGCACGCGAGGGGAGCGGCCGCGGGAGGGCTTGGCTGCGGCCGTGGCGGTGGAAAAGCGGTGCCGCCCACGTTTTCCGTGGACGGCACCTTTGCCACCGTGGGCGGTTTGTCCCTCGTCCCAGGGTCTACTCCTCCCACTGGTAGGCGCCGATGAGGTGGCGCAGGCGGGCGCAGCGCTCGCCGACGATGTTGAGGGCGATGACGTCCACGCGGACGCCCTCGGCCTCGGGGTGCACCGCGAGCCAGAGCAGGGCGAGGCCTGCGGCACCTGGCCTGCTCCGCCTTGTCGATGGCGAGCCCGGGCATGGAGTCGGAGCCCTCCCCGAGCCTGCGGGCGGTCCTCACGAGCACGAGGACGGGCGCGCCCTCGTCCTCGGCCACGGCGTCGACCTCCCCCGCGGCGCACCGCCAGCCGCGCTCGAGGACGGCGTAGCCGCGCCTCTCGAGGTAGGACGTGGCGAGCCTGCGCCCCTCCATGGCAACCTCGGCGGCTGTCATCTCGGCGACGGTCTTCGGCTCCTCGGTCTGGTCGGTGGCCGGCTGCTGCTGGGTCTCGGTCTTGGTCTCGCTCATGTTCGCTCCCTAGAACGTGAGGGCCCTTTGCCCTCTCGCAAACGAAAGGAGCGAGCGACCCCCGGGAGGCGGGATCGCCCATGGGCGTGGCATGATCGCGCTTCGCGGGGGTCGCGTCGGGAGGCGGGAAGAGGTGCTTGCCTCCCGCGCTACCGTCGTGTGCGAGAGGGCAACAGCTCGTCCTCCTCCCCTTCCTCTCCGGCGGGGCTCGTGGAAGGGCCTCTGCCGGTACGAGCGTACGCGAATCGCGACGCCCGGGCCCTCGCCCGCCGGCGCGCGGTCCTTCCGGCCCTGACGTTCTGGCACGGTTTTCGGTGACGTTTGCGGCTCAAATCAACTGGAAGCAGAACAGGAAGGGGCCAGAAGCCTGCGCGGGCGAACCGGATGCGGCCTTGGCCGCAAGCAGACCGACATCCTCGGGTCCCCCCGTGCCGCCGATGGTCCGAGTCGGCACGACCGGCCATGTCAGCGGTCGGGACTTCGAACGAGATGACGGGAGGTCCCATAGAGGCCTCCCGTCCTTTGCCTAGCCCTGCTCTGCGTAGCTTAGCGTTGCCCTTGCTGTGCCGTGCGTGGTCTTGCTTTGCTTTGCGTCGCTCTGCGGGGCATAGCGGTACTCCGCCATTGCCGTGCGTTGCCTTGCTGGGCTGGTAAGGATTATTTCGCACGGGACCCCCGCTTGATCTGGCGGCACGACCGTGTTTGGGCGAGCGGTAGGAGAAGACGGCAACTAATACTCGCGAGGGGCGGGGGGTGTCCTTGGGCGAGTTCATTCGGTGAGCGGTAGTTCGCCCATGGCGAAAACGGGGCAGACCCTGGACCCGCCCGCAAGGCTGATCATCTCATGGAGCGCTCGACGAGGTCCCTGCTCGCGAGCAGGCTCGGCGTCCACGGCACCGGCGCCGTCGCCGACAGGCTCGTGGGGATGGTCTCCGGGTTGCCGGCCGCACTGAAGCGCACCCTCACCTGGGACCGGAGTGTCGAGATGGCGAGGTGACCGCACTTCGCCGAGGCCCCGGCTTCGGAGTCTACTTCTGCGTGTTGAACAACACTAGAAACTGCACCGATAAGTGTGACCGCCTAGAGAATATACGGAGAAAGGTCAGCACTTCCTGGACTTCATGTGATCGGATGGAATGCGGTACTGAGAAGTTGTTTTGGGTACTTTTCTGGGCACTATCTTGGAGCGTTTTTTTGAAAGATGAAGCACTCTCAATTGCATACAATGGACACGAGACGCCACAACACCATGGGGCCTTGATCGCCCGCTGCTGCCTCCAACGAGGGCAGCGTCTTCGCCACCTCATCGGAGATGAGCAGCTGGATGGACAGCCCGGTGACTTTGTCTACGGTCGTGGTCCTTTCTTTGTCTAATCCAGTGTCAGGACATTGAGCCCGCTCGTCCCCGGGAGGGCGATGCAGTCCTCCAGGTACTCCACCAGTTCCCCGCTTTCCCGACGCCTGGCGTTCAAGCTCCTGCCAAGACATCCTCGCCGTGAGGATCGTCGTCTGGCGCCGCGCATTACGCGACCTTACTATCTCGCCGAGAACCTCACCACCATAGCGGTCTGTGATGGCGACGTCGATAACATGGAGCGTCAGGATGTTCTTCCCCTTGTACTCGGCGATGATGGCCGCCCGAGACGCCTCCCCGTAAAGAGGCGACGCCCTGCACCTGTCCAAAAGCCCAGGGTAGTCGACGAACGCTCCCCAAAGCCCGCCGTTGAGCTTGCAGGCCTCCATAAGCAGCTCGGCGGCGACCCTGCCCCTCCTGATGTCACCACCACCGCAAATGAGCACGCCCGAGGCGCCCTTCTCGGCCAGGATGCCATCCGTGCCCTGCAACCCCCGCCACGCCCGACGCCTGCTCAGGCTTATACCCAGCCGGGATCTCCGGCGGCTCAGCCTTCTTCGCGGGAGCGGTTCTCTCGGGCTCCTCGAACCCATGCTCGACGCGCCACCTGCGAGGGGCGTCCGAGGGGAACTCCGCGTAGTGCTCATCCAGCTGCTCCTGGGTGATGTGCGATGTGCGACCCCACTCGCTCGGCGTCATGCTCGGCCTCCCTTTGTCCTCGTGACCCGAGCTCGGTGCACGCCGCCTCCGTTTTCGTGGGTCGTTTTTGATGTACTTTCTGGCATTCTCTGAATTGAAGGGCCCTCGTCCTCCCCATCGACCGGTCGCCCGCGTCCGTTTGAAGGGCCCAGGCTGACCCCCTCCAAGGGCTCAACTTGGGCCGATGGGGAAGGCTTGGCCGACCTCTGGCGACGTGAAGCATCGAAGGCCGTGGCCTCTGCGGACGAGCTGACCGTCCGCGCGAGCGCTTCCTCGTCCACCGAATAGAGCTTCGTCCGGTTGTAGGATTTGTGCTGGCGGGAGAGCACGATGCCTTTGGACTCCAGGTTGCGCATTGCCCGCTTGATGGTCTGCGCGCTCAAGAACGGAATCTGCTCGGTTGCCCACTGGTCATAGGTATTCCATGCCCATACGCGCCCCTCGAACGTATGGCGGGGGTCGCCCTCGACGGTGCTGATAAGATAACGAAGCTGTTGGACGACTATGGCTTCGTTCAGGCCAAGAGCGACCGCAACGCAAGTATCGACGGGAATCTGGGGGCCAAAGGCCCGAGGTTTGGTATGTCGGTGCTCGCCAGTCACGCTACCTGCTCGCGCGCATCATGAAATCCACGAGCCATTGGCGACGGATCCGATAGTTCTTCCCGCATCTAGCTGCGCGAAGCTTGCCATCACGTACGTACGCTCGGACGGTGCGGACGTTGAGACCGAGGTATGAGGCACATTCCTCCGGCGTAAGGACATCGGGAAGTTCCTCGAATTTCGTGTGCCTTCCGATGTCCATGGTGCACTCCTTGCATCATCATCAACTTTTTGATGCAAGTTTATCCTAAGCTCAGTTGCATTGCAATAGAAATCAGATTATAATGCAAACAAAGAGTATCGATGATTGGAACGCATGATGGGCAGCGATAGCTGGAGTCCCGGTCGGTTGGCGCAGTACGGCCTCCTTGAGCCCGGGCAGCCAAGAGAGCTTCGACCTTGGCACGTCTACGAGACATCCGTCTCGAACGGCGAGCTGGATGGCAAGTCGTTCCTCTACTTCGTGGAGAGCGGCGATCCAAAGACGCTCGGCGTCGAGACCCTGGTCGAGGCCGAGCTGTTCAACGGGGACCTGCAGAAGGTCGATGCGACCAACACGACGGACCTCCTTACCTTCTGCAACAAATACGGGCTTCCGGCGTCACCTCTATACCCGGGGGCCGCAAGGCTTGAGTGGTTCCGTCGCCGCTTCGACAGGAGGGTTAAGAAGTTCAGGCCGGCCGATCTTGCGGACGAAGAATCCGCAGCCCGCGAGATCCCGCACATCTTCCATGCCGGGCGTCTTGACTCGATTGACTGGCCGTCGTCCCTCTATGAGATGATTCCGGAGGACATGCTGGGTTGTCGCCCCTCCTTTTTATCGGAACGCGCCCGCGCCATCACTCTCGATAGACGGGATGTGGCAGGCGCCATTTCCGAGGCGGAGGTGGCCCAGACCGTGCGCGTGCTCCAGATTGCGTGCGTACTTCCGATGGCCTACCAGTTCTTCGCGAGCGAGGCTGGAACCGCCGATGACTTGCTGTCATATCTTGGCGAGAAGCGCTTCCTCTCCCAAACCGGCCCAGAGTACTTCCTTCACGTGGACGAGGCCATCGTGAGGGGAGCAAGGCTCGACACCTTCGAGAACAGCATGAGGAACAACCCACGCCTCGCGCCTGCCGTGCAGGCCGCCGAGACCGAGGGCCTTAACGTCCGTGCGGGATATGACGTCGCCCTCTCTGACGGGCTTTGGAGAGCCACAAACGATGCCCTGAGCTTCCTGATCGAGTCTGATGCCTCCTACCGTAAGTCCGACTACCAGTGGGAATGGGGCGGCGACTCCACAGGTGAGCCAATGAATCCGTTTGCTCGCTTCTCCTCCGTCCGGGGCGATTTGCCTGACTTCTCTGCCACCGGCTCCGTCGGCGAGGCTGTCATTTGCCAGTTTTTCCATCTCTGGGCAGACCAGACCCCATGGCGCCGCTGCGAGAACTGCGGACGCATCTTCAAGAAGTACCGTGAGGAGAAGTTCGACAAGAACATCCGCGAGACTCGCTTCTGTCGCCGCAGTTGCAACGTCTCCTTCAACCAGCGCAGCAAGCGCTAGCGGCTCAGGCGCCCTTCCGGGCTTGAGATAGTCCCATCCTCACCGAACACATGGAAGGAGGTGAACAGAATGAGGTCAGTAAGCAAGGGAAGCGTGGAACAGCGGGCCAAGGGCAAGTGGCGACTCAAGGTCAGCGTCACGCACGACGACGGCACGCCGGAGCGCATCTGCAAGAACGTGGAGTGTCGGACGAAGACCGATGCCCGCGCCAAGCTCGACGAGTGGCGCATGGGGCTTCTTTCAAAGGGCGAGGTGGCTTCTCACGGCGAGATCACGCTCGAGGACTACCTATGGCAGCACATCGGCTACCTGCACGACGTCAAGGGCATCTCGCCGAACACGCTGCGCGGGTATCGGGACATCGTGAAGAGCCGTTGGGTACCGAACTTGGGCCTTATGCCCCTCAAGGACGTCAAGCCCTATGCCATCGAGGAGCAGCTGAGGTGGATGAGGGCCGGGGGAGGCCGCAACGGCCGCCCGGTGTCGGGCACCACCTGCCAAAAGGCCTTCAGTTTCCTCAAGACCGCTCTCAAGCACGCCGTGAGGCTCGGCTACGTCGGGTCGAACCCGTGTGACATGCTCGATGGCCCAACCAAAGAGAAGGCCAGGATGTCCGTCCTGGACGAGTGCGAGGTCAAGCGCATGAAGACGCTGCTCAAGGGTCACCCGGACTACCGATTCGCCATGGCCGTCAACCTCGCGCTCGACACGGGCATGAGACGCGGCGAGCTGTGCGGGCTCCTATGGCGCGACGTAGACCTTGAGGGCAAGAGGCTCCACGTGTGTCGCGCACTCGCGGAGGCGTCCAGGGAGGACACGTACAACGGCGAGACGCTGCAGGACAAGGAGCCGAAGAGCTTCACGTCCGACCGCTGGGTAAGCCTGAGCGACGAGACGGTTGACATGCTCAAGGCTCATGCAGAGGCCCAGTTCTATCGGCTCAAGTACTACGATGCCAAACAGACTGCCGATACATCGGTCCTCTGCGGGAGTCTCGGCGAGGACTACCGCCCGTCGAAGCTCACGAGCGACTTCATCGCCTTTTCGCAGAACCACGGCTTCGAGGTGACGTTCCACGAGCTGAGACACACCCATGCGAGCCTGCTGCTCAAGCACGGTGTGTCGATTCAATATGTGTCACAGAGGCTTGGCCACGAGAACATCGCCATCACGTATCGCTTCTACGCTCACTTCCTGCCGGGGGATGACGGCGGCTCTGCGGACACGTGGGGCGAGGTCGCATACATCGGCGGGGACGTCTATGCGGGTTTTCCTCCCGTTGCCTGACCTCGAAACTACCTGCGATGAGCTGTCCCGAATCTGTCCCCACAGAGTTTTACGGTGTCCCAAGGCAAGAAAAAGGCCACCGGCTAAGCCGATGACCTGTACTTTTGGTCGCGGGGACAGGATTTGAACCTGTGACCTTCGGGTTATGAGCCCGACGAGCTACCAAACTGCTCCACCCCGCACTATGTAAAGCGCACCAAGTGCGCAAGAAGTAAATATAGCGACCCGATGCATCAAAGTCAATTGCGGCAAGGCTTCTTCACACTTGCAGCGCATCTACTGCACATCGACCGCATCGCTCGCGGCATTACCGTCCATAGCAGCGGAACTGGGTCTCCACATACCTGCCACCACCTTGTTAAACGTAGCGAGAATGTCGGTCGAGTGCTTGATCACGTAGCCGTAGTCCTCCACCGCCACTTTGATGTCGTCGAGGCTCTGCATGCCCTCGCGAGGCGTCACATCGTCGCGCACTGGTCGCGCAGCCGTCTCGCTGGCAATGAGTTGCTGGCACGCCTGCGTAACCAGATAATCGTTCCACGCCTGCGCCTGGGCAAGGTTGTCGCAGCCTTTGGTAATGGCGGAGTTCGCTGACAAGAACACGCAGCCTTCACGAGGATAGACCACCTGCACGTCGGCACCATTCTCCGCGAGCTCCTCGCAGGGTCCCTCATACGAGAGGCCCACACTCGACAACGCCTCTGCCACGTTGCCGTACACCTCCGACGACCGGGCGACAAACGCACCCCCCGCCGAGGCCATGAGCTTCTGAACGAACGCCCACGCATCATCCGACTCGTAGCCACCAAAACCAGCAAGGACGTTCGTGAGATGGGCAAACCCAGATGAAGAGGTGTTGGGGTCGGCCAAGGCGATCTTCCCTGCGAGCTTCTCGCTGAGCAAGTCCGCGTAGCCCGCAACGTCCAACCCCGCGCAGAGGGTCTTGTTGAGCACGATCACAGAGCCCTCGAGGCAGTACGGTGTGTAATACCCGCTCGTATTGCGCCACTCCTCCGGCACGTCCGAGTTCTCCTCGGCAACATAGGCCTGGAACAGGTCCTCGTTCCCGGCAAACCAGTGATACGAGCTGCCCCACATGACGTCGGCGACGGGAGAGTCCTTCTCGCCGCGAAGCGTGTCGAAGCACGTGCCCGACTCGGCCTGCGTTACGCTCACCGCCACGCCATACTTCTCTTCGAAGGCAGGAATCACGGCGTTGATGAGGTTCTCGTCATTGGTCGTGTATATCATGAGCTTGCCGCCGAGCTTGCCCGCAGAGGGGTTGGTCGGCTCGTTTGGCACGGACTCGTCACCACCGTGGCAGGCCGCCAGACCAAGACCCACGGCACACCCACCCACGCCCAAGAACGCACGGCGCGTCAACCGCCTCATCGACCGCCTCGTCCTCTCTCTAAGCTACAAAATGCCATCGAGTACGTCGCGCAGAGCCCTCTGCACTGCGTGGTCGGCGTTGGAACCCACAACCGGCCAGCACTTGCGCAGCGTGTAGCACGCGTTTGCCATCACCTGCGGGTGACCGACGAAGCGCAGGATGGCATAGTCGTTCATCGAGTCACCAAACGCCATGACCTCGTCGGCCGTGACGCCGTAGTAGTGCATGAGCTGCTGGATGCCAGTGGCCTTGTCGACACCGATGGGAGTGATGTCGATCCACTTGTCACCCGAGGGCATGAACATGAGACGATCACCCAGCTCGCGTTCGAGCATGTAGGTCATGTCCATGATCTGGCCCGGCTTGTCGCAGCAGACGCCCACTTTAATGACGCTCGTGCCAGGTGAGGGTGGGTCGGCACGAACCACGGCATTGGGCAGGTCCTTGTCGGCAACCCGCAGGTAGTTGGTGAGGTCATCCATGAGATAGCAGTGATCGTCATCATAGATGGCCAGATGGAGACAGTCGAAGGTGGCGCACAGTTCAAAGAGGCTCACGATTGCAGCATACGAGAACACCTCGCGACCGATCATCCTTCCTTGGGCGTAGACCTCCGTGCCGAGAGAGGCCACGTAGTCCATCTCGTCCTTGACGGGCTCAAAGAACCAGCGCAGCGTGTTGTACCTTCGACCGGAGCTCGCGGCAAAGACGATGCCCCGTTGGTGAAGCTCGTGGATGAGCCCGAAGGTCTCCTCGGGCACCTCCGAATTCTCGTCCAGCAACGTGCCGTCCATGTCTGCTGCGATGATCTTGATCATTGGTCCTCCTCCAGAAGGAAGGCGGGCATCTCCCCCGCCCGCGTTGCACGCGCGATCTCCTCGAGTGCCACAGCCACGCCATCGTCCATTGCGGAGCCAACGTGGAAGTTTGCCGCCTTGTCCACGGAGGCAACCGCATTTGCCACGGCTACCGAATAGTGTACCTTGTCGAGAATGGCCACGTCGTTGCCGCCATCCCCAAAGACGGCGACCTCATTCGGCTTGAATCCCAGACCGGAAAGGAGCACGTCGAGTCCCGTGGCCTTGGATACGCCCCGCGGCAGGATGTCAATCCAGTTGGCAAAGGGCGGCACGAGCTCGACCTCGGGCACCGCCTCCTCCACGAGCCGTATCACGCGGCGCATGCGGTCCGGACTCCCAGAGCATGCGAGTGTGGCGGCAATGACATCCACATCGGGCACCTCGTCCACGGTACCGCCGTTGAAGTTGGTACGGGCCTCGTAGACGGCGAGCTCGTCGCTTGTCACGCCCACACCGTACGCGGGGTTGAGCAGGTTGGTCTCGGCAGGGAAGCACACGAGGAAGACGCCGGGCGCAGAACGCACGGTCTCGTCGATGCGCACGAGCACCTCACGCGGAATGATTTGCTGGAAGACGTAATCGCCATCGATACGCACACGCTTGCCGTTGGAGATGATGCCTGTCGTGAAGCACGCCTCGTCCATGCGGAAGAAGCGCATGAGTTCGACGTAGTCGCGCCCCGTGGCCGGCCCAAAGCGCACGCCGACGCTGATGAGATCGTGGATGGCATCAATCGCACGCTGGGACGCATGCGGCTCCCCAAGGGGAACGAGCGTGTTGTCTATGTCCGATAGCACGAGCTTGATCACGTGGGTCCCCTCGGTTGAGACGATCGTTCAACGCACCATCATACGAGTTGGAGGCTCTATCGTACTCGAGGAGCTAGCGGCTGGACGAATGTCCGAGCACGTCGAAGCGATTGATGTGCACGAGCACCTGCTCGAGGTCGAGCACACCCACCAAGGTGATGACCTTCTTGTCGCCCACGTAGATCGCGAGGTCACGATATCCCGTGCCCTTGCGAAAGCCCGTCCACTCCATGCTGTCGATGTCGGCGTACCCCACCGTGACGTCACCCCCCACGAAGGGCGTGACGACCATCTGATCATCAAAGAGCGCCACCTTGAACCTGCGGATGGTTATCCAGAGGACAAACATCACCGTAAGAAACGCAACGAAGAAGCTGAGAATGACGACGGCATTGGCGACAAAGACGCCGACGGAGCAGAGCCAGCCTAAGATGATCCCCATGAGTCCCATGAAGAGCATCGCAAGAACGAGGGCCCTCGAAAACGCGGACGAGAGAACGTAGGTGTCATGGTGGGAGTGGTGCCGCTCAGAGATGCCGACGCTTCCTATGCGCTCTATCAAGGCTGCAAGCACTGGCATCCCTACGGTGGCAACCGTGAGGATTACGATATTCATGGCAGCGCGCACCTGCTCGGGTCGACTTCCTCAAGGCGCATCGTGAGCTTGTCTCCAATGGCTGAACGTTGAACTTTCTTATGGTCTCGGAAATATAGGATGACGCGAATGCCTTCCGTTTTCTTGATTCAGTCGAACGGTCACCATCGATGGGCGCGTTTTAGTCCCAGACGGCATGAGATGGATGTATCTATGTCGCTATGGTGATGACACCAGCATTACGCTGGTGTTATGCACTGCGCGCAGACGCTTTCTCGCGGCGCATGGCTAGCGGGTGCCCTCGTCCGTGGCAAAGCGGGCCACGAGATGCTCGAGGACGTCAACGGTCTTCTCGAGCGCAGAGACCGGGATGAACTCTCGCACGGAGTGGTAGTTATATCCACCTGTGGCAAGATTTGGGCAGGGCAGCCCACGGAAGGTGAGCTGCGCGCCGTCGGTGCCGCCGCGTACCGGCACGATGCGGGGCTCGACGCCAGCGTCTCGATTGGCGGCGAGGGCATTGCCGATAAGGAAGTCCCTGCCGGCAAAATGCTCGGCCATGTTGCGGTACTGTTCCTTGATGGTCACCGTGACGGTACCCTCGCCGTAGCGCTCGTTGAGGAAGGCCGCCACCTCGGCCATGACCCGCTCGCGACGAGCAAAGCCATCCGAGTCGAAGTCACGCAGGATGTAGGTGAGCTTGGCATCGGACGAGCTGCCCTCGATGGCGATGGGATGGTAGAAGCCCTCGCGTCCCTCGGCGTGCTCGGGACGCTCGGCCTGCGGCACGAGCTGTTCGAACTCCGAAGCCACGGTGATGGCGTTGACCATGACGTTCTTGGCACTACCAGGATGGACGGTGACCCCATGGATGAGGACCTCCGCCTGGCTTGCGTTGAAGCACTCGTAGTTGAAGTCGCCCAGCGCCTCGCCGTCCACGGTATAGCCATAGGCCGCGTCCAGCTTGTCGAGGTCGAGGAGCTGGGCACCGTGGCCGATCTCCTCGTCGGGAACAAAGGCCAGCTTGAGCACGGGATGCGGGAGCGTGGGGTTCTCGGCCAGACGTGCCAGGAGCGAGCATATCTCCGCCACACCCGACTTGTCGTCAGCGGAGAGCAGCGTCGAGCCGTCGGAGCAGATGATGTCCTGACCAACGTACTTCTCGAGATCGGGAACCTGCTCAGGGGTGGTCTGTATCGTCTCGCCGCTCACGACGCCCGATACGAGCGGACCTCCCTCGTAGTGCACGACATGCGGCCTGACGCCAGTCGCAGGTGCATCGAAGGACGAGTCGATATGCGCGCAGAGCATGAGCGCCGGATAGGTCTCGGCGCCAGTGGACGCGGCGAAGGTGCCCGTGACGTAGGCATGGTCGGTAACCTCCACGTCCGTGCAGCCAAGGGAGCGAAGCTCATCTCCCAAGACCCGCGCCATCTCGTGCTGGGAAGGCGTTGAGGGGGTCTGTGCCTCGTTGTCTGGGTCGGACTGAGAATCTACCTGCACATAGCGCATGAAGCGTTCGACGACATCGCTCATCTGGTCTCCTCTTGGGATTGCGTGGTCAACGTATCCAGTGTATCGCGGGACGTCATGGGGCGAGAAGGCATACCCAAAGAAGCCATCTCTTTGGGTATGCCTTCTCGCCCGAATAACACATCCAAAACGATCCCGTTCGCATATCCAAAGAACGACATGCCGACACGAGCAAAGCGTCTGTTACAAAAGGGAAAGGAATCCTGACGGGCAGGTCCAAAGAGGTCGAATATGCGACATTTGCTTCAGTCTGCAGGTAACGAAGGATGTCTGCCGATAAGAGCCGTGCGTACATCAGCCGTTCGTCTCATCGGCGCTGTTGTTTTATGCATTTCTCTGGTATTGTGTCAGCTACTTCGACATCGTCGGCTCCGCATTGGGCCCTAGGATTTGCTCATCTACGGAAGGAGCAATCCATGACGCGAAGTCGACAGCTGGAAGTTGACGAGCTCTTTGCCAAGGCCGAGAGAAGCAGGGCCTGTCTCGCACGCGTCTCGGGGAAGAACCGGCAGCTCATATCCCGGCGCATCGCCAAGGGAAGGGTCTTTGCCCCATTGAGCGGCATGTATGTGAGGTCAGAGTACTGGAAGTCCCTCTCTCTCGAAGAAATGGCGCTGCATAAGGCGCGCGCCCTACAGTGGCAACATCCTGACTGGATCTTCTGCAATACGACGGCCGCAGTTGCCCACGGACTCGAAATCTCATACGAATCCATGAGGACGATCCACGTGGGCACCAAGAGACGTGGACCCTCAAGCAGCTCTCACCGTACCGTAAGGCACGTGCTCGGAGACGGTGGGCACACCGACGTGGCTGGAATCCGAGCCACCTCTCTTGACGATACGATCTTTGACTGCCTGCGTAGCATGGATTTCGAACGGGGGCTTGCGGCAGCAGACTCATACCTTCGTCTGACAGGCAGAACCCGAGCCGACCTCGTTGAACTCATCGACCGCCACAAGGGAGGGTATCCGGGCGTCCGGCAGGCACGCATCACAGCGGCCTGGGCGGACGGCCGCGCAGAGAATGGCGGCGAATCCGTGGCACGGGCACGCATGATCGGGCTTGGCTTCATGGTACCCGAGCTGCAGGTATGGGTCGAAAACCGCTTGGACCCAAACCATCCGTACCGCGTGGACTTTTACTTCCCTCTCCCTAACGGCACCGTGGTCGTAGGAGAGTTGGACGGAAGCGACAAGTACTCCAACCCATCGATGACGAGAGGGGCATCGCCCGTCAAGGTCATGCAGCGGGAGAGGCTGCGCGAGTCGCGCATATCGCTGGGCGGAGCGGTTGTCATGCGGTTCTCGTACGAGGAGATGCTGGATGACCTGTTCTTTATCAGGCTGCTCATCGGGTTTGGCATTCCGCGAGAGCATCTCTCGAGACCCGTTCATGCCCATTTCGCCACCTCCCGACCGCGTCTGTCGACGGCAACGAGAATGGCACGGCAGGCGCGGCTACAAAGAAGGGTCGTTCCCGGATTCACCGTACTTACGGCGCATATGGAGAGATAGCTTTGCTCGGGTGGGAAATCGATTTCGGCCTCTGGCACATATCCAAGAACGTCGGTTCCTTTGGATATGCATGTACGCTCGGAATCGCATGGAGAAACGAGCCGGGACGCATACCCAAAGGCTGGCGCGGCTTTGGGTATGCGTCCCGTCCCTGCCGAGAAGCACGTCGTATCGCGGGCTCGTCTCCGTCCCCTACGAAATCACGCCCGCACGGCGCTTGGCCTCCTCGATCCGGGCAAGCTGCTCGGGTGTGAGCGTGATGGAGTCGCTACCATACCTGTCCGCACGTGCCCTACCGTCTCCGCAGGTAGTCCCCTCGTACAGCGTGGGGTCCTCGGGGTTCTCGAGGTGGAAACCGCCCTCACGATTGCTGCGGAAGTTCTCCTTGGCCACGCTGATCATGAGCTTGATGCGGTTGAGCTGGTTTACCTCAGATGCGCCCGGGTCGTAGTCGACCGCCACGATGTTGCTCTCGGGGTGCATCTGGCGCAGTCGCTTGATGACCGACTTGCCCACCACGTGGTTGGGCAGGCATGCAAACGGCGAGCAGCACACGATGTTGGGCGTACCCGTCTCTATGAGCTCGCACATCTCGGCCGTGAGCAGCCAGCCCTCACCCATGGTGTTGCACAGCGACAGAATCTGCTCGGCCTTGGCGGCAAGGTCCTGGATGTGCGGGTAGGGCTCGAAGCGATCGCTTGCCTCGAGCATCCTGTTGATGGGCTCGCGGAAGCCCTCGATGGCCTTGATGCCCAGGAAGTGGGAGAGCATGCTCGACTTCTTGGAGCCGATCTCGCGATGCGTGTTGATGGCGTTCGACGTGCCGAAGAGGAAGAAGTCCACGAGTCCGGGTACGTTGGCCTCGCAGCCCTCCGACTCGATCACGCGTACGACCTGGTTGTTCGCGGTGGGATGGAACTTGACGAGAATCTCGCCCACCACGCCCACGCGTGGCTTGGACCGGTCGTTCTCCAGGGGCAGGCCATCGAAGGCGTCAATGGTGCGCTGGCAGAGACCATAGAAGTCCTTGGGTGCCATGCTCGTGGTGATGACCTTCTTGGCATCGGCCATGCACTCGTGGTAGAGCGCGTCGGCAGAGCCCGGTTCCACCTCGTAGGGACGCACGCGATAGAGGGTCTGCATGATGAGGTCGCCGTAAAGCAGCGCATACACCGCACCCACCAGGATCTCTGGCTTGAGGATGTTGAAGCCGGGGTTGCTCTCGTCGAGACCTCCCGCCACGGACAGGGAGATCACGGGCACGTTCTCATGGCCGGAATCCTTGAGCGCCTTGCGGATGAGGGCGATGTAGTTGGTGGCACGGCAGCCGCCGCCCGTCTGCGAGATGAGAACCGCGGTGCGGCTGAGGTCGTACCTGCCAGAGAGCACGGCCTCCATGATCTGCCCCGTGGTGAGGATCGACGGATAGCAGATGTCATTGTTCACATACTTGAGGCCGGTGTCCACGGCACCCTGGTCCACGGAGGGGAGAAGGACCATGTTGTAGCCAGCCTTGTTGAGAAGCTCCTCCACCAGCTCGAAGTGGATGGGTGACATCTGCGGCGCAAGGATGGTGTAGCCCGCATCCTGCATGTCCTTGGTGTAGCGGACCTTCTTGAACGCAGAGCTCTCGGACGTTCGGTACACGGGCACGCGACGGGTGTCGCTGGTGGGACGAGCATGCTCGAGCGAGCCGTCGGCCATGTGCACACCTACGGGTTCGACCTCGGAGACCTCTCCCGCAGCCGCCTTGCGTTCGAGCTCCTCGTCCTGCTCCTTGAGTGCGGCCATGAGCGAGCGCACGCGGATGCGCGCGGCGCCCAGGTTCGAGACCTCGTCGATCTTGAGCACGGTGTAGATCTTTCCGGAGGCCTCGAGAATCTCCTGGACCTCGTCGGTGGTGAGGGCGTCCAGGCCACAACCGAAGCTCTGCAGCTGGATCAGGTCGAGGTCGTTGCGGGACGCCACGAAGCGCGCGGCGTGATAGAGACGCGAGTGATACATCCACTGGTCCACGACGCGAATGGGGCGCTCGGGACCCACCTTGTGCGCTACGGAATCCTCGGTGAGAACCGCAAAGCCAAAACCATGGAGCATCTCCGGAATGGCGTGGTTGACCTCGCCGTCGTTGTGATACGGACGTCCGGCGAGCACGATTCCGTGCGCGTCGTTCTCCTCGATCCAACGCAGGCAGTCATCGCCGGCACGGTGCATCGAATCCTTGAAGTCGATGTCCGCCTGCCAGGCAAGGTTCACGGCCTCGTCGATCTCCGCGCGCGTGATGTGCTCGCCACGCACACGACCCCTACCCTCGGCGGCATCGGCCTCGCGCTGCACCGAGATGATCTCGTAGAGTCGCTTCTTGAGATCGCGCTTCTTGTCATAGGGGATAAACGGGCAGAGGTACTCCACGCTCGGCGCCGCCAGCTCGTCCACGTTGAGCTCGAGCGCCTGCGGATAGCTCATGACGATCGGGCAGTTGTAGTGGTTGGTGGCGCCTGCATCCTCCTGACGCTCCCAGCGAATGCAGGGCATCCAGATGAAGTCGGGATCCTTCTCGAGAAGGTCCATGACGTGACCATGGCTGAGCTTCGCGGGATAGCACACGCTCTCCGAGGGCATGGACTCGGTGCCCGCCTCGTAGGTCTTTCGCGTGGTCTTGTCGGAGAGCACCACGGAGAAGCCGAGCTTGGTGAAGAAGGCATGCCAGAAGGGATAGTTCTCGTACATGTTGAGCGCACGGGGGATGCCCACGGTACCACGAGGCGCGACATCGGGCGAAAGGACCGGACGGTCAAAGAGCAACCGGGTCTTGTACTCAAAGAGGTTCGGCGCCTTGCTCTGCTCCTTGGCGGGCTTGCCCGAACCCTTCTCGCAGCGGTTGCCCGTGATGAAGCGACGCCCGTTGCCAAAGGAGTTCACGGTGAGCAGGCAGTTGTTGGAGCAGCGACCGCAGTGCACGTTGGTATGCTTGACCTGCAGGTTATCGATCTCGTTGCGAGAGAGCAGCGTTGAGATGCCCTCGGCGCCAGCACGGTCGCGGGCGAGAAGCGCCGCACCATAGGCACCCATGGTGCCGGCGATGTCTGGGCGAATGACGTCGCGGCCGGTGAGAAGCTCGAAGGCCCGCAACGTGGCGTCGGACATGAAGGTCCCGCCCTGAACGACCACGTACGCACCAATCTGGTCGTAGTCACGGAGCTTGATGACCTTGAACAGGGCGTTCTTGATCACGGAGTACGAGAGGCCCGCGGCCACGTCCCCGATGGTCGCGCCCTCCTTCTGCGCCTGCTTGACGCGGGAGTTCATGAACACGGTGCAGCGGCTGCCAAGGTCCACGGGATGCTCGCCGCGAACGGCCGCCTTGGC
>Ga0268356_10188_pt1 | contig 18674 bp, 23 predicted proteins | sample BioMet10_FD_194415 | JGI IMG/M metagenome (GOLD analysis project Ga0268356, IMG submission 194415) | Sewage microbial communities from Oakland, California, United States - Biofuel 10 (PacBio Assembly) | ecosystem: Engineered > Wastewater > Sewage > Unclassified | place: USA: California | collected...
TGCGAACTGCTGTGGATCGACTTTGAAACTTATATGTGTAGATGCCGGTCATGTGAGCCCCTCTTCTAATCACGTCCCGTAGAACAGGTCAGTCGAACAGCCTAGTACTGACCGTACTTCGTCTTACACCAAACTCCTGCATGGCCGCATACGTTCGAGTCAGAGATAGGTACGTAGCTCATGCCCATGGCGCGGATGCGCCACTCCATATCTCGGACACCATCTCGACCACAGTCGTGATCTTGAAGGCCGTCTCCATGTCCGCGCCTATGGTCACAAGCCCATTGCGAACGCAGAAGACACGCATTCGATCTTCTCGCCCATGGCTTTGACGGCCTCATGCGCGAGCTCCTTGGTACCTGGGAGGGCATTACTCCGCGCAGTGCACGTCATCACCTAAGGCCTGAGCTGACTCATCATGGATGTTGATGGGGATGTCCTCACCAACGACGAGAACACAGTCGAAAAAATGGGGTGCGTGTGGATGCAGGCACAGGCATCAGGGCGAGCGACGAACATACCCCTGTGGAGGTCAAATTCTATCGATGGCCTGCGATGGCCTTCGATCAAATTTCCCTCGAGGTCATAAACGTTGATGTCATCCTCAACAATCTCGTGGTAGTTCATGCCGCTCGGCGTGATGTACATGAGGCCCGTCTCACGATCGCAACAGCTAATGTTGCCCCATGTGGCCACCGTGAGTCCACTGTCGAGCATGCGGACTCCGGACTCCTTGATGAGTGTCTTGTACTCCTGTTTGACTCTCGAATCAGTTGACACTTTTCTGTGCTCCTTCCGTTCGGTCGCAGCTCGTCACCGCGACGGGGTGGGGGAAGTCCCCGCCGCGGTTGAAAAAACAGAGAGGGAAGACCTACTCGACTTCCGCAATGACCTTCTTGGTTGTGTGGTTAAGGGCGCTGTTCTCGATGAACTCTTGAATGGCACCCATGTTCTTGTGGACGAGGAAGTAGCTGGCCACATAGACCACGAGAACGACACCGATGATGATTGGGTTCTGGCTCAGGAACGCCAGGAAGATAATGGCACCGACAGGCTGGCCAAGGATGACCAGGGAGGTAATCATGGTCGCACCGCCCATGTCGATACCGGTCGAGGTGGCGACCTGGGTGAACGCCGGGGCCGGTAAGCGTGCAGAAGTACAGGTTGGCGATCATGAAGAGAAGACCACCGATGAACGACTTCACGATGTTGCCATTCGAGCAGGCAACGAACGGCTGGATGATGTAGGGGATGGCCACCAAGTCGAGCATGGGCAGGACGAGGTTCCCGGGAAGGACGAAGGAGATGAGCAGCGTCGTCGGCATCAGGAGGATGCCGGTGATCAGGGTCGCGGCCTCACCATAGCCAGTGGCGTCGTTGACGGCGAGATACCACTCGCGGCCCTCGTTTCCTGCGGCCTTCATCTTCTTTTTGCTTGCCTCGGTGATGGCCGAGAAGGATCCGGCGAAGATACCGGAGACCTTCGGGAACACAGCCATGACAGCCGCCGTGGCGATGCCACAGGTCGTGATCTCGCCCCACGTGGCGATGTCGCCGAGCTTGTTGAAGTCACCGACGATACCAATGAACAGGCCAAGAAACAGGCCGAGCGTCATGGGCTCGCCCATGAAGCCAAGCTTCTTGCGGAGTGTGGCAGGGTCTGCGTTGACCTTGTACAGGCCCAAGCTTGTCAAGCAGTAGGTTCAGGGGCACAGCGAAGATGCCGACCGTCGCCGTGTGAAGAGAAGCGATGGTGCAGTTCGGATAGCCGTAGTACGTGGACCAACGCTTGGCGATGACCTCCGTACACAGGAGCGTGTAGAGCTGCTGTACGACCATGCAGGCCATGGCGAGCCAGAAGTTCTGCGTCAGAACGAAGAGGCAGGAGCCCCAGGCGAAGTAGGAGTAGTTGTTCCAGAGGTCGCCTGCCTGGAAGACTGTCGTGTAGTGCACAAGGTAAAGAATGACCTGCAGCGCAATGGCGACCGCGATATAAATCATTCCGACCTGATATGAGTAGGCAATGATTGACGTTGTCTGCCATCCCATATCGACTATGGGAAGGTTGATTCCCCCGCTATTGATCATGTTATTGATAATCGGCGAGAGTATCGGGCTATACGAGCCGATAACCAGGGAGAAACCCTCGAGGCCGACGCCCGCAGAGAGCGCGGAGAAGAACGCCTTCTTGGGTTTGACCCCCATCGCCACCGCGATGATAAAAATGAACACGGGAACGAAAACTGCTGCCTTGAACGTGGTAAAGAAATGTTCAAGGCATTCAAAAACACATCCATGTAACCTCCTCCTTCTTAGAAAATGACGTGATGCTGCTATCCTGCCAAACCAAGTCCGACCACGAGTCCCCCCCTACTTGCCAGCCTCGTGAAGAGCCTTGAGGGTCTCCTCCATGAACTCGTCCTCGCCCATACCCGTGATGAGCCCCATGGCGCTAAATGCAGGGACCCCGTGGGCATCACCAATCGGGCTCGAGTAGGCGATGAAATCAAACTTCTCGCGAGAGAGGTAGCCATCAAGCTCAGAGGGGTTGCATTCGTCAGCCTCGACGTCATACCCCTCGTCGGCGAACATGTCGGTAATCTTGTTGGCGATCATGTGGGACGTAACAACCCCCAGAACCGCATACGGACAGGATCTTGATTCTTGTAGACATTTCTCTTTCCTCCGTTTAACAGACGCTCGTTACTTATCCAACTCGGGAGCGAGGAGGTTGTAGACCTCGTCCTCGGTCTTCGCTTGGCGAATCTTCTCAAGGAGGTCCTTGTTCTGGATGACGCCCATAATCTTCCGTAGGGTCGAAATCTGAGCGTCGGGATCCTTGATTTGCGAGCATGAACAGCATCACCGGGTGAATCGGTTCTCCGCCTCCCATCTGATTAAACTCAATGGGATGCGCAAGCGTACAGACGCCTATGGCAGCCTCGTTGACGTACTTGCTGTCACAGTGCGGGATGGCAATGTCGAAGGCGACTGCTGGCAGGCCGGTGGGATACACCTTCTCACGGTCGAGAATCGCCTGGGGATATGTGTCTTTGACCACGCCGGCCTTGACATACTCCTCTGCAAGGAGCGAAGCGCCTCCTCTCGCGAATCGTAGTCAGCGTTCACCCGAATGAGGTCTTTCCTGAGTAGCATCGATTCCTCTCCTTTCCCTAGCACATCGTCGCCGTGGGAAGAACGTCCTCAACGTTCGAGACGCTCGACTCCCCCCTCGGCATAACCACAGGATCGAGCCCCATGCTCTTCCTGATGTCGATAAGCCCTTTCACCTGCTCCTCACAGAGCCCACGGCTCTGACCCAACGCCCGGACGTTGAAGCTGATGTGGGCGTAGTTCTCGAGGACCTCCATGCGAGAAAATGCCTGTTCGAGCGTGACGCCCCAGGTAAGGGCCCCATGGTTCGAAAGCAACACGGCTCCGTAGTCCTCGACGAACGGGGCGATGCTGTCGGGAACGGCGTATGTGCCAGGCTTGGCATAGTGCGCCACGGGAACAGCCCCGATCTGCAGCATTGCCTCGGAGAGGATCGGCTGGTCAAGCGGAATGCCCGCGATGGCATAGGACGTCGCGTAAATGGGATGTGCATGGACCACTGCGCCAACGGAGGGGTTCTCCTTGAACACACGAAGATGCATCTTGACCTCGCTGCTCGGTCCTATGCCCCCGCGGTCGATAATGTTGCCGTCAAGATCCATCACCGCCATCATGTCAGGCGTCATGAAACCCTTCGAAACGCCCGTCGGAGTGACCACAATGCGGTCGCTCGCGATTTTGACGCTGATGTTCCCGTCGTTCGTGACGACATACTCGTGGTCATACATACGTCGGCCGACGTGCACAATCGCCTCTCGTGCCTCATCCTCTGAGGGGAACGCACCTAACTCGGACAAGATTCAAACCTCCTTGTATAAATCAACATAAACAGAAACCTAACAACAGAATTACTGCCTAAATCAACCTGTAGTTTAATGACTTCATGTCTGTTTGTGACTATTTATCTTTAAAACTGACTGTTAGCGTTGTTTTTGTCGGTGAACGGTCATAAAGCCACCACTTGCCTATTGTTTAGTGCACACTTAGGCAAAGTGAGATATGCGGGTTATCGACGGGAACCGTGAGGCCTCAAAGGGGAAGACTATTGCTGCTTTCCTATTACATGAGAAAGAAGCGGGTATGATTGCTGCACTGCGCAGGCAGAAAATCAGAGACATCGTTCTGGAGAAGAAGAGCGCGACCGTCACGGACCTCGCACGCGAGTTCGACGTGACCGACGAAACGATCAGGCGCGACCTCAAGGTCCTCGAAGCCGACGGCGTGCTCATGCGCTCCTACGGCGGCGCCTTCATCGCCTCGGGCGTCGAGAACCTAGTCGATGCCAACATCAGAACCGGAACTTACGTCGACAGCAAGACAACCATCGCGCAGCGCTGCAGACCCTTCGTCAAGAACGGTGACACCCTGTTCCTCGACAACTCGACGACTTCCTACTACATCGCCAAGGAGCTCCAGGATATGAGGCTCACCGTGCTCACGAACAATATGATGATCATGAGCCTGTGTGCAAAGTGCAGCGACATCCACCTTGTTGCGGTTGGTGGGGACTACGCAAATACCGAAAAGGCATTCTACGGGGATATCACCGTCAAAACGCTCGCCGACTACTTCGTTGATACGGCATTCATATCGAGTAGATCTCTCTCCCTCCAAAATGGAATAACCGACTCAACGGAACGTTGGAACGCCGTGAGGAGAGCCGCTCTTAACCATGCACAGAAGAAGTACCTCGTCGCGGACTTCTCAAAGTTCGACATGACCTCGTACGTCCATCTCTGCGACTTCAGCGAACTCGACGGAATCGTGACCGATAAACCCCTCGCAAGAGAATGGCACGAGGCTATGAAGAAGTATGGCTGCCTCGTCATTGATGGGCCACAGGCAGAAGAGACCATCTGACAGGAACGCCGTCTACGGCGACGGCGATTCGCCCGTTGTTCGACTGGCCGCCCCCAGTGACAGGCCGGGTCTCCCCGTACGGTATCATCAGACGATGGTGCAGGCGAGACAGAACCTGCACAGGGAACCGTCCATGTGATTCACCCGAGACCCGGGAGGGCCAGCATGCGAGTGATGGAGTACGGCGAAGAAAACTCGGACGTCATCATGCTCCTGCACGGCGGTGGCCTCTCGTGGTGGAACTATCGGGACGAAGCAAACCTGCTCAAGGAAAGCTATCACGTCGTATTACCGGTGCTGGACGGACATGCAGAAAGCGATGCGCCCTTCACGACGATCGAGGACAACGCCCGCGAGCTCATAGGCTACATTGACGAGCGTTTTCATGGCAGCATCCTAGCCATGGGTGGATTGTCCCTTGGCGGACAGATCCTTGTGGAGGCGCTCTCGCAGAGGAGCACCATCTGCACCTATGCCATCATCGAAAGCGCCTTGGTCGTACCCATGACACTGACATCGGCCCTGATCGCCCCGACGTTTGGGGCAAGCTATGGGCTGATCAAAAGAAATGGTTTGCCGAGTTGCAGTTCAAGTCGCTCGGAATCCAGACGAAGCTGTTCGATGATTATTACCGCGACACCTGCAAGATACAAAAGGAGGACATGATTCGATTCCTGAAGTCGAACTCCTCTTACGTGATGAAGCCGGAACTGGCCGGCACAACAGCCAAGGCAACCATCCTTGTGGGTGACAAGGAGCAGAAGACGATGCTGCGCTCTGCCGAAATCCTGCATGACGCAATTCCCGATAGCACGCTGCAGGTTCTGCAGCAGTACGGTCATGGCGAATTCAGCCTCAACCATCCCAAGGACTACGTGGCCCTGTTAACTCGCATGGTTTCGCCCCTGCGATAAATCGACGAGCGCTTCTCGTGTCCTGACACCCCTCGCCTTCGAAGAATCGGGGACCTGACAACGTCTGGTCAGGTCCCCGATGACACGCGAATGGAAGGAGGGAAGTCGGACAGCCCTTAGCCGACGCTCTCCACCGACGAGAAATCGGAACCTCCAAGGACGATATTCTCCACCTCAGACTGGTCGGAAGGCTGCCACGTGCCATCCGAGCCCTTCGTAAAGTGAAGGGTCGTCTTAGCGGTAGTGGTGGGGGCATCGTCAGCATTGAGGTCATCCATGAGCATCTGGAAGCACTTCTGCATGAGGCCGTTCTCCCCCTCATCCTGATAGAGCTGAATGCCCTCGGTAGTGGCGCAGTAGGCTATGACATCGCTCTCCCACGACGTGACGACCGATGAGAAGTCGGCATTGGTCGACGTGACGGAGACGGTCGCCGTGGTACCGTCGACCGTGACATCGTCAATCGTGTAGGAGAAATGCTTGACAAAGGCATGGTAGAAGTCGGTGGCGCTCACGTTATAGCCCTCAAGCTCGCTCGCCATGCCACTATCCGAAAGCGCACTCTCGATGGTGGCATCATCCGCATTCTTGACCTCGCTGAGCGCCGAGTCTGCTGCCTGCCGAACGGCCGCCTTGTCATCCGTGCATCCCGGAAGCATGAGTGCACATGTGATGGCCATGGTTGCGACAAGCACGCAGGGCAAGGTGCGATGAACGAAGTTTGTGACCGCATTCTTCTTCATTACGATTCCCCTCTGTACATGTTGCCCAAGTCGAATGACCCACGCAATCTAGCTGCCTTGAACGATACGTGCGACTTTTATCCCACCTTCACGCGCGAGCACGACACCCCCCCCACCTATGGAGATAGAAGCCATCACTACGCTGCACTTTTCAGTTTTCATACAAGAACTGGAAACAGAATAGCACCCATATCTGGGTAGCGTCTCGAAAGTTGGTGTAAGCGGTGCCTTCGCCCGTGAACCCGCCTGCTACTAACGCATCCTATGCCGCCCTCCTCCTCGAGTCAACGCCGTCGGCCTTCACCAGCCGGATGATGGCAGCCGCGTGTTCGGCCGCCGTCCCCTCGTAGGTCGGTGCCGGTGCAGGTCTCCTCTGCTCCTCCCGCTCGAAGGCCTCCTGGACGGACCCTGCGGAGAACCAGCGCCTGGACTGCCAGGCCTCGTCCATCTCGGCAAGGGCGGCACCGACGTACCTGAGGAGGCTCCTCCTCGACGGGAACACCTGCACGACGCGGCTCCTGCGCTTGATCTCACGGTTGGTGCGCTCCTGCACGTTGTTCGTCCTGAGGCGTATGTGGTGCTCGTAGGGGAAGTCGAGGTAGGCGAGCGCGTCCGCCTCGGCATCCTCCAGAAGCTCGCCTGCCGCGGGGCAGATGGCACCGACCTCGTCGGCCGCCAGGTGGTAGAGCTCGCGGACCAGCGCTGGGTCCCGCTCCGCGAAGACGGCGGACAGGAGCTGCCCCACGAGGGCGCGCTGGTGCCTCGTCCTGGCGAGCGAGCAGCAGTTCCGCTCGAGGTGGACGATGCAGCGCTGCCAGGCGGCACCCGGGAACGTCTCCTCGATGGCGCGCCTCAGGCCCTCGTGCGCGTCGGAGGTCACACAGAGCGTGTCCGTGACGCCGCGGTCGCGCAGGCCCCGCAGGAAGAGCAGCCATGCCGCGTACGACTCCGTGTCGACGGCGTCGACGCCCACGAGGTATCGGTGTCCGTCGTCGGCGGCCGCTATCGCCGTCACCACCGCGACCGAGCTGACGTGCCCGCCCTCCCTGGCCTTGATGTAGGTGGCGTCGAGCCACAGGTACGGGAACCGGAGGTCATGGAAGACGCGGCCCTGCAGGTCGGTGACCGTCTCGTCGAGCGTGGCGCACATGCGGGAGACGGCGTCCTTGCCGAGCCGGTCGACACCGAGCTTGGCGGCCACGCGCTCGACCTTCCTCGTCGAGACCCCGCAGGTGACCATCTCGGCCACGGCCGCCACGATCGCGCGGTCCGTCCTGGAGTAGCGCTCCACCACGTCCTCGGGGAAGTAGGACCCGCGTCTGAGCTTGGGTATGCGTAGGGTTATCGTGCCGACGCTCGTCAGCAGCGAGCGCTCGCGGTAGCCGTTCCTCTGGTTGCCTCCCTCGCACTCGAGGTCGGCCTCGACGTCCATCACCTCGTTGACGATCGACTCGGCGAGCGTCCTGGCCAGCTCGCCGACGTTCACCATCCCGTCGTCGAACCGGGGCAGCCCCGGTGTCACACCATCCCGCGCATCGCCTATGATTGCCATAGCGGTCATCGCCTCTCCTAGTCTCAATACGTCGCTGTTTGAGATTCTAGGGCGATGGCCGTCCCCCTTGGCCCGAAGTACCTAGCTGGGAAACGTGCCTACACCAACTTTCGCGACACGATCCATATCTGCCCGTCAGTATGTGCGAGATAAAAAAGGAGGCCCTGCCAACCCATCGAGTCGGTGAACGATGCTGGTCCCTCCCTCACACCGAAGCGCAGCTAGGACAGCTCCCGCATGCCGTGGTAGAGCTGGTAGTACTCCCCCCTCTGCGCAAGAAGCTCGTCATGAGTGCCGCGCTCGATGATCCTACCGTGGTCGAGGACCATGATCGCGTCGGCGTTGCGCACGGTCGAGAGCCTGTGCGCGATCACAAAGACGGTGCGGCCCTCCATGAGCCGATCCATGCCCCTCTCGACGAGACGCTCGGTGCGCGTGTCGATGCTCGACGTCGCCTCGTCGAGGATGAGCACCGGCGGATCGGCCACGGAGGCGCGCGCTATGGCAAGGAGCTGGCGCTGACCCTGGCTGAGGTTCGCACCATCCGAGGTGACGCGCGTGTCGTAGCCATCAGGCAGGCGGGCGGATGAACGAGTCCGCGTTGGCGATCTTTGCGGCCTCGACTACCTGCGCATCGGTGGCATCGAGCTTGCCGAAGCGAATGTTGTCGGAGATGGTGCCCGTGAACAGGTGCGTGTCCTGGAGCACGATTCCGAGGGAGCCGCGCAGCGACGCTTTGGCGATGTCGCGCACGTCGATGCCGTCGTAGGTGATGGATCCGGCGTCCACGTCATAGAAGCGGTTGATGAGGTTCGTGATGGTGGTCTTGCCTGCGCCGGTCGACCCGACGAACGCGATCTTCTGGCCTGGCTTCGCGAAGAGGTTGAGTCCCGCGAGGACCGTCGTACCCGGCTCGTAGCCAAAGCTCACGTCGTGAAAGCGGACGTCTCCGGCGAGAGAAACGCGCTTCTCGTCGCTCGTCTGCCAGACCCAGCCGCCTAAGCCCGTGCGCACCAGCTCGGTCGCGCCGTCATCGACCTCGGGAGCGAGGTCCATGGCATCGAAGACGCGCTCGGCGCCGGCCAGCGCCGTCAGGAGGAAGGTCCCCAGCTGGGTGATCTGGTTGAACGGCATCGCTGCCTGACGCACGAACACGAGATAGCTCGCGAGGCTCCCCACGTCCGTCTGTCCGCCGATGGCCAGAATCGCGCCGACGACGGCGACGATGGCGTAGTTGGCGTAGGTGAGGCACACCGTAACGGGCACCATCGTGGACGCATACGTCTGGGCGGTGGTACCGGCCACACGGAGACTCTCGTTGAGCTCCTGAAGTCGGCGAGGTTCCGAGGCTCGCGATTGAACACCTTGACGACCTTCTGGCCGGCTACCATCTCCTCGACGTAGCCGTCCAGCGTGCCGAGGGTCTCCTGCTGGAGCGAGAAGTAGCGTTTGCTCCGCGTCGAGGAGAAGCGCACGTAGAACATGATGAGAATGTCGAAGGCAATGGTGACGAGCGTGAGGCGCCAGTCGAGCACGAAGAGCAGGACGAGCGTGCCGACCGCCTGCATGAGCGCCTGGACGAGGTTGGCAAAGCTGTTGTTGAGCGCCTCGGAGATCGTGTCCACGTCATTGGTAAAGTAGCTCATGACATCCCCGCGGTTCGTCTGGTCGAAGAACCTGAGCGGAAGCGTCTCGATATGGGCAAGGAGGTCGCGACGGATGTCAAAGACCACCCGCTGTGCAGCCTTCACCATCGTCTGCGTATACCCCGCGCACGAGATGATGCCAACGGCGTAGATGACGGCCGTGAGCTCGACGCCACGCATGAAGGCTCCGACGTCTCCCACCGCAAGCGCGTTCACGATTGGCTTGATCATATAGGTCCCCACCAGGTTGGCCGCACCGCTCGCCGTGACGAGCACGGCGACCACGAGCAGAGAGAGCCTGGCATGACCCAGATACGCAAAGAACGTCCGGAGCGTGCGGCGCAGGTTCTTCGGACGCTTGGGAGCCCCTCCCCTAGGCATTGCGACCACCTCCCACGGCGACGCCAACGGGATCTGGCGCGACCACGCCCTCGTCAGCGGTCGTGGCCGGTCCAACTTGGGACTCGTAGAGCTCTTGGTAGATGGGGTCATGCGCAAGCAGCTCGGCATGGGTCCCCGTGGCATGCACGCGTCCGTCGTCGAGAATCACGATCTGGTCGGCGTCCATGACTGAGTTGACGCGCTGGGCGATGATGATCTTCGTCACGTCCGAGACGCCAGCGAGTTCCGTGCGGATCTTGGCATCCGTGGCCATGTCGACCGCGCTCGTGGAGTCGTCGAAGATGAGGACTCGCGGATGTTTGAGCAGCGTGCGGGCGATGCAGAGGCGCTGCTTCTGTCCACCCGAGACGTTCACCCCTCCCTGACCTAGGTCTCCGTCGAGTCCCCCGATGCGACCCAGGAACTCGTCGACGCAGGCAAGATGGCAGGCCTCGAGAATGTCCTCATCGGAGGCCTGCTCGTTGCCCCAGAGGAGATTCTCTCGGACGGTGCCTGTGAACAGCACGTTGTTCTGAAGGACGATGCCCACCGCGTCGCGCAGGGCCACGAGGTCGTACTCTCGTACGTCATGGCCACCCACGAACACGGAGCCCGCAGAGACGTCGTAGAGGCGGGGGATGAGTTGTACGAGCGATGTCTTCCCCGCACCCGTGCCTCCGAGGACGCCCACCGTGATACCAGCGGCAAAGGAGAGGGAGATGTGCTCGAGAACGTCCTCCCGAGCCGAGGCGCGGTACCTGAAGGAGACGTCGCGAAACTCCACGGAGCCAGACGGAACGACGTCGATGGCGTCGGATGCGGACTCGATCGCCGGCTCCTCGTCGAGCACCTCGCTCACTCGGTGCACGCTCGTCAGCGCACGGGCCAGCAGCAGGAACACGTTCGAGATCATCATGAGCGAGTTCATAATCTGGAGGACGTAGCTCATGAAGCCCGTGAGAGCGCCCACCTGAAGCGTCCCTGCCAGGATCATCTGCCCACCGAGCCACAGGATGAGCACGCATGACGTGTACATGGCAAACTGGAAGGCCGGCATGTTGAGAACGGCGTAGCGGAAGGTCGTGGTGGCCGTGGAGGCGAGCCTCTCGTTCACGACGCCAAACCGCTCCTCCTCGTACTCGCCGCGCACATAGGCCTTGACGGCGCGGATGGCCGTGAGGTTCTCCTGCACCACGTCGTTGACCTGGTCCATGGCAGACTGCAGCAGCCGGTAGAGCGGGCCGACGTGGTGCACGATGAAGGAGAGCGCGATGGCGAGGATCGGCAGCATGACGAAGAAGACGATCGCGAGCCGTGCGTTCATGAGCGAGGCGAGGACGAGACCCATCACAAGCATCACCGGACCGCGAACCATGGGCCTGATACCTGCCGTCATGGCATTCTGGATGACGGTAACGTCCGTGGTCATGCGCGTGACGAGCGATGAGACCTCGAAGTGGTCGAGGTTCGAGAAGGCGTAACGCTGGACCTGGGCGTACTCGGCCTCGCGCAGGTTGGCCCCGAGCCCCATGGCCGCACGAGCCGCGAAGCGCGCGTATCCAAGACCGAAGGCGAGCGCCAGCAGGGCACAGACAGCCATCTCGGCCCCCCTGCCCAGGATGAACGACGTGTCCCCCGTGGTGATGCCCGTGTCGATGATGGACGCCATCAGGAAGGGGATGAACAGCTCGAGCGTGGACTCAAAGACTACGAGTAGGGCCGCGAACACAAGGTCGCGGCGATAAGAGCCAAAGCAGCGGATAAAGAACCCGAGGTCACTCATCGGCCTCGCTCCGTTCCTTGGACGCCCAAGTCTTCAGGTTCGTACGCGCCCGCTCGAGGTAGTCGCCGAACAGGTCACGCTCCTCGGGCGCAAACCCGTCGAGCATGGCAGACTCCGCCGCGGCGCAGCGCTCGTCCCACGCAACGATGGCCTCGCGTCCACGGTCAGTGAGCTCGATCACCTTCGTACGACGGTCAGAGGCGGGAAGGCAGGCGATGAAGCCGTCCTTTTCGAGCGAGTCAAGCATACGGCAGACGGCAGAGGGGTCTATCTCGAAGTATTCCGCCAATTCGCGCTGCGTGCACGATCCGTGGACCGCAATATATGAAAGCAGCTTGGGCTGCCCCGAACCGAGCCCGAGACTTGCCGCGAACGGCCGCAGGCAATTCTTCTGAGCATGAAAGGCCCGGTAGAGCCTCATATGAAAATCGCTCAGGGAGCGACCAGCCATCTCGTCGTCCATACTCGGTGTTTTTGGTCCGTGTTGTTCCATAGCGCTACCCATCCGACGCATATTCTTGACATGTCAATGTTTGACATGTCAAGAATACTGCGGTGATTCATGCTGTCAAGGGTCACGCGGATATGGGCAGAACTCCTCCGCACCCTACAGGGCATCGATGTCCTGGACCGCATCGCATCCGTGAACATCGACTCGAAACATATTGGTAGACAATGTCGTGAGTCGCTACGATAGGATGACTGTTGTCTGGGAAAGGATGCGAGGTACCATGAGGTATGACTTCACCAGCATCATTGATCGCAGGGGCATGGATTCCATTGCGGTCGAGCCCCCGAGGGGCGAGCATAGTCCCTTCCCGGTGGAGACCAAGGAGGGCTTCGATACCATCCCCATGTGGGTTGCCGACATGAACTTCCCCACCGTGCCGACCATCCCCCAAGCGATCATCGAGCGTGCGAAGCACCCGGCCTATGGGTACTTCCGGCCACGTCAGGAGTACTTCGACGCGATCATCGGGTGGCACGAGACCCGAAACGGCGTTCTCGGCCTGACCCAGGAGTGCATAGGGTACGAGAACGGCGTGCTGGGCGGCGTGGTGTCGGCGCTCAATGTGTTCTGTTCGAAGGGTGACAACGTCCTGCTCCACTCCCCCACCTACATCGGGTTCACGGGATGCATCGAGAACAACGGCTACAACATCGTCCATAGTCCCCTCGTCAGGGACGAGGACGGCGTCTGGCGCATGGACTTCGAGGACATGGAGCGCAAGATCGAGGAGCGGAAGATCCATGCGGCGGTCCTGAGCTCCCCCCATAACCCAAGCGGCCGTGTATGGGAGCGCTGGGAGCTTGAGCGTGCCATGGACATTTTCCGGAAGCACGATGTGTACGTCGTGTCGGACGAGATCTGGTCTGACATCATCCTGAGCGGAAAGCACATCCCCACGCAGTCGGTCTCCGAGGACGCCCGGATGCGCACGGTGGCGCTGTACGCCCCGTCGAAGACCTTCAACCTGGCGGGTCTCGTCGGCTCATATCGCATCGTCTACGACCCCTACCTGCGCGACCGAATCGCAAAGGAGTCCTCCCTCTCGCACTACAACGGCCTGAACGTGCTGTCCATGCACGCGTTGATCGGCGCATACGGACCGGAGGGCCACGAGTGGGTCGATGAGCTGTGCCAGGTCCTCAAAGGCAACGTCGACTATGCCGTCGACCTCATCCAGGAGAGGTTCTCTGGTGTCGAGGTGGCGAGGCCCGAGGGTACCTACATGCTGTTCCTCGACTGTACCGAATGGTGCGCCGAGCACGGCAAGACGATTGACGAACTGCAGAGGGCCGGCATGGAGGTCGGGGTCCTCTGGCAGGATGGCCGTCCCTTCCACGGGCCGTGCCACATCCGCATGAACCTGGCACTGCCACACTCCCGTGTGGTCGAGGCGTTCGACCGGTTGGACAAGTACGTGTTCAACGCATAGGGTCTCATCTACCAAAGACGTTGCCTCGGGAATGGTCACAGTCGACACGGGCCCCCTCATCCGTCCGTTGACGTCACCTTCCGGCGGCAACCTCGAACTCGTAATGGCATGTGTCGCCTGCGAAGTGCTCGAAACTCACTTCCACCAGGCCGCCATTGCGGTCAAAGGTATGGCTCTCAAGAAGGAGCAGCGCCTTACCGGTCTCGACGCCAAGCAGCCCAGCCTCCCTGTCGGAGGCATTCTCGGCACTCAACGACCTCTTCGCGTCGCCGCAGGTGGATGCCATACTCCTTTGCCAGCGTGTGATAGAGGGAGAGGGCCGCGAAGTCGAACCTTTCGATTCCAGGGAACCGCGAGTACGGAAGATAGGTCTGGATGTGGACCGAGGCCTTCCCGTCGGCGCTTCTCAGCCTCTCCAGGTAGAAACATTCGGGATCACCCAGGTCAGACGGACCGGACAGTTCCTCGGGTGTGCTCTGCCGGCAGGCGGCCAGCACCTCCGTCTTGGGGACCTTCCCGCTCAGCGCAAGCTCCTCTTGGTAGCTCATCAGCTTGTTCATAAACACGCCGTAGTTCTCGGCCTTGACGAAGGTGCCGCGACCCCTCTCGCGTATCACCTGACCGCTCTGCACGAGGGCGCCGTAGGCCTGTCGCACCACCTGACGCGACACGCCACAGCTCTCGATGATCTCGTTCTCGGTCGGGAGCTGCATGCTCGCCTTCAGGACCCCCCGACGTATCGCATCGGATATGCAGACGCGAAGCTGCTCATAGAGCGGAACGGTAGACGTACGATCTATGACGATGTAATCGAGATTCATGGCATCCGATCCCACTTGTGTTATCTCCCTCACAAGACGAGGCGGACCTTCGCCCGTTCCGCGTCTCGATGGCATGGCAGAGGAACGGAAAGCCCCTCTGCCATGCCATCTTACGATAAGGCTCCCGGCCTTTAGAAGTCGTCATCGTCCAAGGGGTCAAACTGGTCCGCAAGCACACCGATCTGCGCCCTGCCGACCTCTTCCACCTTGGACGCGATCTCATCAAGAGAGGCACCGTCGTTTCTGAGGACGGTCATCTCGAGCAACATGCCGAGGTTCGTGCCATAGACGACCCTCATGTCCTCCCGCCCGAGCGAGCGGATTGCGAAAGCCTGGAACGGAGACCCCCCGAGAAGGTCGCAGAACACCATGGTTCCGTCCGGCTCGTCCGCTTCCCCTAGGACGGCATCGACCTTTGCGCAAAGCTCCGTGTTCGTCTCGCCGGGAAGCAGCTCCACCACCACAAAATCCCTCTGGAGTCCCAAGATGAGCTCCACGGCACTGACCAGACCACGTGCAAGGCTCGCATGGCTTGCGACGACGAATCTGACCATCTCGTCACACCCGTTCCGTCGGGTAGTGCGAGAGCGGTTCGGCACAAGGGTCGACGTTCGTGTCGATATAGATGTCAGCAGCGCCCCTTGCGGCAAGGTATTGGAAGGGGACGGTATATAGAAGGGGTGCCAGATACTTGCTTGCCTTCGGGCTGAACACGAGGGTCCCGGCCATCCGCATCGGGAAGATCGCGGCACGTTATCACGTGGACCCTGTCCGTATACTTCCGGTACGTCTTGCGGAAGGTGAGGAGACGTTCGAACTCGACGTCATCGGTACCGATCATGAGGATGGTCTGATTGGGCTTGAGGGCCATCGTGGGACCATGGGAGTACTCCTCCATCTCATAGCCGATCGTCGGAACGCGCAGCATCTCGCCCACCTTGAGCATCCCCTCGAGCATGGAGCCGTAGTCCACGCCATAGCCCAGGACGTAGAGCCTATCGCTGCTCACGATCGACGTCTTGTTTCGCTCGTACCAGCCCAGCCCCTCGTCCAACACATCCTGGAATCCTTCGACCACGCCCTGCGTCTCTCGAATGAGCCCGTCTGCCTCCTCCTGGGACAGGGATCCCCTCTCACGACCCGCCTCGACCGCCCACAGCAGGACGCTCAGCACGGAGACGGTGTAGCCCTTCGTCTCGGGAGGGGTGAGCTCCTCTCCCACAAGAAGGCGGGTTCGTCACGTCGACATGTCGCGTTATCTCGCTCTCAGGGTCTCCCGTGATCGCAAGGGTCCTGCAGCCGAGCGCACGAGCGTGCTCCATGGCCTCACAGGTGGACACGGACGTTCCCGACTGGCTCACACCGACGCAGAGAATGCGCGCACGGTCGACGAGCCCCGTCCAGTCGGGACTCTCGTGGTTCTTGAAGACGGTCGGGTAGTATGCCTCGGCGGGCATTCCAACAAGGTGCTTGAAGTAGTACGAGGCTATGGTCGACACGTTGTACGAGGTCCCAGAACCCAAGAAGATGACCTTCTCTATCTGGTGCTCATGCAACTTCGCGACAAAGGGGTCAACGAAGGTCCCCCTCTCGTCCAAGACGCGTCGCAGGACCACGGGCTGGTTGTTGATGTTGTCCAATACGGTCTGCTGCATTTCTGCTACCCTTCCCTTGCTTCGAATAGGCTGGTGATGTCCTTCCGCGTCTCCGTGGGCACGATCCACGACCAGATGGGGATGCCATGCGCGACCAGCTCCCCGAAGTCACGCGCCTCGTCCGGAGAGACGAACGTATTGTTGTGGATCTGCCGCGCGTCCTGCTTCGTCGACATGTTGCCCACGGTCACGTGGTCGACCTTGAAGCCGCTCCCCATCATCTGCACGAGAGGTCTGGGACGGTTGCAGAGAATCATCACCCTGATTCCCTCGTCAATCCCCCGCGAGAACTTGTCGGCAGCCTTGACGGCATCAAAGACGGAGAGCTTGCAGCGTCCCGCACAACCGAGCTTGAGGATGGCCTTGCGCTGCTCGTCCTGGGAGATCTCGTCATCAACGATCACGATGCGGTCAAGCGAGTAGTAGGGGATCCAGTTGCTGCAGACCTGCCCATGCACGAGCCGGTCGTCGATTCGTACGTCTACGATTGCCACGTCTCCTCCTTACAAGCGCTATGACGCAAGGACGCCCAGCGCGAAACCGACCGCGATGATTCCAAGGATGATAACTGGGGTCTTGATGCCCCTCTTGATTGAGAAGAAGATGCACAGGGTCGCAACCAGGGGCAGTAGACCGGGCAGGATCTGATCGAGGTAGTCCTGCATGAGGATGTCCTGGCCAGCGACGTTGAATGTGAGCGGGCAGCTGATCACGACGAGCGTCGCAATCATGGCACCGATCGGACACCGCCCCCCACTATGCCCGCGCAGTGCGTGAAGAGCTTCATGTGACCGCTCTTCTCGAGCGAGGCGAGCAATGAGCTCCCCTTCGTATAGCCGATCATGAGACCAAACCACCTCGTCAGGAAGTTCGGAAGGTTGAAGACGACAAGGAGGACAAGCGGTGCGACCGGGTTACCCTGCGTCGCGAAGCCCAATGCGAGCGAGGCAGGCCAGGATGCGGAAGATTCCCCAGAAGAAGGTGTCGCCGATGCCGGAGAGCGGTCCCATGAGCGAGACCTTCATCGCGTTGATGGAGGCTGGGTCCATCGAGGCATCCTTCTTCGCATTCTCCTCCATGGCGATGGTGAGGCCCATGACGAACGGGGACGGCGCGACCGTCATGTTGAAGGCGGCAATGTGCCGGTGCATGGCGGCCTTGAGACCCTCGGAGTCATCCTTGTAGATCTTGCGAAGCGCAGGCATGATCGAGTAGAGGAAGCCGAGACCTTCCATCCTCTCGTAGTTGAAAGACCCGAGCAAGGTGAAGCTCCGCCAGAAGATCTTCGTGAAGTCACCTTTGGTCAAACCGAACTCGTCCGAGGAGAGGATGTCCCTCTTGCCGTGTTCGGGCTGGCTCGCGGGGCCAGACTGCCCGAACGCTCCCGATGCGCTCGAGGCATCGTCATCGGATGAGACAATATCGATTTCCTTTATCTCTGCCATGGCTCTAGTCCTCCCACTCGTCGTCGACGTCAGAGGCCTGCTTGACGACGGCATCCTGGTTGACGTTGCGAAGCATGAAGATAATGGCGGCAATGGAAGTCGCAATCGCAACGATTCCCACCATGGACATGTCATGCCCGATGAAGGCCATCGGGATAAACCCGATGACGAAGTATGGGATGAGGGACTTGTCCATGATGATGCTCATGAGCAGCGCAAACCCGAGGGCCGGCAGTATGGCGGCAACGCCGTTCAGGCCGGTCGACGCCCACGCGGGCAAGCCATCGACGATGCCTCCCATGAAGTCACCGCCAAAGTACATGAGAAGGAACGTGAAGAGGAAATATGCAAGAAACGAGATGATTCCGCACAGGTAGTGGACCCCGTTGACTCCACCGAGGCTCAGCTCGTCAATCTTTCGATCGGCGACCAGCATCGCACCAGAATAGGCACTCATGAGCAGCGTATTGACGAACTGCATGAGCACCGAGATGGGCAGACCGAACAGTATTGCAGTCTCGGCACCCGTTCCGGTCGCAATGGCGACGGCCGCGCCGATCGTACCGCCCGTTCCTATGTCAAGCTGCGCGGTCGGCCCGATGTTCACCGCTCCCATCAGATGAGCTGGAGCTGTGCGCCAATCATTACCCCGCTCTTCACATCGCCGAGGATAAGTCCGACAAGAAAGCCCGTCACAATGGGCTCACGAAACTTCATCTCGCCAAGCCAGGCACCATCAAAGCCAGGTCAGGGCCGCAACCAGCGCAATCAGAATCGCTTTTATCAGAGATACCATCACTCAACCCCTTACTTGAAGTCG